>WPCG01102303.1_pt1 | contig 51242 bp, 41 predicted proteins | sample 5403311 | NCBI WGS metagenome assembly WPCG01 (sample SAMN12869467, study PRJNA574797) | sludge metagenome | isolation source: wastewater treatment of Control | place: China:Beijing | collected 2019-05-17
ACCTGCATGCGCTGGTGACGTCGGGGCGCAACCGCGTGGTCATCACCCAGGTGGACTGGTGCCCGACCGGCAACACCCTGCAATCCGCGCAGGTGCAGCTCAACGGCAGCACGGTCAAAACCGCAGCAGTGTCCGCCCCCCCGGTTCAGGCCAATCGCCCGACAGAGTTTTGCTCACCGGCCACCGAAGGCGCGCTGGAGGTGACCTTCGTTAACACCTCCAAGCAGCCCGTCAGCTTCCACTGGATGGAGTTCAACTGTGCCGAGGGGGGCGGCCCGGAGCTGGCGCCCGGCGAGCAAGCCAAGGGCATTACCTATCCCGGCCACATCTTTCGGGCGCGCGGTGCGGGCGGTCAGACCTTGACCCACTTCGTAGCAGGGGCGGACGCGCTCAGCTTCGTGGTCAACGATGCGCTGGTGGCGAAGGTGGCGGCCGAGGGCGAGCCTTACACCGAGGGAAGCTGTTCGCCCCGCAGCGAGGGGCGCTTCCAGGTGACGTTCGAGAACCTGTTCAACGAGCCGGTTACGATGCAATGGATCGACTTTGACTGCAATCCGAAGGTGCTGCGCCAGATTCCGGCCCACGGACGCACCGAGGAACTCACCTACCCCGGTCACATCTTCCGCTTTGTGGACAAAAACGGGGCCCATCTGCGCACGCTGGATGTGGCGCCCACCGACGAGCAGCCTTACTGGATCGCCTACCATTGATCGCGCGCGGCGCCTGACCACGCACCATGATCAAGGGTCGGGTGCACGCTGCTACCGCCGCTCGGAAAGAGCTTCCGTCAGGCTTGACAGCCCCCCGAGGCTCAGAGACACTGAGGCGTAGGCGGTTGAATTTCCTAGGAATTTCTTCGTCAGCTTTCCAATCAACGCAAGTCAAGATCACAGGATCAATCCCAACATGAAGTACGCAATCGTGGTTCCGCTTCTGATCGCTGCCGCTCACGCACCGACGGCTGCGGCAAAGTCGGGCGTCATTGAATCGGATCAGTTTTCCATCCAGATCATCAACGATTTCGACAACGTCTGGGATGACCGGGGGTCGGGTGCCAAGCGCGATGTGACCATCCTTCGCCCCAGAGCGCCTGCCGGCTACTACACCTTGGGGCATCTCGCCGTACCGCGATATCAGATCGACGGACGGCGTACGCCGTATACCATCGTGATCAAGCCAAAGCCAGGATCCGAGCACATGCTGGCTGCGCCCAACCGCTTTGAATGGCTCTACGACGACGCGGGTACCGGCGCTGATCGTGACCTCGCCATCTATGCCGCCGAGTGTCCCAGCGGTTTCGTTGCCTTGGGTGCGATCGCCACGCCCGGCGGTACGGACAATCCCTCCGATCCGTCCTTTCGATGCATCAGTCGTTCGGTGGTGGTGCGCGCGCAGTGGGACCAGAAATCGATCTGGGATGACGCCGACTCTGGTGGCAGACATGGCGTCGGGCTGTGGCGCACCACGTACAGGGGGCCGCGCACGCCCAACGCCTTCGTGATGCTCAGCAACGTGTTTTGGCCGACCAAGGATGCATCGACTCCCGATACCGAGGATGCGTGGGCCCTGTCGTTCGCGTTCAACAACCTGAACAATCCATTCGGTGAGCTGCCCCGTGATGAGGCCTCCCAGATCGAAAGGCCAAAGTTGACGGGTCCGCGATGGGAGGGCGGGTCCGACAAGCACACGATCTCACGGAAGTACGAGGTGCCGTTCTTCGTTGTGGACGACCCCATATACGACTATGTCGAGCAATGGCTGCACTCGCCGAAATACACGATCAATCGGACGGTCTCGTATGTCCTCGTTGACGACTACGACAATACCGGCTGCGCCGTGCGCGGAACGGAAGCGGATGAGTTCAGCGTCAGCATGGAGGTTGGCCTTGAAAAGGAAAGCAATTGGTCTGCATCCTTCGGGCACAGCGTTTCGACGACCTTGGGCGCTGAGCTGTCCCTGGAGCCTATCGGCATCGGCGGTTCGGTGAATGCATCGGTCACTGCCGAGTACAGCGCTTCGTTCGGCTTTGGTGGGTCGAGCACGATCACCAACGCGCGGACGATCACGAAATTGCACAAGGTCCCCAAGGGAACCTACGCTGCACTGTTCCAGCGCAAGAGCACGTATGAGGTGTTCCGCGCCGACGGGAGCCGGGTCGCGGGCAGTGCCACGGCCTATAGCGACGAAAACCATGTGTTCGAGGGCTGGGCGCCGCCAGGCTGGAATGCCAGCAATCCCTGCGGCACCGCGTTCGCAGGCGGATTTCCGATTCAGGGTGGCACGACCCTGGTTCGCGGCCAGCGCTATACTTCGAACAGTGGCGCTCACTACATGGAGTTCCAGCACGATGGCAATCTGGTTGTCTCCAACGCTGCCGGCAGCTATGTCTGGGGACTCAACGCGGTGATTGGCGACAAACACAAGGACATCAAGACGGTCGTCATGCAAAGCGATGGCAACCTGGTCGCCCGCGGCGCTGGCGATGCTTACATCTGGTCCGCATTTTCGGTTGTGCAGCCCTCCGGGACTACGCTCGATCTCGCGCCAAACGGCGCACTGCAGATTGTTCATCCGAACGGCAATATCGCCTGGTCGTCCTTCCAGTAAAGGGCCTCGGAACAGTCTGCGACTTCCGTGTCTGAGCAAGTCCAGGACGGGCTTGCTCAGACCGGGTGGCCAGGTGTCCGGGGTGCGCCAAATATGAGGTGCCCTACGTTTTTCGCTTTCCAAGCGGTCGTCCTCATGCTGCCATTTCTTGGTGACCCTGTCGTTCGATCCAGTTCTGCAGGAACGTGGTCGGGGACAGATATCCCAAGGTGGAGTGGCGGCGGCTCCGGTTGTAGAACACGGCGATGTACTGGAACAGATCGCTCGCGGCCTCGCTGCGGGTCGCATAGCTTACGCCATGAACCCGCTCGTTCTTGAGGCTGTTGAAGAAGCTCTCGGTCGGGGCATTGTCCCAGCAGTTGCCCTTTCGCGACATCGAACCGCACATGCCGTATGCGGCCAGGCATGACTGGCGTATTGGCTTCCGCGGTCCGAATGGAACAGCACCCCAGGCTCCGGCCGACGGCGGAACCACGCCATCGACAGCGCGTCCAGCACCAAGTCGGTCGTCATCCGCGGCTTGATCGACCAGCCGATCACCTCGCGGTTGAACAGGTCGATCACGACTGCCAGATACAGCCAGCCCTCGGCGGTGGCGATGTAGGTGATGTCGCCGGTCCAGACCCGATTCGGGGCTTCAGGCATAAAGTCGCGATCCAGCACATTCGCTGCCACCGGAAGGCTGTGCCTGGAGTCCGTCGTTGCCTTGTAACGCCGCTTGTGCCGAGCCCGGATGCCGTTCTCACGCATCAGGCGCTCGATGCGCGGCAGGCCGATCCGGTGACCGCGCCCACGCAGCTCGGCGTGAATGCGTCGAGCGCCGTAGGCCTGCCGAACCTCCTGATGGATCGTGCGGATCAGCACCAGCGCCTGCGTGTCGGTCAGTCGCTTGCGGTGCGGCGTCCCACCCCCCCTGCCAGGCCCGAAAGCCGCTCTGGCTCACCGACAGGGCGTCGCACAGGACGGGCAACGGGAAGGCTCTACGCTGCTTCTCGATCCAGGCATATTTCACAGCAGCTCCTTCGCGAAATATGCCGTCGCTTTTTTTAGAATTTCATTTTCCATCTCGAGGCGCGCGACCTGGGCGCGCAACCGGGACAACTCCATCTGCTCGGCGGTGATCTGCTTCGCCCCAGCCGGATTGAGCTTGCCCGCCTTGGCCGCCTTGACCCAGTTGCGCAGTGTCTGCTCTACCAGCCCCAGCTCTTCAGCCACGCGGGCAATGCTACCCACCTCACCGGCGCGTTTGACGGCCTGCTCCTTGAACTCGGCCGTGTATTCCTGTTTCGGGATGCGTTTCACGTCGTTCTTCCTCTCGTTGCGTCGATCGTACGACAACTACGTTGGAAGACGAAACTCGGGGGGCAGCTCACTCCCCCTCACACATCAATATTCTGCGCATACAGCGCATTGCCTTCGATGAAGGCGCGTCTTGGTTCGACGTTGTCGCCCATCAGGGTGGTGAAGATTTCGTCGGCGGCGATGGCGTCGTCGATCTGGACGCGCAGCAGGCGGCGGACGGCGGGGTCCATGGTGGTTTCCCACAGTTGCTCGGGGTTCATTTCGCCCAGGCCCTTGTAGCGCTGCTTGTTGAGGTTGCGCTCGACTTCGGACAGCAGCCAGCGGATGGCTTCGGCGAAGCTCGTGACGGGCTGGCGCTTGTCGCCCCGGCGCACTTCGGCCCCTTCGCCGATGAGGCCTGAGATGGCGGCGGCGGCCGTGCGGATGCTGCGGTAGTCGCCGGACAGCAGGAAGTCTTCCTCGACAGCGCCCAGGCGGCGGTTGCCGTGGTGCATGCGCTCGATGCCGAGGCGCCAGGCTTCGCTTTCGTCGTGATATTCGGCGTAGATCGCGACATCTTCAGGCAGATGAGGCTGCACGCGTGCGGCGGAGGCGCGGGCGGCGGCTTCGTCTTCGAGGCTCAGTTCCAGGTCGTGCGCGAGCATGGCATGGGTGACGGCGGGGTCGATGTAGCTGGCCAGACGGTTGATGACCGCTTCGGCGAGCAGATAGCTGCGCGCCAGCCCGGCCAGGGTTTCGTCGGCAATCGTGGTGCCCCCTTCGCACGGCAGCAGCACGGCGCCGTCGAGCGCGAGCTTGAGCAGGTGGGCATTGAGTTCGGAGTCGTCCTTGATGTACATCTCGCTCTTGCCGTGCTTGATCTTGTACAGCGGCGGCTGGGCGATGTAGATGTGGCCGCGCTCGACCAGCTCGGGCATCTGGCGGTAGAAGAAGGTGAGCAGCAGGGTGCGGATGTGGGCGCCGTCGACGTCCGCGTCGGTCATGATGATGATGCGGTGATAGCGCAGCTTCTCGGGCTTGTAGTCGTCCTTGCCGATGCCGGTGCCGAGCGCGGTGATCATGGTGGCGATCTCCTGGCTCTGCAGCAGCTTGTCGAAGCGGGCCTTTTCGACGTTGAGGATCTTGCCCTTGAGCGGCAGGATGGCCTGGAACTTGCGGTCGCGGCCCTGCTTGGCGGAGCCACCGGCGGAGTCCCCCTCGACGAGGTAGATTTCGCACAGGGCGGGGTCTTTTTCCTGGCAGTCGGCGAGCTTGCCGGGCAGGCCGACGCCGTCGAGCAGGCCCTTGCGGCGGGTCATTTCGCGGGCTTTGCGGGCGGCATCGCGGGCGCGGGCGGCTTCGACGATCTTGCCGCAGATGGTTTTGGCGTCGATCGGGTTTTCCTGCAGGAAGTCGGTGAGCTTGTTGGCCACCACTTCCTCCACCGCCGGGCGGGCCTCGGAGGACACCAGCTTCATTTTGGTCTGGCTGGCGAACTTGGGATCGGGCATCTTCACCGACAGCACGCAGGCCAGGCCTTCGCGCATGTCGTCGCCGGTGATGTCGACCTTGGCTTTCTTGGCGATCTCGTGTTCGTCGATGTATTTGTTGATGACACGGGTCATCGCGGTACGCAGGCCGGTCAGGTGGGTGCCGCCGTCCGCCTGCGGGATGTTGTTGGTGTAGCACAACACCTGCTCGGCGTAGGAGTCGTTCCACTGCATGGCGACCTCGACGCTGAGTTCGGCCTCATGGCCCGCGCCGGTGGGGATGCGGGTGCTGCCGGCGGCGTAGAACACATTGGGGTGCAGCACGCTCTTGGTGCGGTTGATGTACTCAACGAAGCCTTTGACCCCGCCGGCGAAGGCGAAGTCCTCTTCCTTGCCGGTGCGCTGGTCGATCAGGCGGATCTTCACGCCGTTGTTAAGGAACGAAAGCTCCCTGAGCCGCTTGGCGAGAATGTCGTAGTGATATTCGATGGTGCCGAAGATTTCCTCGTCGGCGAGATAGTGTACTTCGGTGCCGGTCTTGCTGCTCTCGCCCACGGTGCGCATCGGGCTGACTTCCACGCCGTCGATCACCTCGATGACGCGATCCTGCGGGGTGCCCCGGTGGAACTCCAGAAAATGCTTGCGTCCGTCGCGGCGCACAGTGAGGCGCAGCCACTTGGACAGCGCATTCACGCAGGACACCCCCACGCCGTGCAGGCCACCGGACACCTTGTAGCTGTTCTGGTTGAATTTGCCACCGGCATGGAGCACGCACATCACGATCTCGGCCGCCGAGCGCCGGGGTTCGTGCTTGTCGTCCATCTTGATGCCAACGGGAATGCCCCGGCCGTTGTCGGTGACCGAAATCGAGTTGTCGGCATGAATCGTGATGACGATGTCGTCGCAGTGGCCGGCCAGCGCCTCATCGATGGCGTTGTCCACCACCTCGAACACCATGTGGTGCAGACCGGTGCCGTCGGACGTGTCGCCGATGTACATGCCCGGACGCTTCCTGACCGCTTCCAGGCCTTCGAGTTGCTGGATGCTGGATTCGTCGTAGGCGCTGTTGCCCTGGACGGGCTCCGGAGTGGGGACTTGCTGGGGGTTCTGCGATTCGGACATCTTCATCTCGGGTAATTCGGAAAGAACGCACCGCTCCGGACACTGCGCGGAGCGGCCTCGGGGACGGCCGGGGCGCTCAGATGCGCATCGGCATCACGACATACTTGAAGCGGTCATTGCCGGGCACGGTGATCAGTGCGCTGGAGTTGCTGTCGTTGAAACGCCATTCGATCAGATCGTCGGCCACGTTGTTGAGCACGTCGAGCAGGTAGGTGACGTTGAAGCCGATGTCGAGCGGCACGTCGTGGTAATCGACCTCCAGCTCTTCCTGCGCCTCTTCCTGCTCGCTGTTGGTGCTCACCACGCGCAGCAGGCCGTCATCGAGCACCAGGCGAACGCCCCGGAACTTGTCATTGGTGAGGATCGCGACCCGGTTGAGCGAGGCCAGCAGGGGCTGGCGCTCGAAGGTGATCATCCGGGGGTGGCCTTGCGGAATCACCCGCTCGTAGTCCGGGAAGCGCCCGTCGATGAGCTTGGTGATCATCTCGATTGCGCCAAAGCGGAACACCGCCTGACTGCCGGCCAGCACCACTTCGAGCATGTCCTCGGTGTCGGCCAGTTGCCGGCTGAGCTCCAGCACGGTCTTGCGCGGCAGGATCACTTCGGCACGCCGCTCCACCGGCGCTTCCAGCACGGCTGCGGCGAAGGCCAGGCGGTGCCCGTCGGTGGCCACCATGCGCAGCTCGGCGCCTTCGGCGACCAGCAACAGACCGTTGAGGTAGTAGCGGATATCCTGCTGGGCCATCGCATACGACACCTGCGCCAGCAGTCGCTTGAAGGTGCGCTGGGGCACCTGGAAGCGGGTGCCCTCCCCTTCCGGCAAGGTCATGCGCGGATAATCTTCCGCAGGCAGCGTCTGCAGCGCAAAGCGGCTCTTGCCCGCCTTCACCGTCAGCCGCCGGTCGTTGAGCGTGAGATTGATCTCGGTGCTGTCCGGCAACGCGCGCAGGATGTCGTGAAATTTCTTTGCCGCCACGGTGATCGCGGCATCGTCGCCCCCCAGATCGCCCGCCGTGGTGGTGCGCACCTGGATCTCGACATCGGTGGCCAGCATGGTGAGCTGGTCGCCGTGCTTTTCGATCAGCACGTTCGAGAGGATCGGCAGGGTGTGACGCTTCTCGACGATGCCGGCTACCGACTGGAGCGGGGCAAGGAGTGCATCGCGGGTGGTGGTAAGCAAATGCATGGCGAAAGACTCAGCAGTGAATGGTTGTAAATACGCTTGGGCAGTGGAACGGGGGGTACCCGTCAGCCGCGCAGCACCTGGGTGAGCACGTGCACATCGTGATTGAGCTGGTGATCGGTCAGGCGCAGCTCGGTGATCGTCCGGTAAGCATGCAGCACGGTGGTGTGGTCGCGCCCGCCGAAGGCCTCACCGATGGCCGGCAGCGACATCGGGGTGAGCTCCTTGGACAACCACATCGCCACCTGGCGCGGCCGGGCAATCACCCGGGTGCGCTTCTTGGAGTGCATGTCGGCGACCTTGATCTTGTAGTAGTCGGCCACGGTCTTCTGGATGTGCTCGATGGTGAGCTGCCGGTTGTGCGCGTTGAGCAGATCCTTGAGCGCCTCCTTGGCCACCTCCAGACAGATCGGCCGGCCATGAAAGCGGGCGTAGGCCACCACCTTGTTCAGGGCACCTTCGAGCTCGCGCACGTTCGAGCGCAGGTTCTTGGCGATCAGGAAGGCCACATCCTCATCCAGATCGACGGCCAGCACCTCGGCCTTCTTCTTCAGGATCGCCACCCGCATTTCCAGCTCGGGCGGTTCGATCTGCACGGTCAACCCCCAGTCGAAGCGCGAGATCAGGCGATCTTCCAGCCCCTGGATGTCCTTGGGATAGGTGTCGCAGGTGATGATGATCTGCTTCTTTGCCTCGGTGAGGGCGTTGAAGGCGTGAAAGAACTCTTCCTGCGTGCGGTTCTTGTTGTTGAAGAACTGGATGTCGTCAATGATCAGCAGATCGAGCGAGCGGTAATAACGCTTGAAGGCATCGAAGCTCTTCTGCTGATAGGCGCGCACCACGTCGGCGTAATAGTCCTCGACGTGCACATAGCGAATCACCATGCGCTGGTTGGCGCGATACACCGCATTGCCGATGGCATGCACCAGGTGGGTCTTGCCCAGGCCCACGCCACCGTAGATGAACAGCGGGTTGTAGGACGTGCCCGGATTCTGCGCGACCTGCATCGCCGCCGCGCGCGCCAGATCGTTGGCCCGGCCGGTGACCAGGGTATCGAAAGTGAAATCCGGGTTCAGCCGCGTCTTTTCATAGGCGATGTCACTGCCGCTGCTCTCCTGCACCGGGGCATGCGCCGGGGCAGGCGCGGACGCAGTAGCCTGCGCCACGCGCGGTGTGGCGGCGTGTTGCCGGGGCGCAGGGGATGTGTCAACCGGGGCAGGTGCCGCACCGGTTGCGCGCCCCCCTGCGGCCGACGTCCCGCCCGATGAGGCCGGAGCGCGGGCAGGCGTTGCACGCGGTGCGCCTGCCGCCCCTGCCGCCGGCAGGGACAGCTCGATCTTGAACGGTCCGCCGCTGAATTCCTCGCCCAACTCGACAATCCGCTTCAGATAGCGGTCGCGCACCCACTGCAGCACGAAGCGGCTGGGGGCACACAGGCGCAGCCCCACGGCCCCGCCATCCTCGACGATTTCGGGACTCAGCGCCTTGATCCAGGTATTGAACTGCTGAGGCGGCAACTCACTTTCGAGGCGGGACAGGCAGTAGGACCAGATATCTTGTGTCACTCGTTTCTGTGGTCTTGAGAATCGCGTCGACTACATGGGAAGACGCTTGTGGGAGGGAACCAGCACCCCGGGCAAGCACGCCAGCTGGCGTTTTGCCGGAGCAGAGCCGGATTTTACCCCGCAAAGCGCGAGTTATCCACAGGATTGGTCAAAATTTATTCTTGACAAACAGTGGATTATGGAATTTAATGCCGCGTTTGACTCACATTGGCAAAACCAAATGAAACGCACATATCAGCCTTCCGTCGTCCGCCGCAAGCGCACCCACGGCTTTCTGGTCCGCATGAAGACCCGTGGCGGTCGTGCCGTCATCCGCGCACGCCGTGCCAAGGGCCGTCATCGCCTCGCCGTCTGAGGTGACCGCCCCCACAGGCGTTGATCAGCGATTCATCAACGCCTACAGATTACGAAAAACGGATGAGTTCTCATCCGTTTTTGCTTTCCGGCGTGTGATGCGGGGCCGTTATTTCATGATTCATTACCGCCCCAATGAACTGCCGTCAGCCCGCATGGGGGTCGTGGTTGCCAAGAAGCTGGCCAAGCGTGCCAACGTCCGCAATCTGGTCAAGCGCATCGCGCGTGAGCAGTTTCGCAGGCGACGGGCTGCGCTGCCGGCCGTCGACATGATCGTCCGGCTCAATGCGCCTGTTGCCCGGGCCAGTCGTGCCATGATCAACCAGGACCTCACCCAGCTGTTCGACCGCCTGCGATGATTTTGAAGAAGCTGCTCCTCGGGCTGATCGGATTTTATCGCTACGGCATCAGTCCGATGCTGGGGCGCAACTGCCGCTTTCATCCCACCTGCTCGGAATACGCCATGGAAGCAGTCGAGCGCCACGGTGCCCTGAAGGGTGCCTGGCTCGCCCTCCGGCGCGTCGGCCGCTGCCATCCCTTCCATCCCGGCGGGTATGATCCCGTTCCCGAACCTTCACAGAAAGACAAATAGTCCGATGGATCAGCGTCGCATCATCTTATTCCTGATTTTCTCCTTTGCCGTTGTGATGCTGTGGGATGGCTGGATGGCACACAACCGTCCCCCCGCAGCGATTGCCGGCACCCAGCAATCCGCTGAAACGGCCGACGGCTCCGCCCTGGCGCCGACCCCCACGCCCGGCGCGCGCCTGAGCGCTCCCACCAGCGGCGATCCGGCCAGCGGTTCGGTCAACACCACGGCCGAGCGCCTCGTGGTGCGCACCGACCTGATGGTGGCCGAGATTTCCGCGCAGGGTGGCGACATCGTTCGCCTGGAGTTGACCGACCACAAATCGAACGAGAACCGCGAACGCAACTTCGTGCTGTTCGACGACGGCGGACGGCACATCTACGCAGCCCAGTCCGGCCTGATCGGCCAGGACCTGCCCAACCATCGCAGCCTGTACCGCCTGCCAGCCGGCGAGCTCAGCATGACGGGGGGCCAGGACACGCTGACCGTTCGCCTCGAAGCCGAAAGCAACGACGAAGCCGGCGTCAAAGTCGCCAAGCTGCTGACCTTCACCCGTGGCAGCTACCTCATCGACGTTGCCTACGAGATCACCAACGAGCGAGACAGCGCGCTGCAGACCCACACTTATCACCAGTTCACCCGCGACGGCCAACCCGCCGAAGCGGTCGAGGTGTTCGGGGTCAACACCTTCACCGGCCCGGCTGTCTATACCGAAGAGAACAAGTACCAGAAGATCAGCTTCGAGGACATCGAGAAGGACAAGGCCAAGTTCACCCGCTACGCCAGCGACGGCTGGCTCGCCATGGTGCAGCACTACTTCGTCGGCGCCTGGCTGCCGCACGAGGGCATGCAGCGCGAGTTCTTCGTTCGCAAGATCGGCGCCGACCTCTACTCCTCCGGCCTGATCCTGCCGGTCGAGCAGATCGAACCCGGCCAAAGCCGCTCGGTTTCGGTGCGCCTGTACGCCGGCCCGCAGGACCAGAGCAAGCTCGAAGATATCGCCAAGGGCCTGGACCTGGTGGTCGACTATGGCTGGCTCACCGTCATTGCCGCCCCGCTGTTCTGGGTGCTCGCATGGTTCCATAGCCTCACCGGCAACTGGGGCTGGGCCATCATCCTGGTGACCGTCGCGATCAAGCTCGCCTTCTTCCCGCTGTCAGCCGCCAGCTACAAGTCGATGGCCAAGATGCGCGTGCTCGGTCCGCGCATGCAGCGCCTGAAGGAACTGTACGGTCACGACAAGCAGCGCATGCAGCAGGAAATGATGGAGATGTACCGCAAGGAGAAGATCAACCCGCTCGGCGGCTGCCTCCCCATCCTGGTGCAGATTCCGGTGTTCATCGCGCTGTACTGGGTGCTGCTTGGCAGCGTCGAGATGCGTCACGCCCCCTGGCTGGGCTGGATTCAGGATCTGTCCGCGAAAGACCCCTACTTCATCCTGCCGGTGATCATGGGTGCCTCCATGATGGTGCAAATGAAGCTCAACCCCACCCCGCCCGATCCGATCCAGGCCAAGATCATGATGATCCTGCCGATCGTGTTCACCTTCATGTTCATGTGGTTCCCCTCCGGGCTGGTGCTGTACTGGGTGGTCAACAACCTGTTGTCCATCGCCCAGCAGTGGCAGATCACGCGCATGATCGAAGGCGGAAAGAAAGCCGGTGGCAAGACAGCCTGACATCATCGCGGCGGTTGCCACCGCCCCCGGTCGTGGCGGCATTGGCGTGGTCCGGGTCTCCGGCCCGCACCTCGCCGGCTTCGCCACCGCCCTGACCGGCCAGACCGTCAAACCCCGCCATGCGGGGTTTGTGCGTTTTCGGGATGCCCACGGCCAGGCGCTCGACGAGGGCCTGCTGCTGTACTTCCCCGCACCGCGTTCGTTCACCGGCGAAGACGTGCTCGAACTGCAGGGCCACGGTGGGCCGGTGGTGATGCGCCTGCTGCTGCAGCGCTGCGTGGAACTCGGCGCCCGCCTGGCCGAACCTGGCGAATTCTCGAAACGGGCCTTCCTCAACGGCAAACTCGATCTGGCCCAGGCCGAAGCCATCGCCGACCTGATCGAAGCGTCCACTGCCTCGGCGGCCCGCTCGGCGGTGCGCTCGCTCAGCGGCGAATTCTCGCAACGGGTGAATGCCCTGCGCGATGAGCTGATCGACCTGCGCATGCTGGTCGAGGCCACGCTGGATTTTCCCGAAGAAGAACTCGACTTCCTGCACAGCGCCCGGGCCTTCGAACGGCTCGCCACCCTGCGCGCCCACCTGGCCGACCTGCTGGAGCGCGCCACTCAGGGCGCTCTGCTACGCGACGGCATGCGCGTGGTGCTGGTCGGGCAGCCGAACGTCGGCAAGTCCAGCCTGCTCAACGCCCTGGCCGGAGACGAGCGGGCCATCGTCACCGACATCGCCGGGACCACCCGCGATGCGCTGCGCGAAACCATCGAGCTTGAAGGCGTCGCGGTGCACATCATCGACACCGCCGGTCTGCGCGACACCGACGATCCGGTCGAGCGCATCGGCGTGGCACGCACCTGGCAGGAAATCGAACGCGCCGACCTGATCGTGCGTCTGGTCGACGCGCGCATCGGCATCACACCGGACGATCAATCCATCGACGCCCGCCTGCCTGCACAGCTGCCCCGCCTCACCGTCTTCAACAAGATCGACCTCGCCGGGCAGCCTGCCGGTCTGGAAAGCACCGACCTCGGCCCCCGCATCCGCCTGTCGGTGAAAACCGGCGACGGCCTGCCCCTGCTCCGCCAGGCCCTGCTCGACACCGTAGGCTGGCACGGCGACCAGGAAGACACCCTCCTCGCCCGCGAGCGCCACGTCATCGCCCTGCGCGCCGCAGCCGAACACCTCACCCACGCCACCGACCTCACCCACGCCCTCGAACTGTTCGCCGAAGAGCTCCGCCTCGCCCAGGAACAGGTCTGCGAAATTACCGGTGAATTCTCCTCAGACGACTTGCTGGGGGTGATCTTCTCGCGCTTCTGCATCGGGAAGTAACGAAGCAAGACCTACAACGCAAGACACCACGACTTTTCGAAGTTGCGTCAACGCGCCCTTGAGCTTGCACCCAGCAAGATGTTTCACGTGAAACATCGCCGTTCGTGGTGAGTCCGTCCACAGGTTTGTCCCACGCAAAATCGAGAGGGCGGGACGAACGGTTTCATCAACTGAGGTGACGTCCGTCACGATGACTGTTTCACGTGAAACATCACACGCGGTTTCGCCGGGATGTGTTCGTGCCGATAGTGCACTGCGGTACTCCGGTACTACAATACAGCCATGACCAAGGCGGTGCGGGCTTGTCCTCTCCATCCGAGCACGCGGCACATCGGACGAAACGGGCGGTCCAACCCCTTGGCCCTTGGACCTCTCCCAACCCTGACTGGAATACAGCTTGCACACTTCAAGACGACACCCTGCGAGCAGCCCCCGGCCGCGTATTGCAAAAGACAGTCTCGCCCATGCCTTCACCGAGGCAGCCGCGATCATTGCCGCCGTGCAGGAAGGCCGCAATGCGACCGATGTGTTTGAGCATGCGCTGCACACAGCCAATCCCCCCTGGTCCGATGCCATGCGTGGTGCGATCCGGGATTTGGCCTGGAGCGCCCTGCGCGACCATGCACATGCACAACACCTGCTGGGGCAGTTGCTGCACAAACCGCTGCCAGAGCAGGTCGAGGGCATTCTCAGCCTCGCCATGCTACGCATGAACGCTCGCCCGGAAGAACACCACACCACCGTGAATCAGGCAGTGGATGCGGTGGCCGCACTGGCGCCGGGTTTGCGGGGGGTGGCGAACGGTGTGCTGCGCAACTATCTGCGCCGACAGGATGAGCTTGAGAGACTCGCTGACGCGCACGAACCGGCCCGCTACCGCCATCCGCAGTGGTGGATCGACCGGGTGAGGCAGCAGTACCCCGATGCCTGGGCGTCCATCCTCGCGGCGGGCAACGAGAAGCCGCCCATGACCTTGAGAGTGAACCGGCGGCGCAGCGATGTGCAGACGGTCAGCGCGGCCCTCACGCAGGCTTCAATCTCGCACACGGTGCTGGATGACTGCGCAATCCGCCTCGACAGTCCGGTGCCGGTGACCCGCTTGCCGGGGTTCGACAACGGGCTGATTTCGGTCCAGGACTACGGCGCCCAGTTCGCCGCCCGCCTGCTTGATGTGCAGTCCGGGCAGCGTGTTCTGGATGCCTGCGCCGCTCCGGGCGGGAAAACCGCCCACCTGCTCGAAACGGCCGACCTGAAGCTGAGCGCACTGGAAATCGATCCGCAACGAGCCGAGCGCGTGCAAGAGAACCTGCAGCGGCTGGGCCTGCAGGCCCAGTTGCTCATCGGCGATGCCGGACGCCCCCACAAGTGGTGGGATGGTGAGCCCTTCGAACGCATCCTCGCAGACGTCCCCTGCTCTGCTTCGGGCGTGCTGCGCCGGCATCCGGACATCAAGTGGTTGCGCCGCCCGGAAGACATCGACAGCTTCGCCAAACAACAGGCCCATCTCCTTGAACAGTTGTGGCGCACCCTCGCGCCGGGGGGCAAACTGCTGTACGCCACCTGTTCCATTTTTGCCGAAGAGAACAGCATGCAGATACAACGCTTCTGCCGCGCACACCCGGATGCGCAGCGCTTGCCGATACACGACAAGGATGAACTGCAACTTCTGCCAGACACTCAACACGACGGTTTCTACTATGCGCTGCTGCAAAAGCATCCGGCGTGAAACCGCTGTGCCGACCGCATCCGACCCGCCGTCCCAGCCACAGCGGCCTGCCCGGCGACGTGTGCTCGGGCACTTGCTCAGCCTGCCCCTGCTGCTTTCAGTGAGGGCAGCCCGAGCCTCGTCCGCCAGCATACGCTATGCCGAAATCGTCAGCGCCTACGATGGGTATGTGGTGAATGCCGACATCGAGATGGAGCTCAACCCCCGTCTTATCGACGCCCTGCTGCGCGGGGTATCGCTCCATTTCGTGGCCGAATTCGTCATCGAGTTGCCGCGCTGGTACTGGTTCAATGCGAGCATTGTCGAGCGTACCCTTGCCTACCGCCTGTCCTACCATGCCATCACCCGCAACTACCGGCTGAGCATTGGCACTTTGCACCAGAACTTCGAAACCCTGGAGGCAGCCCTGAACACCATGCTGCGCATCCGCAACTGGCGCATCGTGGAACCCGGGCGTCTGCAGGACGGGGTGTCCTACAACGCCGCACTGCGTTTTCGTCACGATCTGAGCATGCTGCCCAAACCCTTTCAGGTCACCGCATTCGGTAGCAGCGACTGGAGCCTGAGCACCGACTGGATGAACTGGACCTTTCTTGCCGGTGCTGTCCGATGAAGCGTGTCGCCTTCATCGTGGTTGCCGCACTCGCTGGCATCTCGTTGTTCCTGCTCGCCAGTGCCAGCGCCAATACCGATTTCTTTGCCGGAGCCTACCCTTATCTGCTGGCCATGAATGGGGCCGTGGCGGTTGGGTTGATCGGACTGGTCGGCATCCAGCTACGCGGCCTGTGGCGGGAATACCAGGCCCGCCAGTTCGGCTCGCGGCTCAAGCTGCGCATGCTGGTGATGTTTGCCATGATCGCACTGCTGCCTGGCGCGGTGGTGTATGCGGTGTCCATGCAGTTCGTGGTGCGCAGCATCGATTCGTGGTTCGATGTCCGGGTCGACCGTGCGCTCGAAGGTGGGGTGGCACTTGGTCAGACCGCGCTCGACTATCTGGTTTCGCAGGTCTCCGACCGCGCTCGCGAAATCGCACTCGAGCTGGACAGCAGCCGGATCATCTCGCCGACCCAGCTCAACCGCCTACGCGAGCAGGCCGGTGTGTCGTCGGCCACCGTGATCAGCCCCGGCGGGCAGGTTCTGACCACGGCCTCGGATGGGGTCAGCAGCTTCCTGCCCGATCTGCCTACCCCGGGCCAGATGCGCCAGGCACGCCAGAGCCAGCGCTACCAGATTGTCGAAACTCGCCCGGGCGAAGCCCTGCTGATCCGGGTGGTGGTGCCGATTCCATCGCGTGCCCTGCTCACCGAGCCCTTTTACCTGCAGCTCACCCAGCAGGTGCCGATTGCCTTCGCTCGCCATGTGGACGCAGTGCAGGAGGCCTATCGGGATTACCAGCAACTGGTGCTCGGGCGCACCGGCCTGAGCCGCATCTATTCGGTCACCCTGTCCCTCACCTTGCTGCTGGCCCTGCTTGCGGCAGTCGCGGTGTCCTTCGTGCTGGCGCGCCGTCTGGCCGCGCCCTTGCTGATTCTGGCCGAAGGCACCCAGGCCGTGGCGCAGGGCGACTACAGCCCGCGCCAGGCGCTGCCGGCGCGTGACGAACTGGGCATCCTCACCCAGTCCTTCAACCAGATGACCCGCCAGCTCGAAGACGCGCGCGCGCAGGCCGAACGCAACCGGGCCGCAGTGGAGTCGGCCCGCGCCTATCTTGAGAGCGTGCTGGCCCACCTGTCGACCGGCGTGCTCGCCTTCGATGCCGACGGCTATCTGCGTGCGGCCAACCGGGGCGCCACCCACATTCTGAACGATCCGCTGGACGGTTTCGAGGAATGCCCGATCACCCGCTGGCCGCAACTGCACTGCTTCCGGGATGCCGTACTGAAGGGATTCCGCGAGAACAGCGACGACTGGCAGGAGCAGATCGAGATCAACCACTCGGACAGCGCGCCGCAGACCCTGTTGATCCACGGCGCGCGACTGCCGGAAGGTTCCGGGGGCGGGATGGTGGTGGTGTTCGATGACATTTCGCGGCTGGTCATGGCCCAGCGCACCGCCGCGTGGGCCGAGGTCGCACGCCGGCTGGCTCACGAAATCAAGAACCCGCTCACGCCCATCCAGCTCTCAGCCGAGCGCCTCGCCTACAAGCTGGCGGACCGTCTCGACCCGGAGAGTCGTGACGTACTGGAGCGCGGCACCCGCACCATCGTGAATCAGGTCGAAGCCATGAAAAACCTGGTGAATGCGTTCCGCGACTATGCCCGGCTGCCCAGCCCCAGTCTCGGGGCGGTGGACCTCAACGCGCTGATTCGCGAAGTGCTCAATCTGTACGAAAGCTCGCCCATCGTCCTGAACACCCGGTTAGCCGAAGACCTGCCTGCCGTGCTCGGCGATGCGGCACAGATTCGCCAGATCATTCATAATCTCGTTCAGAATGCTGAAGATGCAATCGCCGATCAAGCAGAGGGGGAGCTGTTGATCCAGACCAGCAGTGACGGACAGCGAGTCACCATGACCGTGCGTGACAATGGACCGGGCTTTCCGTCCGAACTGCTGGCGCATCCGTTCGAGCCCTACTTCACCACGAAAAGCCGTGGCACCGGACTCGGACTGGCCATCATAAAGAAGATCACCGACGAACACGGCGGCGATGTCCGCCTGTCGAACCGGGAGCGCGGCGGCGCCGAAATCCGCATCCGGCTGCGGATTGCAGGCACCGCCCAGTGACAAGGAAACATGGCGAACATACTGATCGTTGACGACGAAGTCGGAATTCGTGAGCTGCTGTCGGAAATCCTGCGCGACGAAGGCCACGACATCATGCTGGCCGAGAACGCCGCCACCGCGCGCGCCGCTCGCAATGCGAGAAAACCCGATCTGGTTCTGCTGGACATCTGGATGCCCGACACCGATGGCATCACGCTGCTCAAGGAGTGGTCGGCCAATGGTCAGCTGACCATGCCAGTGATCATGATGTCAGGGCACGGCACCATAGACACTGCGGTCGAGGCCACGCGCATTGGTGCCATCGACTACCTGGAAAAGCCGATTGCGCTGCAGAAGTTGCTCTCTGCGGTGAAGCGCGGACTGCAGCGCCCCTCGGCCCCCGGCCTGCCTTCTCCGCTCACCCTGGCCGCCTTCACCCGCTCGACCCCGCTGCGCGACCTGCGTCGTCGCCTGCAGCAGATCGCGGAAAAGTCGCGCGTCCTGCTGCTGCGGGTGGGCCATGGTAGCCTCGCCGAACTGGCCGCCCGCAGCGTGCACCCAGACGCCTGCGCCTGGCTGGACCTGTCCGGCATTGTCCAGCCGCTGGACATCAAGCAGTTGCAGGCCTGCCAGGCCGGCATCCTGTACGTGCCCGAACTGGCCAGGCTGAACCGCACCCAGCAGCGCAACCTGGGTTTTGCGCTGGAACGCCTGGACCGCTTCAACCAGCATCTGGTGGCCGTCACCGAGCACCCGGCCGACACCCTGCTCAACGACGGCTGGGATGAGGGGCTGGTGGCCCGCCTGTTCGAGATCAGCCTCGCCCCGCCCTCGATTGCCGATGTGCAGGACGATGTGCCCGAACTGGCCAGCCAGGTCCTGCTGCATCTGGTGGAAGCCGGCGAGGTACCCCGCCGGCGCCTGTCCTCGGCGGCCCTGAATGCACTGCGCACCCAGAACTGGCCGGGCGGGTTTGCCGAACTGCGTGCCGCAGTGAAGTCACTGGCGCTGGGTACCCTGGAAGAGGAAATCAGCCTGGCCGACGTGCGACGCGTGCTGCCCCCACCCACCGACAGCTGCTACAGCGTGTCGCTGGACCAACCGCTGCGCGACGCACGCGAAGCCTTCGAGCGCCTGTACTTCGAACACCACCTGCGCCTGGAAGGCAACAACATGACACGCATTGCCGAAAAATGCGGACTGGAGCGCACGCACCTGTACCGCAAGCTGAAGCAACTCGGGCTGCAGGCCGGCCGTCGCAGCGAAGAATGAATCCCTGCCCCGCTGCCCCGGCCGGACACCTTCTGGACGACGCCCTGCACCCCTTCGGTCTGACGGTACTGGGGTGCGCCCGGGTGACGGCGGACGAACGCCCCGCCGACTACCCGGGTCAGGACGCCACCCCCTGGGTGATCCTGATCGGCCAGGCCGGCTCATCCATCTGGCCGGCCTTCAGCCGCAGCCGCGAATACACTGAAGCGATAGGTGCCGGACATTCGGCAGACGCCAATCTGCAGGCCGGACCGCTCGACCGCTGGAGCGCCCGGGTTGCCGGACCGATTGCCCGGGCGTTCGATGCACACGCCTTGTTCCCCTTTACCGGTCCGCCCTTCCACCCATTCCAGCGCTGGGCGCTGCGGGCCGGCGCAGTACAGGCTTCACCGCTTGGCCTGCTGCTGCACGAACGCTACGGCAGCTGGTTTGCCTATCGCTTCGCGCTGCTGTGCGAACACCTGCCGGCAGGATGCCGGAGCAGCGCCGCCGCCCCCTCCATGGCACTGCATGCAGGCTGCCAGCACTGTCATGAACAGCCTTGCCTGAGCGCATGCCCGGTCGACGCAATCACCCCGGAGGGGCCGAAGCCGCTGGCCTGTGCCTCGCACCTGCACACCCCGGCAGGCCAGTACTGCCTGCAACAGGGTTGCCAGGCCCGGCTGGCCTGTCCGGTGGGTCAGCCGTATCGTTACCAGCCCGAGCACCGACGCTTTCACATGCAGGCACAGGCCCACGCACTGCCTGTTGCTGCATTGCAACAAAACAATTCCGCTCCCGCTTCTTGCGCGTAGAATGGGCGCGATCTCAATGAGCGGATGCACACACGGTGAAAATCATCATTCTCGGGGCCGGTCAGGTTGGCGCATCGGTCGCTGAAAACCTGTCGTCCGAGGCCAACGACATCACCCTGGTCGACACCAACCCTGAGCAGCTCGAAATCCTGCGCGACCGTCTGGAAGTGCGCACCGTGTGCGGCAATGCCGCCTCCCCCCGTATCCTGGCCGAGGCGGGGGCCGAGGATGCCGACCTGCTCATCGCGGTCACCCAGTCCGACCAGACCAACCTGTGTGCCTGCAAGGTGGCGCGCAAGCTGTACAACCTGCCCACCCGGATTGCACGCCTGCGCTCGGGCGACTTCGTGGATTTTCCCGAACTGCTCGACGAGAACAACTTTGCGGTCGATTTCTCGATCTGCCCCGAGCAGATCGTCACCGACCACATCAAGCGCCTGATATCTTTCCCAGAAGCGCTGCAGGTGCTGGACTTCGCGTCAGGCTCGGTCAGCCTGATCGCGGTACGCGCCTTCGAGGGTGGCCCGCTGGTCGGGCACCCGCTGAAGGCGCTGCGCTACCACATGCCCAATGTCGAAGCCCGCATTGCCGCCATCTACCGGGCAGGCGAGGCGATCATCCCGAAGGGTGACACCAAGATATTTCCCGGCGACGAGGTGTTCTGCCTTGCCGCCACCGTGAACATCCGCCAGATGATGGGCGAGTTGCGCCGCTCCGACCGGCCGATGCGCCGCATCATGATCGCCGGCGGCGGCAACATTGGAGCCCGACTGGCCCGCTCCATCGAGGACGACTACAACGTGAAGGTGCTTGAAACCAACAAGCGCCGGGCCGACATGCTGGCCACCGAGCTGAACCGCGCACTGGTACTCAGGGGCGATGCCACCGACGAGAAGCTGCTGGAGAACGAAGGCATCGACGAGACGGACCTGTTCGTCGCGCTGACCAACGACGACGAAGACAACATCATGTCCGCCTCGCTCGCCAAGCGCATGGGAGCCCGCCGCACACTGGCCCTCATCAACCGTCGTTCGTATGTCGACCTGGTGCAGGGGGGGCCGATCGACATCGCCATCTCGCCCGCGCAGACCTCCATCGGTTCGCTGCTCGCACATGTTCGACGCGGTGACGTGGTAGCGGTGCACAGCCTGCGCCGGGGTGCGGCCGAAGCGCTGGAGATCATCGCCCACGGCAGCGAGAAGGACTCCAAGGTGGTGGGCCGCAGGATCGACCAGATCAGCCTGCCGCGCGGCGCCACGATTGCCGCCGTGGTGCGCGAGGAACGACGCCCGGACGGCCGGCTGATGCGCAACCAGGTGCTGATGCCCCACCACGATACGGTGATCGAGTCGGGGGACCATGTGGTGGTGTTCTGCACCCACAAACGCCTGGTGAAACAGGTCGAGAAACTGTTCCAGGTCGGTTTCGGCTTCATCTGAACATGCGCAGCTATTTTCCGGTTCTCAACTCTCTGGGCCTGATCGTCATGATCTTCGGCCTGCTCATGGCCTTTCCGCTGGGCGTGTCGCTGTACCTCAACGACGGGGCCGATCTGGCCTACGACCGCGCCATCCTCATCACCTTCCTGGCCGGTTTCGTCCTGTGGGTGCTGACCCGGGGCAAGCGGCGCGACCTGCGCCCCAGCGACGGCTTCCTGCTGGTGGCCCTCACCTGGATCGTGACGCCGGTGTTCGGCGCCCTGCCCCTGCTCGGCCACCTGCCCGAACTGAGCTTCACGCACGCTTACTTCGAGGCGGTTTCCGGCCTCACCGCCACCGGCGCCACCGTGCTGAGCGGCATCGACGACCTGCCGATCTCGATCAACCTGTGGCGCACCTTCATGCACTGGATCGGCGGCATGGGCGTGATCGTGCTGGTAGTGGCCATCCTGCCACTGCTCGGCATCGGGGGACGGCAGCTGTTCAAGGCCGAGGTGCCCACACCGATGAAGGAGTCCAGCCTCACCCCACGCATTGCCGAAACGGCCAAGGGCCTGTGGCTGACCTACCTGATCCTCACCGTGGCCTGTGGCATCAGCCTGTGGCTGGCCGGCATGAACGGCTGGGACGCGCTGATCCACGCTTTCACGGTGGCCGGACTGGGAGGCTTCTCGAGCAAGGACGAATCCCTCGGCTACTTCAACTCGGTGCCGATCGAAGCCGTCACCATCGTCTTCGCCCTGCTGGCCGGCCTGAACTACGCCACGCACTATCTGGCCCTGATGCAACGCAGCCCCAAGTCGTATTTCCGCGACCCCGAGATTCCGTTCTATTTTGGCGTGCTGGTGCTCAGCGTGCTCATGCTCACCCTGTATCTGGCAAACGCCCACGCCCACAGCGACCTGTGGATGACCGTGCGCTATGTGAGCTTTCATGTGGTGTCGATTTCCACCTCACTCGGTCTGGCCACCTACGACTACACCCTGTGGCCGATGTTCGCGCAGGTGTGGATCCTGTTCCTCGGCAGCTTCATCGCCTGCTCCGGCTCCACCGGCGGCGGCATCAAGATGATGCGCGCCATCATCCTGTACAAGCAGGTGTATCGCGAGATCGTGCGCTCGCTGCACCCCAATGCGGTCCATCCGGTGCGTCTGGGCGGGCAGAAGGTGTCCGAAGGCATCCTGCACGCCGTGCTGGGTTTCAGCTTCATGTACATGGTGAGCATCGTGTCGCTGACCCTGCTGATGTCGGCCACCGGAGTGGACCTGATCACCGCCTTCTCGGCAGTGGTGGCCTGCCTCAACAACACCGGCCCGGGCCTGGGCGCGGTGGGTCCAGCGAGCAACTATGCCTCGATGACCGGCGTGCAATCGTGGCTGCTGTCATTCACGATGATTCTCGGACGGCTCGAAATCTTCACCCTGCTGGTGGTACTCACCCCAGTGTTCTGGCGGCGCTGACCCGTTCTTCTACCGCGCATGCCTGCCCGCCCCGACAGATCGGGGTCGGCAGCATCGCCGAAAAGCGGGATAATCCCGGGTTGGCCCAGAACACAACAAAGGACGTATCCGTGAGCCGTCTTCGCAACGACACCTTCCTGCGCGCCCTGCTGCGCGAACCGACCGACTACACGCCGATGTGGCTGATGCGCCAGGCGGGCCGTTACCTGCCTGAATACCGCGAAACCCGGCGCCGTGCGGGCAGCTTCCTCGACCTGTGCAAGAACGCCGATCTGGCCTGCGAGGTGACCCTGCAGCCACTCGCCCGCTACAACCTCGACGCCGCCATCCTGTTCTCGGACATCCTCACCGTGCCCGACGCGATGGGCCTGGGCCTGTACTTCGCCGAAGGCGAAGGCCCGCGCTTCGAGCGTCCGCTGAAGGATGAATGGGAAATCCGCAACCTGTCGGCCCCCGATCCGCATGCCGAACTGCAATATGTGATGGATGCCGTCTCCACGATCCGGCGTGCGCTCGATGGCAGCGTGCCGCTGATCGGCTTTTCCGGCAGCCCGTGGACGCTGGCCTGCTACATGGTGGAGGGCGGCTCCTCGTCCGACTACCGCAAGATCAAGACCCTGGCCTACAGCCGGCCGGAGCTGCTGCACCATATCCTCTCCGTCACCGCCGACGCCGTCACCGCCTATCTCAACGCGCAGATCGAGTCCGGCGCCCAGGCCGTGATGGTGTTCGACTCGTGGGGTGGCGTGCTGTCGGAGTCCGCCTATCACAGCTTCTCCCTGCCCTACATGCAGCGGGTGGTGGAAGGGCTGATCCGGGAACGCGAAGGCGAGCGGGTACCGAGCATCGTCTTCACCAAGGGGGGCGGGCTGTGGCTGGAGAGCATCGCCAACATCGGTGCGGACGCCGTCGGTCTGGACTGGACCATGGACATCGGGCGCGCCCGCCAGCAGGTTGGCGACCGGGTTGCCCTGCAGGGCAACCTCGACCCCTCGGTGCTGTTCGGCACCCCCGAGACCATCGCCAGTGAAGCCCGCCGCGTGCTCGACGCCTACGGCCCCCATGCCGGCCATGTGTTCAACCTGGGCCACGGCATTTCCCAGTTCACCCCGCCCGAGGCCGTATCCGTGCTGGTCGATACGGTGCATCAGCACAGCCGCGCACTGCGCGCCGGCAACGCGGGCTGAATGGTCACCGCCCGTAGTACGGGCGGTGTTTTTATTGACCCGGCCCTTGGACATGCTGTTTCCGTTCGCCCTGAGCTTGTCGCAGGGCACTGCCGGGGCTGGGCTTCGACAGCCCCCGTCCTCAGCTCGACGAAGGGCCCAACCCGAACGGTCGGTAGTGACTTGGCAGTGATGTTAATGGCCAGGTTAATAAACAAAAGGCTTGACTTATGCACATACTGACGTTCCGCCCCGAAAGCCAGAGCAGGTTTCGGGCCAGGCACTTAATGACAATGTCAAGCCTTTGTTTTTTATTTGTTTTTTTGCTGCCTATTGTTGAGGCAGAGTAAGCGGAAGGCTTGTTTCACAACTGTTTCAGCCTGTTTCACCCACTCTGCCCACAAACTTATCCACAGATTTTGTGGACAAGTTCATCCAGCCCAGGTCCGCCGCCACCCACGCCCCCGCTATTCCCGATGCGCATCGTCCGAGTCGCCCTGCCCATCCCACTGCCACGCCTGTTCGATTACCTCGCGGCCGATGCCACCGAGCATGACATCGGGCGCTGCGTGCGGGTGCCCTTCGGCAAGGGCGACAAGAGTGGTGTGATCGTGGCATTGCCCGACAGCAGTGACATCGAACCCGCCCGGTTGAAGAACGTCCTGCACATCCAGCGGGACGTGCCACCGCTGCCCGCCGACTGGCTGGACCTGGCGGGGTTTGCTGCCCGCTACTACCACGCCCCGCTGGGCGAGGTGATCGCCCTGGCCCTGCCCCCCGGGCTGCGCCGCGCCGACGCGGTCAGCGGCGACGACATCGACCCCCTGCTCGACCTCAGCCCTGACGGGGTACAGGCGCTTGCCGCCCCCGTGCGCGACAACAAGGCGCTGCGCTTGCTGCGCGCCAGCCAGCAGCATGGCCTGCCCGCCCGGCGCAGCCAGCTGCGCAGCCTGCCCGACGGTGCCGGCTGTGGCGATGCACTGCGCCGTGGCTGGCTGCAGGTGGTGAGTCCATCCTCCGCCATCAGCCACACCGGCCCACGCCCGGAGGCCACCGAGGCGCAGCGCAGCGCGCTGGACAACGTGCTCACCACCCCGGACGGTTTCGCCTGCTGGCTGTTGCAGGGCGTGACCGGCAGTGGCAAGACGGAGGTGTATCTGCGCCTGGCCGAGGCCTGGCTGGCACGTGGCCGGCAGGTGCTGATGCTGGTGCCCGAAATTGCCCTCACCCCCCAGCTCGAACAACGGGTGGCCGCGCGCTTCCCGGCCGCCCAGGTGGTGAGTCTGCACTCAGGGCTGGCCGAAGGGGCGCGCTCGCGTGGTTTCGTGCAGGCCCTGTGCGGACAGGCCGACATCGTGCTTGGTACCCGCCTGGCGGTGTTCACACCGTTGCCGCGCCTTGGCCTGATACTGGTGGACGAAGAGCACGATGCCTCCTACAAGCAACAGGAGGGCGTGCGCTACTCGGCGCGCGACCTGGCCGTGTGGCGCGCACGCCAGCGCAACGTGCCCCTGCTGCTCGGTTCGGCCACTCCATCGCTGGAGAGCTGGCTCAACGCCCGGGAAGGGCGCTACCGCAGCCTGCGCCTGGACAGCCGCGCGGTGTCGGCCAGCCTGCCCACGGTGCACTGCATCGACACCCGGCGGCAGAAGCTCAGCGAAGGTCTCAGTCCGCAGCTCCTGGCCGCGCTCAAGACGCGCCTCGAACGCCAGGAGCAGAGCCTGGTGTTTCTCAATCGCCGGGGTTATGCGCCGGTGCTGTCCTGCCCGTCCTGCGGTTGGGTCAGTCACTGTCCGCACTGCTCGGCGAATCTGGTGGTGCATCTGGCCGATCGACGCATGCGCTGCCACCACTGCGGCTGCGACCAGGCCATCGCGCCCGCCTGCCCGGTATGCGGCGATCAGGACATCAAGCCGTTCGGGCGCGGCACGCAACGGGTGGAAGCCTTTCTGACCGAGCACTTTCCGCAGGCCCGGGTGTTGCGGCTGGACCGCGATGCCGCCCGCACGCGCAGCCAGTGGGAGGCCCTGCTGGCTTCGATTGCACGCGGCGAGGCGGACATTCTGGTGGGCACGCAAATGATGGCAAAGGGGCACGACTTCCCGCAGCTCACCCTGGTGGGGGTAATCGGGGCGGATGCCTCGCTGCACGCCGCCGACTTTCGCGCCCCGGAACGGCTCTTCCAGCAGCTCATGCAGGTGGGGGGCCGGGCCGGGCGGGCACACCTGCCCGGGCAAGTGCTGATCCAGACCGAGCATCCCGAGCATCCGCTGTACCGTCACCTTGCCACCCATGACTTCGACGGCTTTGCCCGGCGCGAGCTGGATGACCGGCGCGGAGCCGGCTTTCCGCCCTTTACCCATCAGGCGATGTTGCGCGCCGATGCCCCCCTGCTCGACGATGCCTTGCACTTCCTGCAGCATGCCCAGCGCCTGGCCAGCGGGATCGCACCGCCGGAGCTGGCCCTGTATGACGCAGTGCCGATGCGCATGACCCGCCTGGCCCGCCGCGAACGCGCCCAGCTCCTGGTCGAGGCCGGCAGCCGGACGGTGCTGCAGCGCTTTCTCGGCGAGTGGATCACGATGCTACGCGCGCAACGCACGGCCCGCCAGCTGCGCTGGCAAATCGACGTCGATCCACTGGAAATCTGATGCGCCGGGGCTGAACCAACCCGGCGGAGCCGGTTCAGCCCCGACGGGCCAGCCAGTCTGCCCGTTCCGCACAGCGCGCCGCCTTGTCAGCGGCCAGCCCCACTGCCACCGCAATACGCCGCAGGATTGCCGGCTCGGGGCGATGCGCAGTGACACTCTGCCAGTACTCGGCCAGCGGCAGCCACGGGTTCGGCCGTTCAAGCAGCATCAACTCATCGCCCGCCTGCAGCTCGCCCCCTTCCAGCACCCGGTAATACCAGCCGGTAATGCCCTCGTCGGCCACGAACACCGAGGCCCGCGACACGTCCAGACGGTGACTGATCTTCCAGCAAGGCTGCCGGGGCTGACTCACCTGGATGAGACAGTCGCCCAGCCGATACACGTCGCCAATGCACACCGAGTGCTCGTTCATGCCCCGGGTGGAGAGGTTCTCGCCCAGCACGCCCGGTGCCAGCCGGCCCTCCAGTTCGGGCCAGTGCGCACTGAGTCGCGCATAGTGCTCGGCCGGGTAGTGGTGCAGGGCTTTTTCCGGACCGCCGTGATAGCGCGGATCGCCCTGACGATCCCCCTCCAGCCCGGTCGGGGTCAGGCGCACGCGGCCCGACACCGCCGTCTTGAAGATACCGCTCAACTGACCTTCCGGCGGCAAGGGGCGGAGGTCGCCCACAAACACCGCATCGACGGGAACCCTCATCGCCCCCTCTCCTGAATCCGGCCGGGCCACAGCCTCAACCGGCCCCCACCCTGCCGACCCGTTCGGCCGCATCGCGGAACAGGTCCAGCGCCTCGTCGCGGCAGCACGAACTCACCTTAAGGTCGCGGATGAGGCCATCGCTCAGGTCATAGCACCAGCCATGCACCTTCACTTGCTGGCCGCGCTCCCAGGCCTCGCGCACCACCGTGGTCTGGCACACATTGACCACCTGCTGCATCACGTTGAGCTCGCACATCCGGTTGAGCTTTTCGCCCGGATCTTCGATCCTTTCGAGCAGGCCGTCGTGGCGGTCGCGCACGTCCTGCACATGGCGCAGCCAGTTGTCGATCAGCCCCAGACGATTGTTGTTCAGTGCGGCCTTCACCCCGCCGCAGCCATAGTGGCCCACGATCAGGATGTGCTTCACCCGCAGCGCATCGACCGCATACTGAATCACCGACAGCGCGTTCAGGTCGGTATGCACCACCACATTGGCCACATTGCGGTGTACGAACACCTCGCCCGGCGCCAGACCGATGATCTGGTTGGCCGGCACCCGGCTGTCGGAGCAGCCGATCCACAGATACTCCGGCGACTGCTGATTCAGCAGGCGGCTGAAGAACTCGGGGTCTTCCTCGCGCTTGCGCTCGGCCCACTGACGGTTGTTATTGAACAACTGTTCGATATCCAGCATCGCACTTCACGCGTCCCGTCCCGAATGTGGAAGGAGCCACGTCTCCAGTAACCATAATTATGAATTATAACCGTGCCCGATCATTTTTGCAGTCGCGCATGCACGGCAAGCGCACAATGGCGTCGCGTGGCCTATACAGGTCTTCACTCATTCACCCGCGCCACGCAACTCTGCCAGAATGTCAGATAAACCCTTGCCGGCGCCCACAAGCGCCCGCCCCCAGCACAAATGAGGCCCACAACCGCCCCATGAAGATCAGCCTCAACCGTGCCATCGTCTCCCTGACGAGCGCACTGGATTATGTCGGCGTGGACGAAGTCCACCACGCCCAGCGTGTCGCCCTGCTCGCCCATACCCTTTCCGGCGCGCTGGGCTGGGACGACGAACGCCGCCACGACATTCTGTATGCGGCCATGCTGCACGACTGCGGCGTGTCGCGCGTGCAGGAGTACCGCAACCTCACCGAAACCCTGGAATGGGATGGCGCCGAGCAGCACTGCCTGCGTGGCGAGCAGTTCCTGCTGGCCTGCCCGCCACTGGCACGCCATGCACCGGCAGTCCGCTGGCACCACAGCCGCTGGACCCAGCTCGACCGCGCCCTGCTGGGCCAGCGGGTGGCGCTGGACAGCAACCTGATCTTCCTCACCGACCGGCTCGATGTGCTGCTCGCCCCGTATGTCACCGACCGCAACCTGCGCAGCGAGATCCTGTGGGACCACCCCCAGCTCATCGCCAGGCTGCGGGGACTGGCCGGCAGCCTGTTCGCGCCGGAGTTGGTCGAAGCCCTCGAGCGGGTGAGCCACCAGGAGCGCTTCTGGCTGCAATGCGACCCCGGTTATGTGATGGACGAGATCGCCGAGCGCCTTTCCCAGCACCCAGACGTGGAACTGGGCAGTGCCGATGCGCTCGCGATTGCCGAGCTGTTTGCGCGCACGGTCGACTCGAAGAGCCGCTACACCCTGGAGCACTCCACCCGTGTCGCGCGCATTGCCCGCTTCCTGGGCGAATGCAGCGGTTTTCGGGGCGAACACCTCGACCAGCTCGAGATTGCCGCCTTGCTGCACGACATCGGCAAACTGCGCGTGCCCGAAACCATCATCGACCGGCCCGGCCCGATCACCGACCAGGAACGTGCCATCGTGAAGCGCCACAGCTACGACACCGGACGCATCCTGCGACGGGTGTTCCCCGGCCTGCCGATTGCCGGCTGGGCCGAAATGCACCATGAAAACCTGCTGGGCTCCGGCTACCCCGGGCGGCTCGATGCACAACACATCCCGCTCGAAGCCCGTCTGATCGCGATTGCCGACATCTTCCAGGCCCTGTCGCAGGAGCGCCCCTATCGCACCGCACTGGAGGCCGAGGAAGTCATGCAGCACCTCGAAAACCTGGCCACGCTCGGCCGGGTCGATGCCGGCCTCACCCGCCTGGTGCGCCAGCATCTCGGAACCTGCCGTCAACTGGCCTGTCGTGACTGAAGTCCGCACGGTCTGCCCTGCCCATCCCCCCCGAGGAGCCCCCGATGCAGCATGAAACCCTGATCTACCACACCGACCAAGGCATTGCCGAAATCCGTCTGAACCGTCCGCAAAGGCTCAACGCGGTCACCCAGCAACTGTATGACGAACTCAACCATGCCCTGAGCGCGGCCGAGGCCGACCGCGACGTGCGCGTGGTGCTACTCACCGGCGAGGGCCGCGCCTTCTGTGTCGGCGCCGACCTTAAGGAGCACAAGGCCGGCACCCGCACCGCGTTCGACCGCAGGCAATACCTGCAGGGCGAGCAGATCGTGTGCAAGCGGCTGCTGCATCTGGACAAGCCGGTGATTGCCGCAGTGAACGGCTACGCGCTGGGCGCGGGGGCGGAAATGGCGATTGCCTCCGACTTTGTGCTGATGGCCGAAAGCGCACAGATCGGCCTGCCCGAAATCAGCATCGGCAACTTCCTCGGCGGGGGCGTCACCTGGCTGCTGCCGCGCCTGGTGGGACTGGCCAAGGCCCGCGAACTGGTGTTCCTGGGCGAACGCATCAAGGGCGAGGAGGCCATGCGCATCGGGCTGGCCAGCCGGGTGCTGCCCGACGAAGGCTTTCTCGACGCGGCACGGGCCTTTGCGCTGAAACTGGCCGGCAAGGCACCGTTTTCGATGCAGCTGGCCAAGAAGCAGCTCAACCTGTCCGCCGAACGCACCCTCGATGCCTGCCTCACCGCCGAGCTTGAGGGCATGACCTTCGTCGGCACCACCCGCGACTGGCAAGAAGGCGTCGACGCCTTTGCCGAAAAGCGCACCCCCATCTTCAAGGGAGAGTGAAGAGATGACCGAAGACACCGCCATCATCCGCAAGAGCCCGCTGCACGACTTCCTGGCGCCCGACTCGATCGCCATCATCGGCGCCTCGGCCGACCCCACCAAACGCGGCTACAAGGCCATGGTGGGCCTGATCAAGGGGCACTACGCCGGCAAGATCTACCCGATCAACCCGAAAGTGCCCGACATCCTCGGCGTGCCCACCTACCCCACCCTGGACGATGTACCCGGTGCCGTGGATCTGGCGCTGATCTGTACGCCGGCCGCCACCCTGCCCGGCCTGCTCGTCGAATGTGGCCGCAAGGGCGTGAAGGGTGCGGTCATCCTTGCGGCGGGCTTCCGTGAAACCGGCCCCGAAGGGGCCAGGCTGGAGCAGCAGGTGCTCGACGCAGCGCGGGCCGGCGGCGTGCGCATCATCGGCCCCAACACCTCGGGCATGTTCAACATGCACAAGCAGGTGAACCTGCTCGACCTGGGCAATGTGATCCCGGGCGATATCGGCTTCATCTCCCAATCGGGCAACATGCTGCTCGCCCTGGTGCTGGAGGCCGAACACAACGGCCATGTGGGCTTTTCCACCTATGTCGGCCCCGGCAACCAGACCGACATCGGCTTCAACGACTATCTGCGCTACCTTGGCGAAGACCCGAACACCCGGGTCGCCACGCTGTATGTGGAAGGTTTCCGCGATGGTCAGCGCTTCCTGCAGGTGGCCCGCGAGATCACCCCGCTGAAGCCGGTGGTGGTGTACAAGTCCGGCGCCACCGAGCTGGGCAAGAAAGCCGCCAGCTCGCACACCGGCGCGCTGGCCGGCAGCTATGCCATGACGGTGGATCTGCTCAAGCAGGTGGGGGTGAGCGTCGTCCATCATTCCGACGAAATCCTGCCGGTGGCCGAAGGTCTGGCGCTGATGCAGAAGGCGCGTGGCAAGCGGGTGGCGGTGATCGCCGACGGCGGCGGTCAGGCCACCATCACCTCCGACCGCATTTCCGAAGCCGGGCTGGAGCTGGCCGAACTGTCCGAGGCCACCCGCAAGCGGCTGGCCGCCATCCTCTTCCCGCAGGCCTCGCTCGCGAACCCGGTAGACGTCGCCGGCACCTCCGACGCCAACCCCGAAGTGCTGGCGCAGTGCATGGAAATCGTCGCCGAGGACGACAACGTCGACGCCGTGTTCCTGGTCGGCATGTTTGGCGGCTATCACACCCGTTTTGCCGAATCGCTGCTCGGCGGCGAAATGCGCGCGGCCGAATCGATGATCGAGTTGTCACGGCGCATCGACAAGCCACTGGTCATCTACAGCCTGTACGCCCCGGTCAAGCCCCCCGCGCTGCGCCGGCTGCACGAGGCCGGCCTGCCGGTGTATGCCTCCATCGAATATGCCGTAAAGGTTCTGCAGGCCCTGGGCGAACGCGGCATCTACCTGCAAGAGCAGCACGGCCAGCCCCTGCAGCCCGGTTTCACCCCGGACGAGGGCATGCAGGCCATGTTCGCGCGGGCCCAGAATGAGGGTCGCGACCTGTACGAGTTCGAGGCAAAGAGCCTGCTGCGCACCCATGGCGTGGCCGTAGCAGCGGAGCGGGTGGCCACCAGTGCCGACGAACTGGCCGACATTGCCACCGAGTTCGGCGAACGGCCGCTGGCGATGAAGGTGGTGTCCCGGGACATTCTGCACAAATCCGATGCCGGCGGCGTGAAGCTCAACCTGGTGGGCGAGGCCGCCCTGCGCGACGCCTTCGAGCAGATCATGAGCAGCTGCCGCGCCTATGACGCAAACGCAGACATCCGGGGCGTGCTGGTGACCCCCATGGCCAAGAAGGGCACCGAGGTCATCGTCGGCGTGGTGCGCGATCCGATCTTCGGGCCGGTGCTGATGTTCGGCCTGGGCGGCATCTTCGTGGAAATTCTCGAGGATGTTGCCTTCCGGGCCATTCCGCTGTCGCGCCACGACGCCCAGTCGATGGTCGAACAGCTCAAGGGTCGCAAGATCCTGGCCGGCGTGCGCGGCGAAGCGCCCACCGACAAGGCGGCACTGGTCGACCTGCTGCTCACCGTGTCGAGCATCGTGAGTGCCTACCCGCAGATCTCCGAGCTCGACCTCAACCCGGTGATCGCCTACCCGGACGGCTATGCGGTGGTCGATGCGCGCATCATCACCAACCGCTCGGTCCTGAACCCATAGGAGCCCCACGCATGACTCCACACATGACGACGCTGCCCACCCTCACCGATGCCGGGCTCACCCTGGAAGGCCGCATCGCCACGCTGACCCTGAACCGCGACGATGTGCGCAATGCCCTCACCGGTACCGCGCTGATCGACGACATCGTCACCGCCGCCGAGTGGGTCAACCGCTGCGACGAGGTGTCGGTGCTGCTCATCACCGGTGCCGGCAGCGCCTTTTCCGCCGGTGGCAACATCAAGGACATGGCCAACCGGGGCGGAGACTTTGCCGGCGACGTGGCCGAAGTCGCCACCCGTTACCGGCGCGGCATCCAGCGCATTCCGCTGGCGCTGCAGGCGGTCGAGGTGCCGATCATTGCGGCGGTGAATGGCCCGGCCATCGGTGCAGGCTTCGACCTGGCCAACATGGCCGACATTCGCATCGCCTCCAGCCGGGCAAAATTCGGGGAAACCTTCCTCAACCTGGGCATCATCCCGGGCGACGGTGGAGCCTGGTTCATGCAACGACTGATCGGCTACCAGCAGGCGTTCGAACTCACCCTGTCGGGCCGTATCGTCTCTGCCGACGAGGCCAAAAGCCTGGGCATCGTGCTCGATGTGGTGGCGCCCGACGCATTGATGCCCCGCGCCAACGAGCTGGCCAGCCGTTTCGCCGCCCAGCCGCCAAAGGCCCTGCGCCTCACCAAGCGGCTGATGAAGATGGCGCAGCGCATGGAACTGAAGGACTTCCTCGACCTGTGCGCCAGCTTCCAGGGCATGTGCCACAACGAGCCGGAGCATCTGGAGGCGGTCAACCGCATGCTCACGCGCTGACCGCGCATGCAGGGCGGGCGGACGGCAAGCCGCGTGCTCCGCCGCCCTGCAGGGCGATGCTCACCGCCTGCCGAGTGCCCCGCAATCGGCGCCCACCCGGCGGGCGTCCACGCGGAAGTCGATACGCCCGTCCTCGCCATCGAGCGACGCTTCGGTGGTGAAATGCTGCGGGCTGTGCAGGGTGGTCTTGAAGTCTCCCTTTCCGGGCGGCTCGGTGCACACCACACGCCCGCTCCAGGTGTTGCCGCGCTTCTTCACGTTGGTATAGGTGCAGTCTCCCTCCTGACGGCCTTCATAAATCGGATCGGCTGCGGCCTCTTCCGGGCTGATGCACAGGCGCATCGCACCGTTCTGCCCCAGCGCTACCCCAGCGCCGGCCATCTGCTGCTCCAGCATCGCGCGCATTTCGGGCGGCATGCTCTTCAACTGCTCCTGCATCTGGGCCAGCTGGGCCTGCATGTCGGGCATGCCCGGCATCTGGATGTCCTGCTTGAATTCCCACAGACCGGGCGTCACACTTTGCGCCTGCACCATGCCCGCTGCACCAAAGCTCAGCGCAGCCACGGACAGCACTCGGAATAATCTGGAAATGGAAACTTGCATCGTGAGGTTCCTGTAAATTGAAAGCCTGAACACACTGACGACACCGGACCCACCGGCCCCGACAGCCCGGACATGGTACAGATTTATTCGGGATACACGGAATTCAGCCCGCTACCATTGCGTCCGATCAGGGTAAGCTATTAACTTGGCTCTTAAAGTCACTGACAACCGTTCGGGCTGAGCCCTTCGTCGAGCTCAGGGCGAACGGAGACAACATGCTCAAGGGCCAGGTTAATAAGGCGGTGGGCTACAACCCGGCATTCCAGACAGGAACACGCAGCCATGCACTGCGGCATCAAGGGAACATGGTCATGTTACAAACTTACGAAGCGCTCCTTCAATCCGATGGACATATCGAGTTTCTCGAGGCAATTCCCGAGTCCATCGGCGAGAAACGCAGGGTTCTGGTGACATTTACCGAACCTGCCGACAAGCCGGCAGTCCCGCCCACCGATTGGCGCTCCTTGGTCGGCACCCTGCAGAACTCACCCAATCTTAATGGCGACCCTGTCATGCTTCAGCAAGATATACGTCATGAATGGGATTAAAAGCCTGCTGGATACCAATCTGGTGATTGGCCTTCTCAAAGGCCATGCTCCAGCCATTACGCTGGCTGAACAGGCAGGTCTGACGCTTGCCCAGGCTGGCATCAGCCAGATCACACGCATGGAATTGCTCGGTTACCCCAGGCTGACACTTGAAGAAGAGCGCCAGATTCGCGTTTTCATGGCAAATTGCCGGGTCTTTTTCATCGACGAAACAACCGAGCTCGAAGCCATCCGCTTGCGTCGGACGGGCGCATTCAAACTTCCGGATGCAATTGTCGCAGCAACCGCCATCATCCACCGATTGCAATTGCTGACCCTGGATCAGGGCATGCTGAACGCACTGAAAAAAACCGGCCATGAACCCCGGGAACAATGAGCTCACCCTCCCACACCCCCCTCTCCCGCATCCGCAAGGCCCTGGCCGGTGGGCATCCGCTGGTGCATGTGCGCTGCGACGATGAAGAACGGCTGGAGCGCCTGCTCGGGGCGGTGGCCCGGCAGGTGTATGGTGACGAACAGGCCTTTCACCAGTGGTCGCTCACCACCGGGCTGGTGAGGGCCTGTGCGCAAGCGCCCGGCGCCGCACAGGCCACCGATCCCCTCGAAGCCCTGCGCGCGGTGCTGGCCCGGTCCGGGCGGGGGTTCTACCTGTTCAAGGACCTGCCGCTGCTGCTCGACGAGCGGCCCGATGTGGTGCGCGCGCTGCGCGATGCCTACCGCGCCCTGTCCGGCAAGGGCACGCATGTGTTCCTGTCGTGCTCCGATTACCGCCTGCCCCGGGCGCTCGAGCGCGAAGTGTTTCTGGTCGAACTCGGCGCTCCGGACGAAGCGGAAATGCTTGCCGAGCTGCAGCGCGTCGCACAGGCCCTGAGCGGCCCCGACACCCCGGCACTCGATGCCTCACTGCTGCCCACCCTCGCCGCCGCAATGCGCGGCATGATGCTCAACGAGGCCCGCCACCTGATGCGGCGGCTGATCCGCGAGCACAAGCTGGCGCTCGACACCGCGCTGGGCGAGATTCGCGACGAGAAGGCCAGCGTGCTGATGCGCGAGAGCTGCCTCAAGTACATCGCCAACACGGTCGACATCGCGCGGGTCGGTGGCCTGGAAAACCTCAAGGAGTGGGTGCTCAACCGCGCCCCGCTGTTCTGCGGCGCAGATGCGGCCGGCAGCCTCGGCGAGCAGCGCATTCCCCTGCCTGCCGGCGTGCTGTTCATGGGGGTGAGCGGCTGCGGCAAAAGCATGGCCGCCAAGGTGATTGCCAGTGCCTGGCAGCTGCCGCTGGTGCGACTCGACATGAACCTGGTGCTGTCCGGGGCACACGGCTCACCCGAGTACGCCTTCGATCATGCCCTGCGCATGGCCGAGCAGGTGGCGCCGCTGGTGCTGTGGATCGACGAGCTGGAAAACAGCTTCGGCTACGATTCGGAACAGCGCAGCGGCAACAACCCCAACATCTTTTCCAGCTTCCTCACCTGGATGCAGGAAAAGCCGGAAGGCGTGTTCGTCGTGGCCACCGCCAACCGCATCGAGAAACTGCCTGCCGAAGTCATCCGCAAGGGGCGTTTCGACCAGCTGTTCTTTCTCGACCTGCCCACCGAGGCGGAGCGCATGCGCATCATCGACATCCACTTGCGCAGCGCCGGTGCCGGTGCCGAAACGGCCAGCGCTTTCAACCTGGCCGCACTGGCCGCCGTCACCAAGAACTGGAGCGGCGCCGAGATCGAACAGGGCATCCGCGCGGCCGTGGTGCACGCCTGGCAGGAAAACCGCCCCTTCACCGAGCGCGACGTGATGTGGAGCATGTCCCGCATCGTCCCACTGTCGCGCACCATGGCCGAACAGATCAAGGCCCTGCGGGCCTGGTCGGCGGAGCGTGCCACCCCGGCCTCGTTGAAGGAAGGTTGAGGCCAGCCCCCGGTTCAGGACAGGCGCAGGCAGTCGTCCGCCCAGCGCGCGGCGTCCTGCTCGGCGTGGGTCACGAACAGCAGCATGCGCTGCCCCTGGCGCACCTCTTCGCGCACCCACTCACCGGCCAGCGCAGTGCTGTCCGCATCGAGTGCGCTGAACGGCTCATCCAGCAACACCACCGGCTGCTCGCGCAACACCGTGCGAATCAGCGCCACCCGCTGCCGCTGACCGCCAGACAAGGCCGAGGGCATGCGTTCGAGCAGGCCATCCACCCCCAGCCGTGCGCAGGCTTGCATGACACGCTGCCACTGCACCGGCGTCGGGCGCCCCTGCCGGAAACCCAGCTTCAGATTGTCGGCCACCGGGAGATGCTCGAACAGGTTGTGATCCTGAAACAGCATCGCCACCGGGCGGCGCTCCGGTGGCAGGGGCAGCAGCGACACACCATCCAGCCGGATGTCACCCGCACGCAGCGGCACGAAACCGGCGATCGCATCGAGCAGCGTGCTCTTGCCCACGCCGCTAGGGCCCATCACGGCCAGCAGGCGACCCCGCTCCAGACAGAAATCATGACCGCCGTGCTGCGCCCCCCGGTCGGGCACCGCCTGCCGCACCTCAAGCATGATCGTGCTCCAGCAGCCTCAGCGCAGCCAGCGCGAGCAGCAGCAACAGCAGCGAAGCCAGCGCCGCATCGGCCAGCCGGTACGCCCCCGCCAGCGCATGGATCATCCATGGCAGGGTCGGCGCTGCCGCATCGCCAAACACCCCGAACAAGGCCACATCGCCCAGTGCCAACACCAGCGCAATCGCCATGGCGCGGCGCAGGGCCGGGCGCAGGTACGGCCCGCTCACCCGGCGCCAGCGCGCCCACGGCCCCAGCCCGAGATCGGCCACCAGACGCCGGTACTGCGCCTCGAAATCGAACACCCGGGGCCGCAACTGCTGAAACACAAAAGGCAGCGCAACCAAGGCATTGAACACCACCACCGCCAGCACACCCCAACGCAACCAGTCCACCACCGGCATGAGCAGCACATACACCCCCACCGACAACACCATCGCCGGCACCACCAGCTGATGCTGTGCAAGCAGTTCCACCCGCCGACGCCCTGCCGGCCACTGCCGCCACAGCGACAGGCAGGCCAGCGCCAGCCCCAGTGACAGCGCGGCAGCACTGCCCGCCAACACCAGCGAGCGCAGACCCGCCGCACCCAGCGCTGCCCACGGCAGGGCTGCGAATTGATCGAGCTGCCCAAGCCGCCCCCCCAGCGCGGTGGGCAGCAGCACCAGCAAGGGCAACAACAGGCACAGCGCACACAACGCATACGCCAGCCGGCCGGCCCACAGCCCACAGCGCCCGGGCTGCGGACGCCAATGCCCGCCCGCCGATGCGCTCAACCACTGCAGGTTGCTCCAGCGCAGCAGCATCATGAACAGCCCCCCGGCCACCAGCAGCTGCACCCCGGCGAGCAACAGCGCCTCGGACGGATTGAAGTCGAACTTCAGCGCCTGATAGATCGCCACCTCCAGCGTGGTCGCACGCGGACCGCCCCCCAGTGCGAGCACCACCGCAAAGCTGTTGAAGCACAGCAGGAACACAAAACCGAACACCCCAGGCAGCACCGACCGCAGCGCCGGCCACTCCACCCGCCGGAAACGCTGCCAGCCACTCAGGCCCAGCTGGGCGGCGAGCTTCCAGGCGCCATCGGGAATCGCACGCCAGCGAAAGCACAGCACCCGCACCGCAAACGGCAAATTGAGATACACATGGGCAATGACAATGCCGGCCAGCCCATACAAGTTCCAACCCTCACCCAGCCATGGACTCAACCAGCCCGAACGCCCCAGCAACACCACCAACCCGGTGACCAGCACCAGCGGCGGCATCACGAAACACAGCAGACACAAGCGCAGGAACGCCGCTCGCGCCGGCAACCCCGGGTCCAGCGCCACCGCACGGGCCACCGGCAAGGCCAGACCCACCGCCAGCACCGCACTCAGCAGCGCCTGCCACAACGAAAAGCGCAGCACCTGCCAAAACCAGGCCTCCCCCAGCACCACAGGCGCCGCCGACCAGTCGCCCCGCACGGCCAGGGCCAGAAAGGCGAGCACGCTCAATCCGCTCACCAGCCCCAGGGCCAGCCCACCGGCCAGCCACGCGGGTGCGGCCAGCGGCAGGCTCAACACCGCATCGGGGCGGCATGACCGGCCGAGTACGCGCACGACGCTCATCGCATCGGCTGCAGCAGAACGCACAGCACCGGCCACACCGGTCTCATCAGCGGCTCACCGCGCTACGCCATTCGCGCACCCAGTCCTGCCGCGAAGCACTCACCGTCGCCGGATCGAAACCGATGCGCTGCGGCTGGGGCAAAGCGGCAAAATCCGGCGGCAGCTCGACATCGCTGCGCACCGGCAGCATCCAGTTGCTCACTGCAATCAGCGCCTGCGTGTCCCGCTCCAGCAAAAAGGCCACGAAATCGCGCGCCAGCGCCGGCTCACGCGCACCGGCGGCCACTGCGGCCAGCTCCACCTGCGCCACATGACCTTCACTGAACATCGCGGCCCGGTAACGGTCGGTCTGCTCGGTCAGGAGGTGATAGGCGGGCGAGGTGGTATAGCTCAGCACCAGATCGGCCTCCCCTTCCAGAAACAGGCCATACGCCTCGGTCCAGCCACCGGTCACGGTCACCGTATTGGCGGCCAGTTGTGACCAGCGCGCTGCCGCCTGCCCGCCGAACACGGCCTTCATCCAGTGCACCAGCCCCAGCCCCGGCGTGCTGGTGCGCGGGTCCTGATAAATCACCCGAGCCTCTCCGCTGACCAGCTCAGCGAGCGATGCCGGCGGCCGGGCGGTGTGCGCGCTGTCGTAGATGAAGGCAAAGTAGCCATAGTCGAATGGCACGAAATCGGCATCCGACCAGGCCAGCTCATCCACCAGCGGCACACTGCCGTAATCGACCCCATGCGGCTGGGTGAGTCCCTGCGCACGCGCCTCCTCCATCAGCGAGTCATCCAGACCGACGATCACGTCGGCCCGGCTGCGTGCGCCTTCCAGCCGCAGGCGGTTGAGCAGCGCCACCCCATCCTCGGCCCCCACAAAGCGCACGCTGCATGCGCAACGCTGCTCGAAGCGCTTCTTCAGCTCCGGACCGGGGCCCCATTCGCTGGCAAACGAGTCATAGGTGTACACAGTCAACTGCGCGGCGGGTTCGGCCGCCAGCGCTGGCAGCGCCGGGAGCACGGCGCACAGGGCCACGGTGGCCAGACGCAAGACAGGGAGAGGCATGATGTTCCGGTTCCGAAGTGCAGGCGCGACATGGAAGATGGCACGCCAAAGTGGCTCGAAAACCAGCACAACCGGTGCAAGGACAGGGGCAGCGACAAAACAGCCTGCAGGCAGCGCTCGGGCAGCCTGCGACATCGCGATCTCATTCCCTACGCCAGTGCTAACTGGTTCAGGTTCAACGGGTTTAGACTCTCAGCCCAAGGGCACCCCGATGAGACAAGCCTTGAGTATAGCAACCCCAGCCCTGCCACACACCTCTCCGAACCTGCCCGCCGGCTGCCTGGCCCGCCTGGGCAAGGTGCGCGCCATGCATTTTCTGGCCAGCGGCAGTGCCCATGCCCACTGGCTCATCGACAGCGTCGACGGCGAACAGCCCCGCCATGTCTGGCGCGCCAGTGCCAGTCCGGCCACCACGCCGGGCGCCAGCGAACAAGCCGAAGTGAGCGCCCTGCGCAGCATTGCCGGCCGACCCTGGGCACCACGGCTGCTCGCCCACTACCCCGGCGAAGGGCTGCTGTTCGAATACATCGAAGGCGAACACCCGGAACCCGCCACGCTTGCGCCGGCAGCCCGCACCGCCCTGATCGATGTGCTGCTCGAGTGCTGGCAGACCCCCTGCGCCGGCCCGCCCCGCGACTATCCCGCACTGGTGCACGACTACGCCCGCCGCGCCGCCCCCGGAGCCACCCGCGACCGGCTGGTCACCGCCCTGCTCGCAGACTGCGCACGCTGGCCCGCCACCGTCAGCCGCTTCACCCACCACGACCTGCATGCCGGCAACCTGCTGATCGCGGCCGATGGACAATGGCACCTGCTGGACTGGGAATACGCGGGCCCCGGCAACCCATGGTTCGACGCCGCCGCGCTGGACATCATGCTCGTCCTGCAGCCCGACGAACGCCAGCGCATCGAAACCCTGCTCGGCCCCGCTCTGCCCGGGCACTGGGCCCGCATGCGCGACTGGCATCGCCGGTTGGGTCAGTTGTGGGCCCTGGCACGCACCGACGGGCCGCACCTGCCCACAAAGCCTCACGGACAGTGCATCTGCCCGCCAATCCGCTGGCACGCCCCGGACGGACCAAAATAAGTGTTGCCCGCCCCACGGGGGTAGCGCTGCCCCCGGGTGTCCCAGCAGCCGCCCGAATCGCAGTTGCTGATGACCGACGGTCCCGGGTGTGGTCCGTACCGGCCGCCCGTTTCAACCTGGGTATTCGTATTGACATTCACTTCGGTGCGGTCCGGCTCGCGCATGCCACAGGCGCCATACATGGCCGAGCGCTTCATCTCGATGTCCGCCTGATTCTGCAGCAGGGAGCCGGCCGCCAGTTCATAGGAGCGACGGGCCTGCTGGCAGGCCCAGCCGTCGATGCGCTGCGCCTGCAGATCGGGCTGGGTCAGACCCGTGGCGGGCTGCGCCTGCACACGGCGCTCCTGCGCCTCGAGTTGCTCGCGCAGCTGGCGGATCTCGCTGCGCAAGGCCTGCTCGCGTGCACCGGAAGCGTCCAGGGTGTTCGGTCGTACCACCTGCGGCCCGCCGTGCTCGCCCGGCCCACAGGCCCGGTCGGAAAAGCGTACCGTGCCGCTGGCCTCATCCACGCAGCGGTACACCACCGTCTGCCCGGCGAGCCCGAACAGGCACAACGGCACCAGCAGAGCCACGACCATCGATGATGTCTTCATCGCACACCTCCTGCGAACAGCATCCGTTCATTCTCCCACAGCCCGCCGGATTGCAGACGCGCACTTGCCCCCAGCCGCCCTCCGCCCGGTAGAATCCCCCCAGCCCTGCCGCACAGTCGGCCACAACAACCTGAATGCAAGGAGACATACGTGCCCGGTTTGCTTCCCGACGTCGATCCCGACGGCCTGCTTGAATACTCGGTGGTGTTCACCGATCGATCGCTCAACCACATGTCGCACGCCTTCCAGGGCGTGATGCGCGACATTTCCGCCTTGCTGAAGAAGGTGTACAAGGCCCGCGCCGTGGCCCTCGTGCCCGGTGGTGGCACCTATGCCATGGAGGCCGTGGCGCGCCAGTTCGCCACCCATCGCAAGTGTCTGGTGATCCGCAACGGCTGGTTCAGTTTCCGCTGGACGCAGATCTTCGAGATGGGCGCGATTCCGTCCGCATCGATCGTGCTCAAGGCCCGCCCGGTGGACGCCGTGCCCCAGGCCGCCTACGCGCCCGCCCCCATCGAGGAAGTGGTGGCCACCATCCGCGAACAACGCCCCGAAGTCGTGTTCGCCCCGCATGTGGAAACCTCGTCGGGCATCATCCTGCCCGACGACTACCTGAAGCAGGTCGCCGCCGCCGTGCGCGAGGTGGACGGTCTGTTCGTGCTCGACTGCATTGCCTCGGGCACGGTGTGGGTGGACATGGAGGCCTGCGGCGTGGATGTGCTGATCAGCGCCCCGCAAAAGGGTTGGTCAGGCTCGCCGAGCTGCGGCATGGTGATGCTTGGCGAGCGCGCCCGCGAGCGCATCGACGCCACCACCAGCACCAGCTTTGCCTGCGACCTGCGCAAGTGGTTGCAGATCATGGAGGCCTACGAGAACGGCGGCTTTGCCTATCACGCCACCATGCCCACCGATGCGCTGGCACGACTGCGCGACGTGATGAAGGAGGCCGAAGCCATCGGCTTCGACACCCTGTGCGAACGCCAGCAGAGCCTCGGCCACAAGGTGCGCACCCTGCTCGCCGCGCATGGCATCCGCAGCGTGGCCGCGCCCGGCTTCGAGGCCCCCGGCGTGGTGGTCAGCCACACCCGCGACGACGGCCTGCATAACGGGAAGAAATTCATCGCCGCCGGCCTGCAGATCGCCGCCGGGGTGCCGCTGCAATGCGACGAAGGCCCGGACTTCAAGACTTTCCGCCTGGGCCTGTTCGGCCTGGACAAGCTGATGAACGTGGAGCGCACGGTCCAGGCACTGGCCGACGCACTCGACAAGGTGGAGCACTCCACCTGAGGGCCAGCCCCCTGCCTGGCCGGATCACCGGCTGGGCAGGGCTCAGCCTCACTCCGCCGGCTCGGGCTCGACCCGCACGACGGTGCGCGAAGTGCCGCTCACCGAACGCCCCTCGATCATCGCGCTGGCACGCAGTTCGAACACCAGCTCGGTGTCGGCTGAGACCACCGGGGCGAAGAAACTCGGGTTTGCGGTGGTCGCATCGGCCAGGGCGACAGTGGGGCCACTGATCTGCACCCAGGCATAGCTCACATTGCTCACCGCCTGGCCGTTGTAGGTCACCGAGCCGGCCAGATTGACCAATTCGCGCGACACCTTGGGCTGCACCACGCCTGCAAACACCACCAGTTCATCGCGCCGGTCGCTGTCCTCCACAATCACCAGCACCTCGGCCGTGACCATTTCCTCGCGCCCGTCGATCTGCGCAGTGGCGGTGACCCGGAACTGGTAGTCGCCCGCCGCACGCGGAATGAACTGCAAGCGTGGCGTATTCACCCCGGCCAGACGCAGATTGGCATCGGGGGAAGTGACCGCAGTCCACTGGTAACGCAACTCGCGCATGGGCTTTTCGGACAGGGCCTCGGCGTTGATCGTGACCAGCCTGTTGGTGGCCAGCACTTCGCCCGCCTCATCCACCGTCAGCAAGGTCGGCGCCTCGATGCGGAAATTGCCGGTATCGCGCTCGGGTGCAACCACCTTGAGCACGAACGCTGCCGATGCCGTCCCCTTGGATTCGGACTCGGCCATCGCCGCGATCCGCCACACCCCCGGCTCGGAAGTCGTTGGTACGCTCAGCTCGGCCGTGCATTGCCCGCGCCCGTCCTGATCCTTGATGGTCAGCGTGACCGTGGCGCAGTTGGCGTTGGCAATCTGCGGACGCGGGCCGCTCGCCGGCGGGGTGATCGCCTCGATGGTCCAGCTCATCGCGGTGAGTGGTTCGTCTATGGCCTTGGCACTCGCATTCAGGCTCAAGCGTCCGCCCGGCTGCAGGGTCACTTCCTGGCTCGGAGTCACTCCGATGGTCACCTGCTGCTTGCGTCGCTCCAGCGCCCCGCCACAGCCCGCCACCAACAGGGTGAAGAGCAACAGCAGCACAATCGTACGTTTCATCATTCCAGCCACCTCTTGACGGTAATCGGACGCAAACCCGTGCGCCCTGTCCATGATTTACTGCATTCTGGGACCAATCTTACACGGCCCATGAGCAGAAGCTGCGCTCGAATAAGCCGGGAAAGCCCCCGCAAAGCCCGGTTTGCAAGGCCGGCTCGCGCAGCGCACTGCAAGCGCAGTGAATGGCTGGGTTACCATGTGCGCTCGCCCAAAACAGCCCGATGCGGAAACCCTGCGATGAATGACCTGCGCGACCTGGCCGCCCTGATCCGCTCCCACACGCCGATCATCGTCATTGAGACCCTGGAAGAACCCCGTGCCTTTCGCCTGCTCGAAGAACTCGCGCGCCATCTCAACCACGGCCTGTACCGCTGGTCGGCCGCGAGTGGTCTGGCGCAGCTCAACTTTCGCTACGGCCCGGGCGGTACCGCGCAACCCGCTCCAGCACGCAGCCGCCATGACCTGCAACTGGTCGACGACTATCGCCCTGCCCATACCGGCGTCCCCGAAGGTCGGGTGCGCGACATCGACGACACCGAATCCATCCACTCCGCGCTGAAGTTCATCGACCAGCGCGGCCAGAGCGGCCTGTATGTGCTGCTCGACATTCACCCTTATCTGGACGATCCGGTGGTGGTCCGCCTGCTGCGCGAGATCGCGCTCGATCACGCGGTCGACGGCCGTACCCTGGTGCTCATCGGCCCGCAGCTCAACCTGCCACCCAAACTCGCACGCCACTCAGCCCAGCTCAGCCTGTCGCTGCCCGACGAAGCCCGCATCCGCGCCCTGCTCAAACAGGAGATCGATCTGTACGAGCGCAACAAGGGTCGACCGGTAAAGCGCACACCCGCCATGGAGGATGCGCTCGTGCGCTATGCCATGGGGCTGTGCGAGGAAGACGTCAAGCAGCTCATGCGCCAGGTGGTGCGCAACGACGGCGCCCTCACCCGCGACGACCTGCAGCGCGCGGCGGCCTACAAGCAGAAGACCATGCCCGGGCTGAACCTGGAAGCCAGTCTGGACGGCTCCGCTTCGATTGGCGGACTCACCCGACTGCGCCGCTGGCTGGCGCAGCGCAAGCCGATCTTCCTCGGCCAGATCAACCGCCCCGGCCTGCCGCCCCCAAAGGGCGTGCTGATCACCGGCATACAGGGCACCGGCAAGAGCCTGGCGGCAAAGGCCACGGCCGCCGACTGGGGGGTACCCCTGCTGCGGCTGGACATTGGCGCGCTGTACGACAAATTTCACGGCGAAACCGAACGCCGCCTGCGCGAAGCCCTCAGCGCCGCCGAAAACATGCAACCGGTGGTGATGTGGATAGACGAAATCGAGAAGGCCGTGGCCGATGACAGCAACGACAGCGGCGTGTCACGGCGACTGCTCGGCACCTTGCTCACCTGGATGGCCGAGCGCAGTTCACGCATCTTCATCGTCGCCACCGCCAACGAAGTACACCGCCTGCCCCCCGAGCTGATCCGCAAGGGGCGTTTCGACGAGCTGTTCTTCGTAGACCTGCCCGACGCCCCGGCCCGCGAGACGATTTTCCGGATTCACCTCACCCGCCACCAGCTCGACCCGGCCGGCTACGACCTGGCCCAACTGGCCCTGCGCAGCGCGGGCATGTCGGGTGCGGAAATCGAACAGGCGGTGGTCTCAGCACTCTATGAAGCTGTGCCCGACGGGCGCGTGCCGGACACCGCCATGCTGCTCGCCGAAATCGCCCGCAGCCGTCCGCTGTCGGTGATCATGTCCGAAAGGGTTCAGGCCCTGCGCGACTGGGCAGCAGAGCGTTGCGTGATGGCAGACTGACGCCCCCAGCGACAATCTCCTCGGGATAAATGATTGACATCATTGCCCATTTTGGGCAATTCATATTCTTGCGGGGCGCATGACCCGGCCTTAGACTGCAAGGCTTTTTCGCCATGCACTCTGGAGCGCTGTCCGCTTGACGCCCTGTCCATTCGACCGATCCGCCCCGCAAGACACGCCCCAGCACACCCAGTGCGCAACGAATTGCCGGCAGCTGATGGTGGGCTGGGTTGCCTTTCTGGCGATCATGCTGATGTACTGGCTGCTGCTGCTCAGCTCCCAGGACGAGCAGTTGCACTACGCCGAAACGCACATGCAGTTGCGCGCCGAGCAGACCGCTCATGCGCTGGTCCAGCACACCAACACCATGCTGGAAAAGATCAACTATCTGGCAGGGCATCTGGGGGAGCACTGGCACGAGGATGGCCCGGAGGGCCTGCGACACGCCATCGCCGTGGCCCAGGCCGCCCTGCCAGCTGGCCTGCTGGTGCAGGTGGCAATCACCGATGCCCAGGGCGGCATCGTGTTCTCCAGCCTGGACGCGGATACCCGTGCGGACACGGTCACGGTTTCGATTGCCGACCGCGAACACTTTCTCGTTCACCCCAACGCACCCCATCCCCGCCTGTTCATCAGCCAGCCGGTTCTGGAGCGGATATCGCAGCAATGGGCGGTGCAGTTCAGCCGCCCGCTGATTCACGCAGGGCGCTTCGACGGTGTGATCGTGCTGTCGGTCTCGCCCGAGCACCTGTCACGCGCGCTGCGCGCCATCTTTCCCGACCCAGACGATGTGGCGATGATCCTGCGCCACGATGGCAGCTACATCGCCCGCTCCCATCTGCTTGAAGAAGTCCTGGGCAAGCAGGTGCCGTCATCGCGCGAATTTCTGCAGGACCCACAGCGCCTGTCCGGACATTACGAGGTGGTGGCTCCTGTCGACGGCATCCGGCGTCATTACGCGTGGCATCGCGCCGGAGACTATCCGGTGGTGCTCAGCCTGGGGCTGAACACCGACAAGGCGCTGGCCCCGGTTCATCTCACACTCAACCGCGCCCTGCTGCAAAATGCGGTGGGCAGCGTGCTGCTGGTGCTGGCCGGCGTCTGGATCACCTGGCTGGCCTTGCAAAACAGCCGCAAGACGGTGAGCATGGCCAGCGAACAGCTGCGCCTGACCACCTTGCTGCAGCGTTTTCCGGGGGGCGTGCTGATGGAAGATGCCGACCACAAGGTGGCGATGGTCAATCGGCAACTGTGCGCCCTGTTCGACTTTCACACCCCTCCCGAAGCGCTCGAAGGGCTGACACACGCCGAACTGTGCAAGAAGCTGGGCGAAGATCGCAGCCACTGGCTGCACGACCCCGCCGCTGCGGGCGAGGGCCGCGAGAAGCGCCGCACGGTGGAAGTGTCCGGACCGAACGGGCAGTCGCTGGAAATCGACTGGGTGCCCATCGTGCGCCATGACCGGCAACTGGGCCGGGTGTGGCTGGTGCGCGACATCACCGAACGCAAGGAGCGCGAAAGCATGCTCGCCACGCTGGCGTCCACCGACGCGCTCACCGGGCTACCCAACCGCCGCAGCTTCATGGCCGCACTGGAAAACGCGCTGGACGAGGTGCGCCTGCAGGGCGATCCGCAGCATGGCGGCGGCGCCCTGCTGATGCTGGACATCGATCACTTCAAGCGGGTCAACGACACCCACGGCCACGGCGTCGGCGACGTGGTGCTACAGCATGTGGCCCAGCTCATCCGCCACGAACTACGCCACAACGATGCGGCCGGCCGGCTGGGCGGGGAGGAATTCGCGGTGCTGCTCGACCGGGCCGGCCTGCAGGACGGCCTGCAACTTGCCGAACGCCTACGCGCGCGGGTGGCGAGCCACCCGGCGATCACTACGCAGGGTGCGGTGAGCGTGACCATCAGCATCGGGCTGGCCCTGCTGGAGCCTGGTCAGAGCACCACCCGCACCCTCAGCCGTGCGGACGAAGCCCTGTACGCAGCCAAGCGGGGCGGGCGCAACCAGGTGCAGGTGTGGGAAAGCTGAAGGCGTTAAGGCTGAAGGCGTTTACTCGGGCATCTGTGGCAACGGCACGCCAATGTGAAAGCCCTGCACGTAATCCACGCCCATGTCGCGCAGCATGTCGAGAATCTCGGCGGATTCAACAAACTCGGCAATCGTCAGAATGCCCAGCTCCCGGCACAGGTTGGTGAGGTTGCGCACCAGCGCCCGATCTATCGCCGACTCGACGATGCTGCGCACGAACGCACCGTCGATCTTCACGAACTCGAAGTGCAGCTCGCGCAGGTAGTGGAAAGAGTTGTAACCACTACCAAAATCATCGAGCGCGAAAGCAAACCCCTTCTTGCGCAGGTTGGTAAGAAACTTGCGCATGTTGGTCATGTCGCCGATGGCATCGCGCTCCAGCAGTTCGAACACCACCAGGCTGGGCGGCAGGGCCAGTTCGTGGCACAACTCCTCGGCATAGCCGAGCACCCCCCGCCCCTGGATTTCCTGCGCCGACAGGTTGATGAACACCCGCATCGGCAGCAGACCGGACGCCATTCGCGCAGCCGCATGCTCCAGCGTCTGGCGGATCATCACCCGATCCAGCTCACGCGCCAGACCGTACTTTTCCACCGTACCAATGAACTGGCCTGCCGACACCGTCTGGCCATCGGTGTCATGCAGCCGGGCCACCGTTTCGCACGCAAACACCTCGCCACTGCGACTGTCCACGATCGGTTGAAAGTAGGGCACGATGCGCCGCTCGCGCAGCGCTGCACGCAGATGTTCCAGGTAGTCGCGGCTGACCCGGTTGGTTTTCGCTGCATCCGGCAGCGAAGCCAGCGTGCAGGCACCATCCTTGCCCAGCTCCTTGGCCCGGTACATGGCGATGTCCACGCCGGAGAGCAGGTCGTCCTCGGTGCGGGCATCGCGTGGATACACCACCACGCCAATCGAGGTGGTGATGTGAAAACGCTTGCCCTCCGGACTGGTGAAGGGGTGCGCACGCAGCGCCCCCCCAAGCTTCTCGGCCACCTGCAGGGCACCGGCCGAGCCTGTTTCCATCAGCAGGATGGCAAACTCATCCCCGCCGATGCGGGTGGCCAGATCGCCCTTGCGCAGATGCCTGCGCAGGATTTCGGCCACCCCCACCAGCACCTGGTCCCCGGTGGGATGACCGTAGGAATCGTTCACATCCTTGAAATCGTCCAGATCGAGCAGCAACAGCGAAAACTCATGCTTGTGCCGCTCCGAGCGACCGATCTCGTACTCCAGCATGTTGTTGAACTGGCGCCGGTTGTACAGACCGGTGAGCGGGTCGTGCATGGAGTAATACTCCAGCTCGCCCAGCGTGCGCGACAGCACCTTGCTCGACCCGACCACCATCACCATCACCGCCAGAATCGAGCGGATCACGCTTTCCTCGCGCGGATTGAGCGACTGCGACGAAAGGAAGGTCACGCCCAGCAGCCCGGCCAACTGCGACGAATGCTCGGGCACCCTCACAGTGATCATCTGCTCGGCACGCAGCGCGTGAATGCGCCGCCCGCCCTGCACCTGAAACTCATCGTAATCCAGCGGTGAGTCTGCCGGCAGGCCAAGGTGCTCGATCATCCTGAGCGCGAGCGCGTTGCGGGTTTCACGCCGGTACTGCTCGTCGCACTCGCCAAAGTAGTACACATTGAGCATCAGCCCGTTCTCTTCGGCAAAAGCCACGAAGAACAGGTCGAACGGAAAGATCGAGTGAAAGTCGTTGAGAATCGCCTGCACGAAGGCCTTCCACTGGCCAATGCGCTCGTGCGACAGGATGATCTGCTCCAGCACCTGACTCTGGCGCTCCAGCAGTTCGCGCTCGACCAGCGTATTGGAGAGCAGCGAAAATATCTCGTCGAACTCGTTGATCGTGTTGCACAGCGCGTCGTGGCTCACATCCCACTGACTGTTGCGCTCCTCCAGCAGCAGATCGAAGCTGGTGCTAAGCCGCTCGCACACATTGCGCGTGTCGGCCAGCCGTTCGGCAATCTCCGGATAACGGTTTTCCTCGATCAGGGCGCCGAGGCGTGCCACCACTTCGGCATGCATCTGCCGGGTAAGCTTGCCCAGGGTTTCGCTGAACAGCCGGGTGCGCGTCTGCGACTCGAACAGGCCGGCCAGTTCGCCCGCCGCCTTCAGCCTGTGCGCGGTGAGTTCCGAATCGCGAGGCGGAAATACCGGCGTGCTCAAGCCACACCCACCTTGCGGAAACGGCCGCCGGCTTCGAGCAAATCCACACCGCACTCCAGATCGCGCAGCCAGTCCAGAAACTGCTTCACCGCCGCACCGCGATACACCGGCCCGTGCTGCGGAGCAATCATGTCGATATCCAGATTCTGTATGGTTTCCAGCCAGCAGCGGATTGCCCGGTTGGAGCACATGTAGCGACGGTGGAACCCCTCGATGAAGGGCAGGTGACCGGACAGGTCATCGACATAGGCTTCATCACGGTCGGCCGGCATCATCGCCGCACCGATGTCGCCACTGAAGAGGATTTTCGAGCGAGGGTCATACACATTGATCTGCCCCTCGGAATGCAGGAAATGCGCCGGCACGATGTGCAGCCCGAATTCCGGAGCAAGCTCGCAATACATGCCCTGATCGGGCACTGCACGAAAGCGCCCCATCTCGCGCAGGCCATAGTGCGGCAAAAAGCGCATCCAGATGCTGGATACATACACCTCGGCATGGGTCAGTTCCAGCCAGGTTGCCAGCCCGCCCACGATGTCCGGGTCCTGATGCGAGAGCATGATCGCGCGCACCTGATCGGGCCGGACATAACGCAGCATTTCGGCCAGCACCTGAGGCAGCACACCAAAACCCCCCGGATCGAGCAGTACGCCCACCCCGTTGTGCACGATCAGATACTGGTTGGAACGCACCCCGTCTTCCTCGCCAGGGTCGCTTTCGTTCAGAAGGATGAATCGATGGTCCCGCTCGCCGAACAGTTCGACGTTACGCATGCACGCGCTCTCCGCTACCGGCCCACGACACCCCCTACCGGACCCGGTACGGTGCATCGCCGACGCTTGAAAAACGTGACCTTACCGCTTGCAAGGCCATTTATCAATGCAACCAAAGCCTGTCCGATCAAGCATTTATGTCTGATGAATGGGCAGAAGACGGAACTCAATGCCGCCCGCGTCGCGCCGCCTTGGGTTCGAAACGCAGGCACTGCTCACCGGAGGCTTCGAACACCACCAGACAGGGCTTGCGCTTGCTGCGAAAGCCCATGTGGCGGCAACCATAAGGCATGGCCGGATCGTGGGTGATGAAGTAACCGGTACAGCGGTTGCAATCCGGCACCGTCGCACCGGGAGAAGATCGAGAGTCAGGCATGATCGAGCCAGTCAGGACACGGGCCCCGCAAACCAGCAACACGCAGTTCCAGTGCGCCAGCGGCCCGTCAGTCCGCAAAAACAAAGTCAGCTTGCACGATTGTGGCACAAGCCCCGCTGAAGCTCACTACGCCCTGACTACGCCGCCTCCACCGCAAACCCCACCACCCGCCGCTGCTCGCGGCTGAACTCCACCCCGATCAGGTGGATCGGCTCGTTGCGGTCGCGGTACTTGTCCGCATAGCCCCTCTGCTTGATCTGCGCCAGCGCTGCGCCTTCCGGTTCGAGTTCCACCACCTTGAATTCGAACAGATACACGTTGCCGTTGAAACGCACAGCCATGTCCAGCCGCCCGGCGTTACTGGACTCTTCCGGCACGATGTCCAGCCCCAGCGATGCGAAATAGGCGTAGAACACGCTGGCGTAATAGCCTTCGTATTGCGCAATCGGGTTGTTGCGAAACCAGTCGTGCGGGATGCTGGCGAAGAAGGCGGTGAAAAGCTTTTCCATACCGGCGAAGTCATTCGCTTCGAGCAGG
>WPCG01004096.1_pt1 | contig 49869 bp, 45 predicted proteins | sample 5403311 | NCBI WGS metagenome assembly WPCG01 (sample SAMN12869467, study PRJNA574797) | sludge metagenome | isolation source: wastewater treatment of Control | place: China:Beijing | collected 2019-05-17
TGGTCTGCCCTCGATAGATCTGCTTGATCAGCTCTGCTTTGCGTTTGGCTGTCCAGCGCTTGATGTCGGGTTCTTGCGTCATGCTTCACTCCACTTGCTGAAGCGACTTTAGCATGTGCAGGTTTTCACTGGGTCATTACAGTTATACGGATAATTTTTGCTTGCACTGGATGTCTGATCTATTAGGAGGGGCAGAGCCTGCTGCTGATGTCGGAGCTTGTGTGTGTGACAGGCGCAGACTGAGAAAGAACATCAGTAGGAGAAAGAATGCCAATATTATGGTAACCCACGGCAGGGCACCGTCCAGTCCTTCAAGCTTGGCGTTGGCCAGCAGTTCGCTGGCATCTAGACCGAGCGCGTCGAGTTTGTTCAGTGTCTCCGGGTTGGAAGGTATGCTGGCGGATCGTGCCATAAGTGCGGTTTCGGCGAGCAGTTCGGGAGGAGCTCCGGCGTCTGCTACAGTGCGGTTCACAGATCTCTGGGTCAGTTGTGTCACCGCGCTACCGAAAACGGCGAGCCCGAAGGTGGCTCCTGCAGGTGCACCAAAATCCTTCAGCATGCTGAACATGCCGGTACCTTGAGCCAGGTGTTGCGGTGGTACTGCGGACACAACCAGCTTGAGCAAGGGGGGGGTGTTCATGCCATTGGCCAAGCCAATGAAGATGACGATACTCACGATTACCCAGAATGGGGTGCGCAGATCTATCGTGCTTATGCAGAGCATACCCAGCAGGAGAAGTACCAGTGAGCTGGCAATGATGGTCCGTGGCTGAATACGATCAGCTAGACGTCCGGCTAGAGGGGCTGCAAGCATTGAGCACCCATATATGCACATATTGATAAAGCCAACCTGCGAAGCGTTGCCGCCGGGGCGACCATTGATGAAGAATGCCAGCGAGTAGGTCAAGCCCGCGAGGCACAAGACGTTAAGCAGGTAGATACTGCCGGGCAGAATGAAACGGCTATCGCACAGAAGGTTAATATCTATGATTGGGTTGCTGACCCTTCTTTCATTGCGCCAAAGCAAAAATGTCGCGGTCACTCCAGTCACCAGCGCCGCGATGGTATAGGGTGATAGGGGCCCCAGCCGGCTGGCTGCAGTAGGAATGGAAAGCAGGCCGCCCACGGCGAACAGCAGCAACAGAGTGCCCATAGCATCATAGCCCTTCTTCTGTTGTGTTGTTGGAGTATCGGGCACCAAGGCTATTACCAATAGCAGGCCAACGGTGCTGAGCAAACCACTCAACCAGTAGATAATTGGCCAGCCGAAGGAATCTACTAACAATCCGCCAATCAGTGCACCAGTTGCCGCGCCCATGGACATCGCGCCGGTATAGATGCCCAATGCCAGGCCACGTTGGGAATTTGAAAACAGGTAACCGATGTAAGCCATGACTACCGGAATGATGCATGCCACGCCCAGACCCTGGGCGAACCTGGCAAACAGCAGCAAAGTAAAGGTTGGACTGAAGGCTGCGACAAACTCGGAAAGGGAGAAGATGCTCAGGCCAACAATCAGAATCCGCTTTCTACCGTAAGTGTCGGCCATCCTGCCCATGATTGGAGCGAAGGTGGTAGAACCGATATAAAAGATGAGAATGATCAGTGCGGCTGCGTTCATGGGCACGCCGAAATGATTGACGATGGTTGGCAGGGCAGGCGCCTGGAAGGTCATGGCTTCGATCATGACAAAGGTGCTGAATAGCAAAATGCTGAAGGCTACCCAGTCAGCACGTGTGGCTGTTCTTACTTCACCGGCCGAAGAGTCTTGGGGCTGGAACATGCGGCGTTTACCTCGGTATTCAGGCAATTATTGTTTACCGATCCTATGTCTTTTTCTCAATTAATGTATGGTAATCGAATAAGTGAGGGCTTATCAGATCCTGCTTGTTGGTGTCAGTCTGCGCTCTATATAGTGATTCCAATGTCCAGATGCTTAGTTTGGTTTAATAGTTAGCGGAGATGTTTGCATGAGCCCCAAGAGAAAAGCACTACTTGATCTGATCGAGACGCCGGATGAAGCCTTCAGCATGAGTGAGGCGGATTTGCGTCCGTTACGGCTGGCAGCTGCCCAGGAGCTTTTTGAAGAGCGTATTGAGCAGATTCCATTACTTAAACGTCGGGCCGAGGAGTTTGGCATTGACCGCATTGAGAAGCTTGAGGACCTGGTTCCTCTTTTGTTCGCTCATACAGTATATAAATCCTATCCGGCCTCTTTTGTAGAAAAAGGGCAGTGGAGAATGTTATTGCAGTGGCTTGATAGCCTCTCAGTCCCGGATCTCTCTGGGGTAGACATTGAGTCTGTATCGAACATTGACGAGTGGCTGGCGAAATTGTGGGCCGCAGATCATCGTGTGCTGGCTACCAGCGGGTCGAGCGGAAAGTGCTCTTTCCTGAACCACACTGCGGGCGACCAGGAACTGAAAAAAAGGCATTTCAAATACTGTGCCGCTTGGCCAGTTCAGGTGGCCAGTAAGGATCGACCGGTGTTCTGGATGGGACAGATAGAAGGACCTAACAGCGCAGTTGAGGCCGGGCGGTTTGCAATGGAAAACTGGGGCCGGGAGGGGGCTATGTATACCCTCACCCAAGAACCCCTGCGTATTTCTGAAGTCAGCAGAATGGCTGCCATGCGCAAGAAAATGGCTGAAGGCAGCGCGACACCCGAAGAGATAGCCGCCTTTGAAACCGAATCTACCGCCAAGGGGCAGAGGGGAGCGGACGAAATGCGCGAGTTTGCAGACAAGGTACTGGATCATCGTCATGAGCCCATCTATCTGATGGGCTTCTGGGCGCAACATCTGGCAATCATCGAGCGGGCTCGGGCGCGTGGTATCGGGAATGGTGAATTCCATCCGCAGAGCATCATTGGTGCAGGTGGCGGTGTAAAGGGTATCCCTTTACCGCCCGATTACAAGGAGCGGGTCAACACATTTTATGGCAATGTACTACGTCCCGGACTTTACGCCATGACGGAGCTGGCTCAGCCCATGCCGAGATGTGAGGCGGGGCACTATCACATACCCCCTGGCCTGATCATGTTACTGCTGGACGATTCGGGTGAAAAACTGCTCAACCCGGAACACAGCCATCAAGGGGTGATTGAAGGGCGCTTTGCCTTTCTGGATTTGGCTTATGAAGGCCGCTGGGGAGGTCTGATCACTGGTGACAAGGTGGCGGTGGACTTCTCGGGTCGATGCAGTTGTGGTCGACCTGGTCCGGTTATCCATGACACCATCGTGCGCTTCACCCAAGCCGGCCAGGATGACAATATCAGTTGTGCAGGCACCATCGATGCCTACATTCGGGGGGCGATCGCATGACAAGCCAAGCTCCCATGCCGGTATGCCATATCGCCAAAGGTAAGGTGGTTGAGGGCGCTGAGATGGAATACGGTCCCGCCCATGCCCGTTTTGCTACGCCTGCGCTGAATCTGGGCGACTTGATTTGGAGTCGTCAGGAGCCGGGGCCGGCATTTGAAACCCCACTGGAAGAGATTCTGGGTATCTTGGATGAAACGGGGCGCTGGTTGGAAAGAGACCCCGAAGGTTTGATCAAGGATGCATTGCAGCATGCGATTAAGAACAATCCGCTGAATCCGAAGGTGATGCGCGCGTCATACGAACTGATGCCCAAGATCTTTGATCGCGAGCGGCTGTTGGTACAGTTGGAGAACGAGTTGGGTGGCGCGGGCCGGGTTGATGGGTGGTATCCGGTGAACAACCTGCTTAGTGGGCGTCGTTCGATCAGGATGCGTGCCTATCCTTCTCGGATACTGCATGTGATTGCAGGCAATGCCCCGGGCGTTGCTGCTGTGTCCATTGCTCGTGGGGCCATCACCAAGTCGGTTAATCTGATTAAGCTACCATCCAACGACCTGTTTACCGCACCAGCGATATTGAGGGCTATTTCTGCGGTGGCGCCGAATCACCCTCTGGCGCAGTCCTTTTCTGCGGCCTACTGGCGCGGCGGTGATACCAAGGTTGAAAGTTTGCTGATGCGCCCGCAGTTCTTCGACAAACTGGCGGCTTGGGGTGGTCAAGGCACGCTGCAAAGTGCCAAGAATTACATATGCCCCGGATTCGAACTGGTTGCGTTTGATCCCAAGACGTCCATATCCATGATCGGGCGTGAGGTCTTTGCCAGTGACGCTGTGCTTGACGATGTGGCGGATCGGGCCGCGGCGGATGTCACTCTGTTGGATCAGATGGCCTGTGCCTCCACTCGATACATATTCATCGAGGGCGAGCTGGATGAGATTGACCGCTTCGCCGAGAAACTATGGCGGTACATGGGGGTTGACCGCCTATTGTCTTCTGCTGAGGGGGCTGCGGTGCCTTCGCACATTCGCGAAGAGGTCGAAGGGCTCAAGGTCATGGCCGATTATTACCGCACTTGGGGAGATTACAGTGGCAAAGGACTGGTTATACGGTCGGACGAGCCGGTTGAGTTTTATCCTGAATTCAAGGTGGTCAATCTGGTGCGTGTGGAAAGCCTGGTCGATGCAGTGAACCAAGTGAATGTGGCAACTCAGACTGTCAGCGTATTTCCCGAAGAGCGCAGGCTCGCCCTGCGCGACCAGATGGTTTCTGCAGGAGCGCAGCGTGTGGTCAGCCTGGGGGCGTCTGCCGGGATGGAAGCAGGATTGGCACACGATGGATTCCTGCCGCTATCAAGGCTGGTTCGTTGGATTAATGATGAGGGTTGATGAGATGAACTCCACATTTCCTGCGCTCCACACGATGTTTTCTCTCCAGGGGCAAGTGGCTATGGTGACTGGGGCAAGTCGCGGCCTGGGGCTGGAGATGGCTAAGGGGCTGGCGCTGGCGGGTGCCAGGGTGGCGATCAACGGGCGCGATCCAGGCAGACTGGAAATGCTTTGCGGTGCTTTGCAGGAGCGGGGACTGGATGTGTTTCCTTTACCCTTTGACGTACAGAATGAGCGTGCTGCCGGCGAAGCTATCGAGCAGCTCATTGAGAAGCAGGGCAGGCTGGATGTGCTGGTCAATAACGTCGGTATACGCAACCGCCAACCGATGCGAGCACTGGATGCAAAGGATATGCGTAACCTGCTCGATAACCACGTGGTAGCTGCCTTTCATCTGGCCAAGCTCGTATCTCCACATATGATCAGGCAACGGCACGGAAGGATCATCAACCTAGCCTCGATATCTGCGTATCTGGCATCAAAACATGATGCGGCTTATATCGCTGCAAAGGGCGCAATGGTTTCCCTGACCCGCGCGCTGGCCGCCGAGCTTGGGGAAAACGGGATTACTGTCAACGCGATTGCCCCTGGCCCATTTGCTACCGAAATCAACCGGCATATTGCCGATAGTTCTGAAGGGAAATCCTGGGTTGAGCGCCGTAACTCACTGGGGCGTTGGGGGCAGCCTGACGAAATAGCCGGAGCGGCGGTCTTTCTCGCCTCTGCTGCCGCCTCTTTTGTAAGTGGTCACGTCCTGGTGGTGGATGGGGGCCTGGCGTCGCACTACTGAACCGTCCGGGCATCTTATATATCAAGACACGCTTGCGCCCGTAAAGCTGACCATATGTTAATTATGGAGATTGTTATGCGCTTCAAACTGCTGGGCAAATCAGGTCTGAGGGTATCCGAACTTTGTCTCGGAACCATGACATTCGGGACTCGCAATTGGGGTACAGAAGCTGATGAGGCGTCCCGGATATACCAAGCCTTTCGTGAGCGGGGTGGAAATTTTTTAGATACCGCCAATGAGATTTATGCCGGTGGCCGCTCCGAAGAAGTAGTGGGCGAGCTTGTGCAAGGTCATCGCGAAGAAATAGTTCTTGCAAGCAAATATTCGATGGCCATCCCCGGTGGCGCTAATGCCAACGCTGGAGGCAACCATCGTAAAAGTCTCAAACGCTCGGTGGAATCCAGTTTACGCCGGTTAGGTACGGATTATCTGGATGTGCTCTGGGTCCATGCCTGGGATGAGTTGACGCCGATGGAAGAAACGATGCGTGCACTGGACGACTTGGTGTCCAACGGAAAGGTGCTCTATATCGGTATTTCAAATGCACCAGCCTGGGTTGTGGCTCGATGCAACACCTTGGCCGAATGCAAGGACTGGACGCAATTTGTGGCTTTGCAGGCAGAGTACAACCTGATTGAGCGCTCCATCGAGCATGAGCTACTGCCCTTATGCCGACATGGTGGCATGACTTTGGCCGCATGGTCGCCTTTGGCCAGCGGTATTCTCAGTGGCAAATACAGTTGCGTGACTAATGAGAGCAAGCGCCTGGATTCATCACCATTGAAGGTGCTGGATGAGTCTGCACTGCATGTTGCTTCTATGGTCGGTGAAATAGCCCTGTCCCTGGGCAAAAGCCCATCACAGGTGGCGTTGAACTGGCTGCGCTCCAAACCGGGAGTGATTCCCTTGATTGGGGCGCGGACACTAGCGCAGACCGAAGATAACCTTGGTTGTCTTGATTTCGAGCTAGATACCGAGACTGTAACAGCTCTCGACAAGCTTGCTGAACCCCAAAGCTATTACCCCCAAGATTATCTCATGAAGTTCAAGGAGGTCATCAGTGGGGGCTTTTATCAGCGGACACAGCGTACTTGAGAAAGGCGAATCACTTATTCAGGATAATAATATCTCATGGAGATAACGATATGAAAATAAAAACAATAAATTCAAATGGGCAGGTGAGGATGTTACGTTCAGCACTATGCTTGGTTATCCCAATGATATCGTTGGGTAGTCAAGCCAAGGTTGTGAATATAGGAGGGCCAGAGTGGGAGGTGCGGTTCGATAATACGTTGCGTTATAACGCCGCCGTACGGACTGAGAAGCAGAACAGTGACTTCCTCCGCTCTCCAGCGTATGATGACACCGAAAACAAGTTCAAACGTGGCGATCTGGTCACCAACCGAATAGATCTACTTACCGAGCTGGATGTAGTGTTTCGGGACCGTCATGGCTTCCGCTTGAGCACAGCTGCTTGGTACGACCATGCCTATCGCGGCAACCCCAAACCCAATTCGGCCTTGGCCGATAGCGGAAACTATACAAACAATCACTACAACTCATTCGCCAATCGCTATGTTGCCGGCCCATCCGGGGAAATATTGGATGCCTTTTTCTTCAGCAACTTCTATATAGATGATGTAGGGGTGGGGTTGAAAGTGGGCAAGCATAACGTTTATTGGGGGGAGTCGCTGTTCACCATCGGTAATGGCGTAGCCTACTCCCAAGGTCCGGTGGATACCATCAAGTCTGCAGCGACACCTGGCACGCCTGCCAAAGAACTTTTTCTTCCCATTGAGCAGATATCAGCAGAAATCAGCCTGTCCGAAGAGTTGTCGTTGGGCTTGCAATATGCTTTCGATTGGAAGCCTTTCCGCCTGGTGCCGGGGGGAACCTTCTATGCCGGATCCGATGGTTCTCGCTCTGATCTGGGGGCACCTCCGGCCGTCTTCAACGGCAATGACCTTGAGCCGTCCAGAAAGCGGGGTGACTACGGTATCAATATGCGCTGGAGTCCCTGGCAACTGGGGGGCACAGTAGGGGTGTATTACCGCAAATTCGATGAGAAATTGCCCTGGAGCTTTACTCAGGTGCAGCCTGGAAGCGGGCCGCTTGTGCGTCTGGGCTTTTCCCGTGATACCGAGCTTTTTGGTCTTAGTCTGAGCAAGAATATCGCCACGATGAGTGTGGCTGCGGAAGTAACACACCGTAAGAACACGGCGCTGGTCTCACGTTCAGGCTACCCGGTAATGTTAGGGGCGGGCCAGAGCATGACTTACGGACAGGCCAAGGGGGCTGAAGGCAACAGTTGGCATGCGCTGGTCAACGCTATTTACATGTTGCCAAAGACGGCATTGTGGGAAGGCGGCCAGCTGCAGGCCGAGCTGACTTATAACCGGCTGGACAAGGTCACTAGCGATCCGGAGAACCGTTTCAATGCGCGTGGGGCGGGCTGTACATCAACTTATAGTCGGCATTGTGTGACGCGTGATGCTTGGGGTATCCAGGCGCGCTTCACTCCTGAATGGCCGCAGCTTTTCCCTGGTTGGAACGTATCGCTGCCTATCAACGTTGCCTATGGGATCGAGGGCAACAGCCCGACGCTGGGCGGCACCAATGAAGGTGTTTACACCTGGTCTGTGGGTGTTGAAGGTCAGTATCAATACAAGCACAACTTCGGGGTGAGTTATATCGACTCCTACTCTCCCTACAGAGCCAATGCCGCCGGCATTGTGACCAGTGACCAGACTATCGGGACACCCGTACAGAACAATCATGGCCGGATCTCTTTCAATTACCGGGTCAGCTTCTGAACCAGAATACTGCTTGTGAACCACTACGGAGAATAACAAAATGAAAAAACATATCGGGTGTCTGACGCTTGCCGCCGCAGGCATCTGTCTCTCGCTGCATGCCTCGGCTGAGCTGACGGCTGATGAGATCAAGCAACTGGGTTCGACTTTGACTCCTTGGGGCGCGGAGGTCGCCGGCAACGCCGATGGAGTGATACCGAGCTGGGAAGGTGGTCTTTGCACTCCGCCGGAAGGCTACACGCCTACCAATGGGGAGAGTGGCGGGCCCTACATTGATCCTTTTGCGGGTGAGAAGCCGCGTTTCAGAATCACCAGTGCCAATTTGGCCGATCATGCCGATAAGCTTGATGCGGGGGTGAAAGAGCTTTTCGCACGTCATCCAGAGACTTTTCATGTGGATGTTTATAGCACCCAGCGTACTGCCTGCTATCCACAATGGGTTTATGACAACACCATCAACAATGTCCGCAACCCCAAGTTGACAGGCAATTCGCCGGGATTGGTAGGGGCCCATGCCCAGATCCCGTTTCCGATTCCTAAGTCAGGTCATGAGGCCATGTGGAACGTCATGACTCGTGTTGACGCACCTCACTTGCGTGCAGACCAAGAGACCTGGCTAATTGATGCTGGGGGAAGTGTGTCGCGAACCTCAACCAACAGGGTTGAGCAGTTCAAGCCCTATTGGGATAACACTCGTGCGTCTTTACCGGAGAGCCAGCCATTCTTCGCGTTGATCTCCACCACGGTTGCTCCAGTGGGAGCCGCTGGAGTCAAGCAGCTGCGTCACTCTTTTCTCAATACCGAGGTGCGTGATCCCATGGCATGGTCCTACGTGCCCGGACAACGTCGGGTGAGGCTCGCGCCTGAGTTCAAGTACGACACGGTATCCACCAGCTCGGGGGGGGTTCTGCTTTTCGATGAAATCAGTGGCTTTGATGGGAAGATGGACAAATTTGACTTCGTACTCAAAGGCAAACGGGAAATGTATATTCCGGCCAACGCCTACCGTTTCAATGAGGCCGATAGCGCAGTGGTCAATACAGCCAACCATGCTAATCCGGACTATCTGAGATTTGAGTTGCGCAGGGTATGGGTCGTGGAAGCGACTCTCAAGCCTGGTGAGCGCCATGTACAGAAAGCCAAGGTGTACTATCTGGATGAGGACAGCTGGTCGGTGGCCAGCTATAACGCCTTTGATCATTCAGGCAAGATCCATAAGCTGATGCTGTTTCCGGGTTTCCAGCAGTATGATATGCCGCTCTACCGGGCGGCCCCTTATGTTCTGTATGACTATGGCAAGCGTGCTTACAGCCACGGTACTCGTTTTGGTGGAGATAATGCAGTGGCCTACCATCGGGTAGCGCCATATCCACGCAACTATTTTACTGCGGGAAACCTGGCCGGGACCGGAATACGCTGAACTTGACCTGCCTGTTTTGGCGGTTTTGGACCGGCTGCTACAGCCGGTCCTTTTTTATCACTAAAAAGTAGGCGCGACTCAGCGAATAATGCCTTTAGCTTGCAGGCTGTCAATTTGACTATCATCCAGACCGAGGTCGCGCAGTACCTGATGTGTATGTTCGGCAAAGGCAGGACTGGCCCGCATTTGTCCGATCGGCTGCTCATCAAACTGCGCGGGTGAGACGCCGACCTGATAACTACTGTCGGCTGCATCAATACGTATGACAAAGCTATTATCCAGCGCTTGGGGGTCGCGTAGAACTTCATCCGGACTCTGAACGGGAGCCCAGACGCCTTCCAGAGAAGCCAATCGCTTACACCAGTCCTGATAGTCACGGGTTAGAAACACCTGATTGAGGATCTGAATCAGCTCACGTGCGTTGCGATGGCGCGCGCCGGGGTCTTTGAAACGCGGATCCTCCAATAGGTCCGGACGTTCGATGTGCTCAAGAAAGTCTGGCCACCATTTATCCATCAATAGACACAGGGTGATCCACCTTCCATCGCGGGTCTGGTAGTTGTTGGTCAGCACGAAATCCGTATCATCCTGGGGATGTGTAGGAATGATGGGTGCTCCAATGCTGCTGGCTAGCAAAGCTTGTGACATCAGGTAGGTGCCGACCATATAGAGCGCGTTATCGACAATAGCACCTTTGCCTGTGCGCTCACGGCGAAACAACGCAGCAGCGATCGCCCCAGCCAGGGTCACACCGCCGGTCAGGTCGCCAATGGAGCCGGGTTGCTTGGGGGGCATTTGCTCCGGTAGCGTCTGCATGAATGCGGCACCTGAGCGGCACCAGGCTGTCGGGTAGTCAAACCCACCATCGTTGGCCATTTTTCCGTGCAGACCATAGCCTGTTCCACGGGCATAGATAAGTGACGGGTTGAGCTTGATCAAGTCATCAGGCTCAATACCCAGCTTCCGGCGCGGCTCGCTTCGCATGTTGGTAAGGAAGACATCTGCCGTTTCTATCAACCGATAAAGGTGTTGCCGTCCAGCCTCCTGGTTTAGATCCAGCGCAATACTGCGCTTGCCACGGTTGGCAGTTTCAAAAAAAGGGCTAATCGGCCCGTCCGCTCCAGGAAGGCGCATATGACGAGCCGAATCTCCACCCTCTACACGCTCTACCTTGATGACATCAGCGCCCCAGTCGGCTAATACCATGCCAGCAGCCGGTACAAAGGTATGTTCTGCCACTTCGATAACGCGTATGCCCTGCATGACATCGTACATTGTGCCTCCAAGATACTAAATTTTTATTGAGAGGTAGGCTTTATAAGCAGTGTAACGCATAGATGACTAACCGTCATTTATTGGTTATGTGATATATGGTTTTTGGTTTTCACAGAAACCTTTGAGAAGAGAGGTGTGTCTGCAAGGCGACTCGGGTCAAATACGGTCTGGAAAAGGCTTGGGTGTGGCGGGTTATACCTGCGGCACTAACCGCTGTTGTTCCTGTCCAATCTTGGGCAACTTAACTTATAAGGAATTTTTATGCGACTGACATATTTACTCGTGCCTGTCTTTGCCCTGATGCTGGCCGGCTGTGGGCCGGACGAGGGCGATCGTATCGACGAGGGCAATGCGATGCCGCCTTCGGCTGAGCCACAGAGCAATATGCCGCAACCCGGTGATCCGACCGACACCAATGAAACAACGCCTGCACCTGGAACCGGTATGGATCTGGACCAGTAGCTCATTGGCCGAGGCGTGATGAGCGTTCCGGACTGAGGGGATGCCGAGGCGTCACTGATCCTTAACCGGATGTTTTTTCAGCGTCATCGGCACGTCATGCGGGGCTCCTAGTTTTAAGTGTCTATCACTTAACAGGGAAGCCCCGTAATGCGTCATACCCATTGGACAAGTCTCACCTTGCTGGCGGCCTGTGTGTCGCTGGTTGCATGCAACAGCGATAGTGAGAGCAAGAAGGATGACGACCAGGCTGGCGGCACGCCGCTGGTATTGAATATCGCCCACGTCAACGACCATCATTCCAATCTGGAGCCCTTTGCCGGCACGGCGATGGAGTTCAATGGCCAGCAGACCCTGGTCGAGCTGGGTGGCTTTCCGCGGCTTACCAGCCTGTTCGCCGAGGCCGAGGCGCAGTTGCCGAATCTGCTGAAACTGCATGCGGGGGATGCGATCACCGGAACCCTGTACTACACCTTCTACCAAGGCGAAGCCGATGCGGACCTGATGAATACCGTGTGCTTTGACGCTTTCGCTCTGGGCAATCACGAGTTCGATGGCGGTGACGAGGGGCTGGTGACCTTTCTCGAGCATCTGAACGGCGGCTCCTGCGATACTCCGGCTCTGGCCGCCAACGTCAAGCCGCAGATCGGTACACCGCTGGCTCCTGCGGCACAGGATGACTACATCAAGCCCTATGTGGTGAAGGAGGTGGACGGGGTCAAGGTGGGTATCGTTGGTATCGATATTGCCGGCAAGACCCAGAATTCCTCTCGCCCACTGCCGACCACTGTCTTCGAGGATGAGGTCAGTGCGGCGCAGAGCGCCATCGATGAACTGCGGGCTGATGATATTGAACATATCGTACTGCTGACGCACCAGGGCTACGAGAATGACAAGGCCATGGCTGCGCAGCTGACTGGCGTGGATGTGATCATCGGTGGAGACTCGCATACCTTGCTCGGTGACTTTCAGAGCGTGGGCTTCTCTTCCGCGGGTCCTTATCCGACCGTGACCCGCAACCGGGATGGAGACACCGTGTGCATCGGTCAGGCTTGGGAGTATTCCAAGGTTTTCGGTCATATGACCGTCAACTTCGCGGCTGATGGCACTGTCGCCAGCTGCGAGGGGCAAGCCTCGTTGGTGATCGGCGATCGTTTCTCACGCAACGTCGATGATGCCGAGGTGGCACTGAGCGAGGAGGAGACCGCCGATCTGCTGGCCCAGCTGGATGATATGCCGGAAGTCGTGGTGATCCAGCCGGACCCGCAGGCCCAGGCAATACTCGATCAGTACAAAGGACAGATCGACGACAGGAAAGCTGAGCGGATCGGGACCGCATCGGATGCTTTCTGCCTGGTGCGGGTACCGGGCGAAGCGACTAACCGCAGTGCCGGTACCGCAGGTTGCGAAGAGGCCAACCTGTTGGCCAGGGGCAGCGACGCGGCACAATTGGTGGCCGAGGCTTTTCTGGATGCCAGCCTGCGTGCCGATTTTGCCCTGCAGAATGCCGGTGGAGTAAGGGTGCCGATGCCCGCTGGGGAGATCACTTTCAACACCGCTGCCATCATGCTGCCATTCACCAACGTACTGGTGGAACTGGATATCACCGGGGTTGAGGTGGTGGCCGCGTTGGAGGATGCGGTTGCCAACCATCGCGATGGTAGCGGTTCCGATGGCTCCCAGCCCTATGCCGCAGGGCTGCGTTGGGATCTGGACCTGTCCCGTGCCAAGGGAGAGCGCTTCAGCAATGTAGAGGTGAAGAGCGACGATGGCAGCTGGGCTGCGATCGATCCGGCCCAGACCTACGTGATGGTGACCAATGACTTCATCGCCGAGGGGCGTGATGGTTATGACACCCTGGGCCTGGTGACGGCCGATGGGCGCAGCGTCAATACCTTCCTGCTGTATACCCAGAGCCTGGTGGATTACTTCGGCAAGGTAGGGACGGTGAACCTGCCACAGCGCAGTGATTACTCTCACCAGCGGGTTGTCGATAGGGATGGGAATATGCTGCGCGATTGACAGGTGCAAGAGACGATTGAAGGAAAGGCGCCATTCGGCGCCTTTTCGCATTTTTATACCAAAGTCGTAGTCTCGTTCTGGCAAATCACCTGCTAGTTTTTATTTGCAACATCCACACAACATTGGCGACATAAAAACAACAATAGGAGATGCACATGTCTTTATCCAAAGAAGACGCAGCCCGGGCCTACTGGAAAGAGAACCTGCGGTTGATGCTGATCTTGCTGGCCGTCTGGTTCCTCGTGTCCTTCTGCGCTGGCATTCTGTTTGTCGATCTGCTCAACCAGATCCAGTTCTTCGGTTTCCCCCTCGGTTTCTGGTTTGCCCAGCAGGGTTCCATCTACGGTTTTCTGCTGCTCATCCTGGTGTATGTACTGAGGATGAATACCCTCGATCGCAAGTACGACGTTCACGAAGACTGACCACCAGGAGTCTTGCATATGGAAACCTCGACGCTTATCTATCTGGTGGTTGGCGCTACCTTTGCGCTGTATATCGGTATCGCCATCTGGACCCGGGCTGGCAGCACCAGCGAGTACTATGTCGCTAGCAAGGGCGTGCATCCGGTGGCCAACGGCATGGCCACCGGCGCCGACTGGATGTCGGCGGCATCCTTCATCTCCATGGCCGGCATCATCTCGTTCACCGGGTACGACGGTAGTGTGTACCTGATGGGCTGGACCGGTGGCTATGTGCTGCTGGCGATGTGCCTGGCGCCCTACCTGCGCAAGTTCGGGCGCTATACGGTGCCGGAGTTCGTTGGTACCCGTTACTACTCGCAAACGGCGCGGGTGGTGGCAGTGATCTGTGTGATCTTCATCTCCTTCACCTATGTCGCCGGGCAGATGCGGGGCGTCGGTATCGTTTTCTCCCGCTATCTGGAGATCGATATCAATATGGGTGTCATCATCGGCATGGCTATCGTGTTCTTCTACTCGGTGCTGGGCGGCATGAAGGGCATCACCTACACCCAGGTGGCGCAGTACTGCGTGATGATCTTCGCCTACATGGTGCCGGCCATCTACATTTCAATTCTGATTACCGGCAACCCCATTCCCCAGTTGGGTTTCGGCAGTACGGTCAGCGGCACGGATATCTCGGTCCTGGATCGTCTCAATGGGTTGGGCGCGGAGTTGGGCTTCACCGCCTATACCGATGGTACCAAGTCGACCATTGATGTGTTCGCCATTACCATGGCGCTGATGGTGGGTACCGCCGGTTTGCCTCATGTGATTGTTCGTTTCTTCACTACGCCAACGGTAAGGGATGCAAGGAAATCAGCGGGTTACGCGCTGTTATTCATTGCAATTCTTTATACTACCGCGCCGGCCGTGGCAGCTTTTGCCCGCACCAACCTGCTGACCAGCATTCCCAATGTGAGCTATGAACAGGCACCGCAGTGGTTCAAGACATGGGAGAATGCCGGTCTCATCGCCTGGCAGGACAAGAATGGCGACGGCATCATCCAGTACGGCGTCGGTGCTCCCTTTGCCGGTGCTCCGCAGTTCACCAATGAGCGTGGTGAGCACAATGAGCGTCTGGTAAGCAATGCGCCCACGGCTGATGAAACCGAGCTGTATGTGGACCGCGATATCATCGTCCTGGCCAACCCCGAGATCGCCAATCTGCCGGGGTGGGTCGTTGCGTTGATCGCGGCCGGCGGGCTGGCGGCGGCATTGTCCACGGCGGCGGGCCTACTACTGGTGATCTCGACATCGATATCCCATGACTTGCTCAAGAGTAACTTCAAGAAGGACATCAGCGAGAAGGGCGAACTATTGGCCGCGCGGATTGCTGCTGGGGTGGCGGTGATTGTCGCTGGCCTGTTCGGCATCTATCCACCGGCCTTCGTGGCACAGGTGGTAGCCTTTGCCTTCGGCCTGGCGGCGGCTTCCTTCTTCCCCGTGATCGTGATGGGCATTTTCTCCAAGAAGATGAACAAGGAAGGTGCCATTGCCGGCATGGCGGTGGGTCTGATCTTCACCTTCAGCTATATCGTGTTCTTCAAGTTCATCAGTCCCGAACTGGATAATGCGGAACACTGGTGGTTCGGTATTTCTCCGGAGGGTATCGGTACCCTGGGTATGATCCTCAACTTCGTGGTCTCGGTTGCGGTGGCCTCGGTGACCAAGGCACCGCCGGAGGAGATCCAGCACCTGATCGAGGATATTCGTGTGCCGCGTGGTGCGGGTGGGGCCATTGCCCACTGAGCATTGAAACCGGTAGTACGCAAGCAGAACGCCCCGGCTTGACCGGGGCGTTCTGCTTCGTGGGTTCGGCTGATCAGAAGCGATGAGTCAACTGCACGCCGGCGCCATGGGCGCTGTTGCGGTAGTCGGCGGAGTACTGGGTACCGGTCGAATGATTGACCTGGCTCACGCTTCCCTTGCTCTCACGCAGATAGGCATAGGCGACGTCGACAGTCCAGTCACGGTTGATATTCCAGCCGGCACCCAGGGAAACGATCTTGCGATTGCTCACCGGGATACGTACGGTCCGGTCGGCGTTGCTGGTGGGGGACTCGTCCAGGGTGAAGCCGCCACGCAGCACCCACGACGGGTTCACCTGATAGGCCATGCCGATGGCATAGGACCAGGTATCTTCCCAATTCAGCTCTTCTCTGGGATCGAGCGGACCGTTGTTTATCGCATGGATTTCTTGGAGTCGGCTCCAGCGGGTCCATGTTGCACCACCGTACAGGGTCCACTTGTCGTTGGCCTTATAGGTGATGGAGGTGTCCGCCGATTCCGGCGAGGTGAAGTCCAGTGTGGCCTTGTAGCTGCCATTGACCGGTCTCTGGGCGGGGAAGTCCGTGGCACGGACCCGGCCTTCCAGCTCGTAGTCGACCTTGGAGTGATAGGTCAGGCCCCAGGCCAGACGATCGGTCACGTCCACCAGTACGCCCAGGTTGAAGCCATAGCCGATATCGTCGCCCTTGATGTTGACCTCCGCAGGCGAACCCATGGCGGCGAGGGGATTATTGGTCAGCTTGCCGTCGATCTTGTTGATGGTCGGGCCAAAACCGATGGCGACGCGGTCATTAAGCTTGTAGCTCAGGGTCGGCTGCAGGGTCATGACCTGTACCTTGCTGTACAGGCCGAGGTCACGACCCTGGAAGCTGCTCTCATAATCGCTGATCACGCCGAACGGCACGTAGAAGCCCAGGCCGACATGCCATTTATCGTTCAGCGGGCGCACGTAATAACCGAAGGGTACCGCTGCCTCGGGAGCGATATCGCCCTTGTTAGTCCCGGCAACAGGCGAGGTGCCATTGCTGATATCGGTATTGGCCTTGATGGCGGCCACGCCACCGCTGACTTCCGCACGCTCCAGACGCGACATGCCGGCCGGATTGCCAAAAACGGTGCTGGCATCCTGCGCGGAAGAAGAGCGACCGGCAAAGCCAGTACCCATGCTGCTGACGCTCTGTTCGTTGATGGCCAGGCCGTTTGCCATCAGCTGGCATGAGGCGCTGGCGACAGCGATTGCTAGGGTGGTCTGGAACCAGGCGTGTCTGATCATCAAGCTGCTCCTGTTGCAGGGGGTCGGGGCGCGCAAACTAACAGGAATACCTGGGCGGCGCCATGATATAGAGCGGAAATGCCGCGTAATTTACGTTAAAAAACGTAATCGTCGGCGAAGACTGCATGGTCATTTTATGGTTTGGCGTCCTGCGGGGCTGCCGAGGTAATTCTTGCCGTTACAACCGACCCGAGCGCGCATGTTGCAGTCGCCGCCACAGGGTCAGACGGTTGTTCAGTTCCGCCAGAGTATTAGTGCCCTGTCTGGCCAGGCGGTTCAGTAAAATCAGCAGTATCTCCGCCGTGGCCTGAGCGTCTGCCGCTGCGTTATGGCGTTCGCTGTTGGCCAGATGGAAGTACTGCTGCCAATCATCCAGCGATGAGCAACGTTCTGCGGCATCGGGAAAAAGCATCGGGGCGATTTCCGCTACATCGAGGAAGCGGTGTTGCAGTCGGTGGTTCAGGTCCTGGCGCAGCCCACGGGCCAGCATGCGCTGGTCGAAACCGGCATGAAAGGCCAGGAACACACTGCACCCGGCAAAAGCCATGAAATCCAGCAGCGCTGCATCGGCGGGCCGACCTGACTGGACGTGGCTGGGGCTGATCTCGTGCAGCAGTGTGGATTGGTTGGCGCGGTGTTCACGGCGATACAGCGTGCACTCGAACTGGTCGGCCATGTGCAGTACGCCGGCATCGATGGCGACCGCACCGATGGACAGGATGTCGTCACGCTGGGTATCCAGGCCGGTGGTCTCCAGGTCCAGTACCACCAGGCGCGCGCGGTTCAGGGGTGTGCTGTCGAGTGGTTGCGGCTCGGGCAGGGGCCGATGTGCGGGACGTGGAGCGGAGCGGCTGAACAGGCTGCGCAGCTTCACAGCTGATATCTCAATGCCAGGCTGGACTGCAGGCGCTGGGCCTGGCGAAAGGATTCACGCAGGATGCGCTGATCCAGGTGGTTCAGGGTGTCGGGGGCCACCCGGTTGCTGAATGCGCGCTGTTGCCGATCCTGATGCTGGTGCTGCTGCATGCGCAGCAACTGGATGTACTGGTAGGCTTCTTCATAGGCGTCGGCGTCCAGCGCGTTGAGCACGCCGCGCTGCTTGAGTTGCTGCAGGCGTCGCACGGTGCTGGTATCGCTGATGCCATTGGCCAGGGCCAGGATGCGTGCCCCATCGACGAAGGGCGTGAGCCCCTGGATCTTCAGGTCCAGGGTGTGTTTCTCCTGACCACTGCCCGAGACCAGGAAGTTGCGGAAAAAGCCCAGCGGTGGCCGGTTGGCCAACGCGTTGCGGGCCAGCAGGTGCTGGAAGGTAGGGTTGTCGGCGACCATCTTCAGCACCGACTGGAACAGCTCCTGGGCTCCATCAGGCTCGCCCCAGACCACGCGGAAGTCGAAGAAGATAGAGGAAGCCAGCAGGTTCTCCGGCGTGGCGGAACGGATGCACTGGGCGAAGCGCTGGTGCCATTCCCGACGTGACAGGCACAGCTCGGGATTGCTGGCCATGATGTTGCCCTTGCACAGGGTGAAGCCGCATTCGGCCAGCGCCTGATTGATCTGTCGTGCCAGTGGCAACAGGCGCTGGCGTAATTGCTGCGCTTGTTCATCGCTCTGCGCTTCGAACAGGATGCCATTGTCTTGGTCGGTCTTCAGGGTCTGCTCGCCTCGTGCCTCGCTGCCGAAGCACAGCCAGGTGAAAGGCACGCCCGGGTCACCATGCTGGCGCAGGCAAAGCTCTATGACGCGGCAGGTGGTGTGATCGTTGAGCAGGGTGATGATGTGCGTTACCTGGGCGGCGGAAGCGCCGTGGGCGAGCATGCTGTCGACCAGGCGGTGGATATCCGTGCGCAGAGCGACCAGGGCCTGCACATCGGCCGCCTGGCTGATGGTACGTGCCAAGTGCACCAGGTCCACGCGCTGCAGTGAGAACAGGTCCCGTTCGGAGACCACTCCGACCAGCTGCCGGCCATCTACCACGCACAGGTGACCGATATGCTCGCGGGTCATGCTGATGGCGGCGTCGAAGGCGCTGGCCGAGGAAGGCAGGCGGCTGGGGGAGGGCGTCATTACCGCGGACATGGGCTGCTGCAGGTCGGTTTCACCTTCGGCGACGATGCGCCGAAGATCGCGCAGGGTGAAGATGCCCTGCGGTTCGGCCCTGGCATCGGTGATGATGATGCTGCCGACGCTGGACTCGTGCATGAGCCTGATGGCCGCGCCGATCGGAGTATCCGGCGAGCAGGTGATGGGCTGGCGAATGGCGATCTTCGACAGGGGAGTATCCAGCGAGTACTGGGCGCCCACCATTTCGGCTGCCTGGCGCTGCACCTGCTGGTTGACCTGCTCCAGCAGACTGCTGACCCCGCGCAGGGCGAAGTCGCGAAACTCCGCCGACATGCTGACCAACTGGCGAAAGGCATCACGTTGCAGCAGCAGGCAGAAGGTATCCTCGCTGGCGACATGCTCGGTACGGGTGGCGCGGTCGCCGACCAGAGCTGCCAGCGGAAAGCATTCGCCAGCGCTGATCTCGAAGGTGGTGTCGGGACTCACCTGGCCGGCGAGCAGGCGTTCACCGCGCACGCGGCCCTGCTTGACGATGTGGAAGTGCTGCACCGGTCCGTCCTGCGGTCGGATGATGCTGTCACCCTGGGCATAGAAGCGCAGTTGGCAATGTTCGACCATCCACGCCAGGTGATTGGTTTCCATCTGATTGAACGGCGGATAGCCGAGCAGAAAACTCATGGTGCCGTGAATATTCTGCTTCACTGCGGTTCTGCCGATCTGCTCGAAGGAGTCGTCTCTGCTCATGGGCGCCTCGTGAAAAGGACAGTTCAGCTCAGTTGGCGGCGGCTGCCTATCCGACGTAAGTGTAGTGCCAGCTGCGACCGATCGACATGGTCTTTCCGAGCTGCGGCCCCCGACATAAGTACTAGTTTCGTCTGCATCTTGTTGGGCTAGGCTGTCGGGTATAACAATAAAGGAGTCAGCCATGTCCAACCTGTCCAACTATCAGAACGCCTGGCAACGGGCCGCGCATGATGCCGAGCTGTTCTGGACCGAGCATGCCGCGCAGCTCAAATGGCACACCCCGCCCACCTCCAGCGGCAGACCATCAGCCACCGCCGAAGGCCTGGTCGAATGGTTCCCGGATGGCAAGTTGAACACCTCCTGGCTGGCGCTCGATGCACATATCGAGGACGGCCGTGGCGAGCAGACCGCGATCATCTACGACTCGCCGGTGACCGACAGCAAGGCGCGGATCAGTTATCGCGAGCTGCACCAGCAGGTCAGCCAGTGCGCCGGCATGCTGCGTGATCTGCAGGTACAGCAGGGTGATCGGGTGATCATCTACATGCCCATGGTGCCGCAGGCGATTGTCGCGATGCTCGCCTGTGCCCGTATCGGCGCGGTGCACTGCGTGGTGTTCGGCGGTTTTGCCGCCAACGAGCTGGCGGCACGCATCGATGATGCCGGTGCCGATATCATCCTGACCGCTTCCTGTGGTATCGAGGTTGACCGGGTCATCGAATACAAGCCGCTGGTCGACCAGGCCATCGCCCGCGCCACACACAAGGTGCGCCACTGTGTGGTACTGCAGAGGTCGCAGGCCATCGCCGCCATGCAGCCGGGGCGTGATCTGGACTGGCAGGAGCAGATGGCCTGGGCCAAGCCCGCCGATGCGGTGCCGGTGCCCGCCACTCATCCGCTGTATATCCTGTATACCTCCGGTACCACCGGCAAACCCAAGGGCGTGGTGCGTGATCATGGTGGGCATGCCGTGGCCATGCGCTACAGTATGGCCACGGTATATGGCATGCAGCCGGGTGAGGTGTTCTGGGCCGCGTCGGATGTCGGTTGGGTGGTGGGGCACTCCTATATCGTCTACGGTCCGCTGCTGACCGGTTGCACCACGGTGATGTTCGAGGGCAAGCCGGTGCGTACCCCGGACGCCGGCGCTGTGTGGCGAGTCTGTGCCGAATACGGGGTCAAGGCGCTGTTCACCGCACCGACCGCCTTTCGTGCCATTCGCAAGGAAGATCCCGAGGCAGCCCTGGCCGGGAAATACGATCTGCGCCGGCTGGAGCGCCTGTATCTGGCCGGCGAGCGTCTTGATCCGCCGACCTGGGCCTGGCTGCAGGAGCATATTCAACGGCCGATCCTGGACCACTGGTGGCAGACCGAAACCGGCTGGGCGATCGCGGCCAACCCGGTGGGCTATGGGCTCGAACAGGTGCGTCCCGGCTCGGCGACCTTCCCACTGCCAGGCTATCAACTGGATGTTCTCGACGACGAAGGGCGGCCTGTTGCAGCAGGTGAGCAGGGCAATATCGTCATTCGCCTGCCGCTGCCGCCGGGCTGCCTGACCTCTATCTGGGGCAACGCCGAGCGCCTGCGGGCCGGCTACCTGAGCCAGTTTCCCGGTCATTACCAGACCGGTGATGCCGGCTATGTCGATGCCGATGGCTACGTCTTCGTCATGGGGCGTACCGACGATATCATCAACGTCGCAGGCCACCGCCTGTCGACCGGGGAGATGGAGGAGGTGATAGGTTCGCACCCGGCAGTGGCCGAGTGTGCCGTCATCGGCGTACCCGATGCCATCAAGGGTGAGCTGCCGATGGGGTTGGTGGTGCTGAAGAATGACGCACAGGCCCAGCTGCAACAATTGAATGGGGAGCTGTCCGCACTGTTGCGTGCGGAGATCGGTGCCCTGGCCTGTTACCAGCAGACCTTGATCGTCAATCGTTTGCCGAAAACACGCTCCGGCAAGATCCTGCGTCGTACCCTGCGGCAGATGGCCCGCGGTGAGGAATGGACGGTACCTTCCACCATTGAAGACCCCAGTTGCCTGGAGGAGCTGGCAGGGCAACTGGATGCGTCGGTTGATGTGCGGTATGTCGCAGACAAAGTGTGATCGATTCCACAAAAACCACCGATTTGCTATCGTGACGCCATTGCGAGATGTTGCAGGCTGTATCCTGTTGCCCGTTGTGCTCACGAAAGGGGTTGGAATTGATCAAGGTATTGGTGGTCGACGACCATGATCTGGTGCGTATGGGGATCACCCGCATGCTCGGTGATGTGCCGGGTCTGTCGATTGTCGGCGAAGCGGACAGCGGCGAGTCAGCCATCACCCAGGCCCGGGCATTGAAGCCGGACGTGGTCTTGATGGATGTGCGCATGCCGGGGATTGGTGGTCTTGAAGCGACCCGCAAGCTGTTGCAGCATGACCGCAGCATCAGGGTCATCGCGGTGACAGCCTGTGACGAAGAGCCGTTTCCGACCAGGCTGATGCAGGCCGGAGCCGTGGGATATGTCACCAAGGGCGCTGCGCTGGAAGAGATGGTCAGCGCTATCCGCAAGGTTGCCGCCGGCCAGCGCCATATCAGTCCGGATATCGCCCAGCTGCTGCTGGCGCGCATGTATGAACCAGGCAATGTCGGCCCCTTCGATGCCCTGTCGGAGCGGGAGATGCAGATCGCGTTGATGATCGTCGGCTGTGAGAAGGTCCAGGGCATTTCCGAAAAGCTGCACCTCAGTCCCAAGACAGTGAATACCTATCGATATCGTATTTTCGAGAAGCTCGGCATCACCAGTGACGTGGAGCTTACCCTGTTGGCAGTGCGTCACGGCATGATTGACGCCTCCCTGAACCAGGTATGAACACAGCGCCTTTCGACGCCTCTGCCTTCCTGTCAGCGGTTACTGCCAAGCCCGGTGTCTACCGGATGTTCGATGCCGGCGGCGAACTGCTCTATGTCGGCAAGGCGAACAACCTCAAGAAGCGCCTGTCCAGCTACTTCCGCAAGAGCGGCCTGAGCCCCAAGACCGCTGCGCTGGTGGCGCGTATCCAGCATATAGACACCACCATCACCGCCAACGAGACCGAAGCGCTGCTGCTCGAGCAGAGCCTGATCAAGGTTTCGCGGCCGCCTTACAACATCCTGTTGCGCGACGACAAGTCCTACCCCTACGTGTACCTATCCAGTCTGGACGCCTATCCCAGGCTGGGCTTGCACCGGGGCTCGAAGAAGGCCAAAGGGCGCTATTTCGGACCGTATCCCAGCGCCGGGGCGATTCGTGAAAGCCTGGGGCTGCTGCAGAAGACCTTCAAGGTCCGCCAGTGCGAGGACAGCTACTTCCGCAACCGTACCCGGCCCTGCCTGCAATACCAGATCAAGCGTTGCAAGGCGCCCTGCGTGGGCTTTGTCAGCGAGGAGGAGTACGCCGAGGATGTGCGCCACTCGGTCATGTTCCTCGAAGGGCGCAGCAATGCTCTGACCGACGAGCTGAGCCAGGCCATGGAGGCCGCGGCGCAGGACCTGCAGTTCGAGCGGGCGGCCGAGCTGCGTGACCAGATCAGCCAGCTGCGCCGGGTGCAGGACCAGCAGAACATCGATACCGAGTATGGCAATGTGGACATCGTTGCCGCCGCGGTGATGCCCGGTGGCGCCTGCGTGCATGTGATCATGGTGCGCCAGGGCAGGGTGCTCGGCAGCCGCAATCACTTTCCCCGGGTGCCGATCGAGCAGACCCCGGGCGAGGTGCTGGCCGCCTTCCTGCCGCAGTACTATCTCGGCGGCGCCGAGCGGGAGCTGCCGGGTGAGATCATCGTCAATGCCGTGCACGAGGACCTGCCGGTCATTGCCGATGCGCTGGCGCAGGCGCGCGGCTTCTCGGTGAGTTTCAGCCACAAGGTACGCGGCACGCGCAGCCGCTGGCAGAGCATGGCGGTGACCAATGCCGAGCAGGCGCTGGCCTCCATGCTGAGCAACCGGCAGAACGTCCAGGCACGCTTCGAGGCGCTGCAGGAGGCGCTGGGGCTGGAGGAAATGCCCACCCGCCTGGAGTGCTATGACATCAGTCATACCAGCGGCGAGTCGACGGTGGCCTCCTGCGTGGTATTCGGTCCGGAAGGGCCCTTGAAAAGCGATTACCGCCGCTACAACATCGAAGGCGTTACCGCCGGTGATGATTATGCGGCAATGCACCAGGCGTTGATGCGGCGTTTCACCAGGCTGCGCGACGGTGAAGGCAAGATGCCGGATATCCTGCTGGTGGATGGCGGCAAGGGGCAGATGAAGATGGCCCGCGAAGTGCTCCAGGAGCTGGCCATCCATGACCTGACGCTGCTTGGCGTGGCCAAGGGGGTGACCCGCAAGGCCGGACTGGAGACCCTGTATCTGAATGAGCCGAGCCACGAACTGGTGCTGCCCGGGCACTCACCGGCACTGCACCTGATCCAGCATATCCGTGACGAGGCGCACCGCTTCGCCATTACCGGCCACCGCCAGCGCCGCGGCAAGACACGCAACACCTCGACCCTGGAAGGCATCGCCGGTGTTGGTCCCAAGCGGCGCCGGGAGTTGCTCAAGCACTTCGGCGGCCTGCAGGAGTTGACCCGTGCCAGCGGTGCGGAAATCGCCAAAGTACCCGGTATCAGCAAAAAACTGGCGGAACAGATTTATACTGCCCTGCATAGCGACTAGAATGCTGACAAACCCGTTTCCAGAGACGTCATGAACATTCCCAATATTCTCACGCTGATGCGGGTCGCCTTGATCCCGATCTTCATCCTGCTGTACTACCTTCCATTCCACTGGAGTTATCTTGCCGCCGCCGTGATATTCACCCTGGCCAGTATCACCGACTGGCTGGATGGTTATCTGGCACGCAAGTGGGAGCAGAGTACGCCCTTTGGCGCCTTCCTCGATCCGGTAGCCGACAAGCTCATGGTTGCCGTGGCGCTGGTCCTGCTGGTGCAGAGCCATGGCAACTTCTGGGTCACCGCACCGGCAGTGGTGATCATCGGGCGCGAGATCGTGATTTCCGCGCTGCGCGAATGGATGGCGGAAATCGGTGCTCGCTCGCAGGTCGCGGTATCGAACCTGGGCAAGTACAAGACCACCGCGCAGATGGTCGCGCTGGTGGTGCTATTAGCCAACCCGGCGCTTCCGGTAAGCGCCTGGGTCATCGTGGGCTATGTACTGCTGATGATCTCCGCTGTGCTCACCCTGTGGTCAATGGTGGTATATCTGCGCGCTGCGTGGCCGCATCTGCGTCCTGACAGCGGTGAAGAAAATAATAGATAAACTTTTCGAATCAACGACTTGACAGGGCGCCGCAGCACGATAGAATAGGCGCCGTTCCAAAGCGGGAATAGCTCAGTTGGTAGAGCACGACCTTGCCAAGGTCGGGGTCGCGAGTTCGAGTCTCGTTTCCCGCTCCAATTTCGTTGTGCTGCGTTCGCAGCTCGACAGCCCAGTTAGAGGCCGGGTGGCAGAGTGGTCATGCAGCGGATTGCAAATCCGTGAACGCCGGTTCGATTCCGACCTCGGCCTCCAGTATAGAAGCCCCGTAAACACTGCGTTTGCGGGGTTTTTTATTGGGCGGTATTTTTCCAATCAGTTCCGCAACTATCGGGGGAGTTCCGCAACCATGGTCACCTGGTCGGGTTCACAACCTCGCCAACACGCCGGTAAACCTTCTTCGTAATTTCCTCTTTTGAGTGGCCCAGCAGCCTGCTGGCCGCGGTCAAATCCTCAATTTCCGGCGCTGCCTTGGGGCGTATGTCCTTGAACTGGAACTGCCTGATTCGCTCGGCGAGGGCGGTATCACCAGCGCTTGCTGCCTTGGTGGCAGCGCTTGCGCGGGCCTCATCCCAGCGGTTGCGGAGCATCGCATAGCTCATCCGTAGGCCGCTGCTGTTGGTGATCGGGGGGGCTGTTCTTGATGCCTGTCAGCCTCCGACGCTCCAGCAGCCCGTCGATGAACGCACCGAGGCCAGTCAATTGATCCCCGATCCGCAGTCGGATGCGCAGCTTCTTGCCGGTCTTCCCCTGACTCACGACCATCAAGTCCGCATTCCTGCAGCAGAACCTGTCGTTCTACGAGCGCTTCATTCTCACACTCGGCATGCGCCATGACTCCATGGACGTTTCCGAAACAGATCACCTCTACTCTACCAAGTCCTCGGACAGCTTCTCGGAAAACTCTTTCCGCGGCGCGCTGACCTATATCGTCAATGACGAGGTTTCTGCCTATGTCAGCATGGTCGAGTCCGTTTCTCCGCCTCAGGTTGGCGTCACGCCGGAGCGCGGCACCCAGTATGAACTGGGTGTGAAGTACTCGCCGGTGGCGATGAATGCGCTGTTCTCTGTCGCTGTCTACGAACTGACCCAGGACGATGTCGCCACAGCGGTGGTGCAGCCGAACGGAGTCATCGAACAGCAGACCGTGGGCGAACAGCAGGTACGTGGTCTGGATCTTGAGGCCAAGGCCGAGCTGACCGAGAACCTGAGTCTGATTGGCGGCTATTCCTATATGGACACCGAGGTACTTCGTGGCGGACTGAATGTATCGGGCGTAGGAGTCGTGTCTATCAAGGGTAACGAGCTCGTATCCGCGCCCAAGCATTCGGCCTCGCTCTGGGGTTATTACAGTGTGCCAGGAACGGATGTCAGCGTCGGTCTGGGCGCCCGTTACACGGGGAGCTACTACTTCAACAACTTCAATGATACTGGTGAGAGTGAGGCGGCGACCTTGTTTGACGCTGCCTTCAATTACCAGATTGCTCCGGGCACGGATCTGGCCGTCAATGTCAGCAACCTGCTGGACGAGCAGCATGTAGTGGGTTCCGGTACTGCGGATTACTACAATCCGGGCCGGGAGCTCACCGCCAGGCTGAGTTACAGCTGGTAAGCCCGTTGGTCACCCGGAGCAAGGTTCGGGTGACCGATCAGAGGCTGCTGCTTGCGTAGGGAAATGATAATCTCTATCATTATGCGCCACATATTTGATCCGTATCCGGCCTGCAGAGTCGGATACGGTCCGTGTATTTTTCTTTCTTTCAACGCCCCAACCTGTACCTCAGTGCAGAGCTGGGCTGCCTGCAGGTGAGTGCTATGAACTTTTCCGTTCCGGAGCAAAACCCATGATGGCCGGGGTGTCTCCCGCCGCGGTGGTTTCCCGTATCCTGGCAGCGATCTTTGGCTGTTATGCCTTTGTCTGGGGCGTGGTGGCGCTGGGTGTAGCGGTGCTGAATGGGGCCGGGGTCGAGTACCATGCCGCCGAGCAGGCGATGATGATCCTGGCCTTTGTCCTGTATCTGGTGCTGTTTCTCTGGGCGTTTTCCGCAGCCAGCCTGTGGCGAGTCTGGCTGGTGCTGGCGCTGGGTAGTGCCCTGATGCTGGCTGCCGCCTGGCAGCTGCAGCGTATGATCATCGGATAGGAGCAGAGCCATGCTGAATAACTTCCGCCAATCCATGGCCTGGGTACACACCTGGTTCGGCCTGGTGCTGGGCTTCGTGCTGATGGTCGCGTTCTTTTTCGGTGCGCTGTCGGTATTCGACCGGGAGATCGATCGTTGGGCGATCCCCGATACTCGCTTCGAGCCGCAGCCGATGCCATCCTACGACAACCTGCTCAAGCAGGTATTTGCCGATCTCAAACCTCATCCGGTTGATATGGTTGCCACCGCCAGGCGGGTAATTGGTGATTTGCCGGCGCCGGAGACCATGCCCATGGCCTCGCTCTATGCCTATACGACTCACCGTGACCCGGTACTGAGTATTGGCGGCGAGTTCGCTATCCCCAACCAGCCCAAGGATCCGACGGATGACCATCTGCACGTGCATGGCTGGGCGACCATCGACCCCCGCACCGGTAAGATGCTGCCCGATGACCAGTTGAAGATCGGCAGCAACTGGTTCTATCCGATGCACTACAGCCTGCAGCTGCACTGGAAGAATCTGGGTATCTTTGTGGTGGGGCTGGCTGCTCTGGTGATGCTGGTCGCACTGGTCACCGGGGTGATCATGCACCGCAAGATCTTCAAGGAGTTCTTCACTTTCCGTCCGCGTAAGCGCACCCAGCGCAGCACGCTGGACCTGCACAACATGAGCGGCGTAGTGGCGTTGCCGTTCCATTTCTTCTTTGCCTTTACCGGGCTGGTGATCTTTGCCTCGTTCTATTATTTCCCGGTCTCCGGCACCCTGCTCAAACCGCTGCATGATCGCCATGAGGTGATCGAGGCTGCGCATACCGGCTTACCCCACGATGAGGCCGGTGTGCCGGCGCAGATGGCCTCGGTCGATGCCATGGTGGCCGAGGCCAAGCGCATCTGGGCTGACCGTGACATGCCGGGCGAGGTCGGGCTGTTGACCATCGAGCATCTGCATGACGCCAATGGCTACGTCAGCATCTACCGTGCCGGCAGTGACCGCGTGGCGCTGGTCGGGGAGGGCATTCACTTCAAGGCCAGCACTGGTGAGGTACTGCGCGAGGACCCGGCGAGAGACCCGGTCGGCGCGGTCAATCAGTTCCTGACCGGCCTGCATCTGCAGCACTTCGAGCACTGGCTGCTGCGCTGGCTGTACGTGGCTGGCGGTCTGCTGGGCTGTATCTGCATTGCCACAGGCTTTGTGTTCTTCGTTGAAAAGCGCAAGCAGGAGCACGCCCGGCGTGGCCTGCAAGGCTGTCGGCTGGTTGATGCAATGGCCGTCACCACGGTTACCGGTATGGTGCTGGCCGTAGTCGCCATGCTGGTGGCCAACCGGCTGCTGCCCGAGGCCATGCCTGGCCGTGGCGAATGGGAAAAGTGGACGTTCTGGGGTGCCTGGCTGCTGAGCCTGCTGCATGCGCTGTGGCGCAGCGCGCCAGTGGCCCAGGCGCGGCACAACCCGGCCTGGCGCGAGCAATGCTGGGTGGTGGCGCTGCTCTGTGTCGCTGCGGTACTGCTCAACTGGATCACCACGGGTGACCATCTGATCAAGACCATGCTGCTTGAGCCCTACTGGGCGGTGGCCGGCGTCGATCTGAGCCTGTTGGCCTGTGCACTGGTATCGGTACTCACGGCCCGCCGTCTGGCAAGGCCTGTTGAGGTCAAGGATAGCGCCCGGATCGGTGGGGTAGCCTATGAGTAACGCGGGTCTGTGGTTGCTGGCGGCGGCCGCCAGTATGGGGCTGGCGACCAGTTGGCTGGCGCTGTCCCTGCCGGCGCACTGGCGCCAGGTGTTCAGCGCCGACGAGGTCGCACCGAGCTACCTGCGCACCCTGGGCTGGCTGGCGCTGTCGGTATCGGTGCTGTGCTGCTTCAAGGCCGACCATCCGTCCATGGCAGTGCTGGTCTGGTTCACCCTGTTGCCGGTTGCTGCCGTAGCAACGGCCATGGCGCTGAGCTACCGTCCGGCGCTGTTGCGCACGATCTGCCCGGTATTGCTGCGCGCTCGATAAGAGCGCGCACTGCAACTATCGCGCTACAGTATTTGTGGATGGTACTGAAAAGCGGTACTATTCAGGCATGAAAAGAAAGCACCAGAAAACCCTTGAGCTGATCTTTGCGCGCCCCGTCAGCGCCAATGTCCAGTGGCGAGACATCGAAGCGCTGTTCATTGAGTTGGGAGCGGATGTATCAGAGCGGGAGGGGTCACGCATCGGGGTACGATTATTTGGTGAGATACGGGTGTTCCATCGACCACACCCGTCGCCGACTACTGACAAGGGTGCTGTGGCTTCGGTGCGTGACTGGCTGAGCACGAATGGAGTAAAGCCATGAAGAACACAATGACGATTGACGGCTACCGGGCCGTTATCCAGTTCGACCCGGAGATTGAAATGTTTCGCGGGGAGTTCGTCAACCTCAATGGCGGTGCGGACTTCTACGCGGCGGACATCGAGGGTCTGAAGCGTGAGGGAGCTGCATCCCTGCGCGTGTTCCTGGATATGTGTGCAGAGGATGGTATCGAGCCGACCAAGGCGTTCTCTGGCAAGTTCAATGTGCGGGTGCCGCCGGAGTTGCACGCCGATCTGGTGGTGGCTGCCACTGCAGAAGGCAAGAGCCTGAATCAGTGGGTGGTTGAGGCGTTGGGGCGGGAGGCGCGTGCTTGATCAAGCACCCTCCTTCAAACCGGGGCAAGCTTGTTCACGCTGGAAATACGCCGGCCATCCCATATCATCTCGTAGTGTGATGTCTGCACGATCGAGTGCACGGGTTTGGGCGTCAGAAGGCCCCAGCAGACATTGCCCGGACTGCGCACTGAGTTGTACTTCAGTCCGCATGCGGCTGCCTGCTTCAATTTCACTCCGGCGATGCGGGCGGCACCATAGTCATATGGATCATATATCGGGTCATCGAGAGTAATACCGGTCATGTCGAGCATGCCGGTCTGATCGAATTTGCAGGATAGCGCTCTTAGCAGGATGCGGTCGAAGGCCAGGCCTTCGACTCCCGTCCAATAGGCCTGCTGGTGGTACCGGACCTCGGCCAGGGCCGTGGCTATCGTGTCCGCCAGATACAGTACGCCGAAGCTGCCATCGCTGAAACGCGAGCCGGCAGGGTTGAGATGGGTGAAGGGTGCCACGGCATACGAGCAGCCGGGAATACCGAAGGGGATCTCGCTCCTGGGAATGAACTCGAGTCGGCCGACTGCATTCAGCAGGCGAGGATTGGTCCGGGCCTGGAGTTCATATAGCGCATCGAACTCTTCCGGGTCTGCCACGTCATCGAACAGGGCTATGGGAGGATACTTCGAGTTGACCAGCCGGTAGCCCATCACTCTGGCAGGTTTGACCACCGGCAGATCTTCCCGGCTTACCACATGGCCCCCCTCAGCCCGTCAATATGGCGGAAGGTTTCGTAAAGCGATGCAAAGCTGCCATCCGTCATGACATCCAGTGGCGCTCGACCATTGAAGAAGACGTTGTTATTTGGCAATTTTATGAATCCGTACACATTGTCAGGGTTGTCAAATATCAAACGTAGCGTGGCATGGATATTGAGTACGTAGCTGATTCTGTCGAGTTGATCGTTATCCAGGCCGATACCTTCGTTGCCAGCCTTGGCCCTGGCCAGGGTGCTGCCGGAAACGCGTAAAATCCTCGCCATCTGCTCGCGCGATGCTCCCCAGCGTTCCATGATCTTCATGGCGGTACGCAGGCCAACGGTGCCTTGGGGCTTCTCGGCTGTGCTTTTCTGAGCTTCTGCTAGCGACATGGGAGTCCTCGCTTTGCTATTTCAGATGATTGTCTGCAGATTTGAAATAGAGAATAGCATGTCTGGAGATGGTTTGCAGATTGGCTGGGCATGGGTTGTCATGGAAGGGGAAGGAGAGAGGGGTAGTACCGGTGATGACCGGGGAATCCCGTTATTGGCCTGCCGGGCAAAAAGTCCTTGTGAGGGTCATATGATGTGTGTAACATTCTGAATCTCTTGGAGTTATGGCCGATTAAAAGCATCATGCAGGCTGTTATTCGAACTCCAGGTGCCAGCCAGCCCGGATGGCGAAACTGGTAGACGCAAGGGACTTAAAATCCCTCGATGGCAACATCGTGCCGGTTCGATCCCGGCTCCGGGCACCATTTAAATCAATGGCTTACAGGGCAACCTGAACCATCACCTCGCCCTCACCTCCAATCAAGAGAGCCATCCAGGGTCTCCAGGAGGTAAGTCATGAGTATTGATCCGCTAGATCGTCCGCAGGGGCCACAGCAGCCGGTACCGGGGCCGCGGCCGGGGCAAGGGCCGCGGCCGGGGCAAGGGCCGCATCCAGGGGTTCCGCCGGAGCGTTCGCCCACCAAGCCTGCTGGGCCGGACGACGTTCCGCAGAAGCCGCCGGAAGAAGCGCCCGATATGGTACCCAAGCCCAGGGCGCAGCCACCGGGAACAGTGCCGGATGGTCATGATGAGCCGGATATTCCCGATAGAAGTGATCCGCTTTGAATCGGACCGTCAACCCAAGCGCTCAGGGCAACTGAATTCCCCCGGCTTCCTGGTGCAATCGGCGCAGTTGCTGCGCCAGCAGACTGATATTGTTATTCGTGGCGTCCAGTTGCTGGCGTTGTTGCGGATCGATCAGCGCCAGCAGTCGCTGCTCCAGGTCATCGGCCGTGGCCAGCAGCGCTTCCTGTCTGGCTCCGGCAAGTTCGCTGAAACGCTGTGATTCCTGTGGTTGTGGCAGGCCGTAACCCTCGCTCAACAGCTCTCCGGGGCGGCTCAGGAAGCTGCTGGCGCTCAGTAACCCCTGTACCAGTTGAGCGGTTTCAGTGAGTTCCGACGCGGCGTTCGGGGCCAGGAAGCGTTGCTTGAGGTCCTGCTGAATCAACAGCATCTGGCGGCGTCGGATGGCTTCTTCCAGCACCAGCAGGGCTGCGGTGGACCGGGTGTCGGCGGCACTGAACCAGGCCTGCCGCTGGTCAGCGGGGCTGGCCAGCCAGTCTTCCATGCGTGCGATGGGGATCTGCAGGCGGTGGCGGATAACCTCGAACATCTGCTGATAGCGCTCCCGGTAGGAGTCGAAATAGTAGCCCTGGCGCAGTGCAGCCTGGCGGTCCTGCAGTGGCTGCAGATCCGCCAGCCCGCGGGCATGCAGCAGCTGCAGCAGGCCGGTGGGCGTCAGGCTGTCCAGGTCCTGCAGCTGGGGCAGGGCGCTGCCGCTGCGCAGCAGCTTCAGGGTTTCCACGGCGCAGTTGTTGCTGATGAAATAGTAGATGCCATCGTAACTCCAGTGCAGGGTAGCGGCCTGCTGTGCGAGCTGGCGGCGGGCCTGTTCGTCCAGCTGCAGTGGTACCGAGCTGAGGCCACGCAGTTCGAGGCGGGTATATTCGTCGATCACCTTCTGCAGTGGCAGCATGAACAGCCGTGAAGGATAGTTGCCGATCAGTCCATCCCAACTGGATAGTTGCAGGTCATCGACGAAGGCGCGGAAGGACAGCACCAGATGGTGATCCAGGTCCAGCAGGCAATCCGGGCCGGGCGTACGGCCCGGTGCACAGATTACCAGTCGCAGCATGCTGTGGCCCCAGCGGCTGACCCACTCTTCGTTGGGCTCGGCCAGCAGATAGTGCACCGCGTAGATACGTTCCGGGTCCAGCCAGCCGAGGGCCGGGCGCTGGGCATCCAGGCCGGCATACAGGTAGGGAAGCTCCCCGGCGCAGTCTGCCGCCTGTGGTGGTGCCCAGCCGAAGTGATTTTCGAAATAGGCATGCAGCGCCGGGCGTCGGCAGCGGTATTGCGGGTCGAGCAGGAAGTATTCGAGATTGACCGCCAGGTATTCCGCTGGACTGTGCAGCTCGTAGCTGTCCGGACTGCGATAGGCCTGATGGTTATCGGATTCGCGCGCCCCTCGCCGACCTGCCTGTTGTGGCCAGCCGGCCAGATCGAGAAAGCGCGGATCGTCGCTCAGGGTAAAGCGGCGCTCGGTCTGGCCGCGGCACTGCGCAGGCAGGCCGACCTTGCCCTGGGTTCGATAACGCCTGCGGCATTGCTGCAGCAGGGCGCGCTGCTCATCGCTCCAGTAGCGACCACGATCGTGCAGGTGGGCGATCTCGTGAACCAGGGTGGCGAGCAATTCCTGGCGCAGGGTGCCGTGCTGGCGACCCTGCGGGAAGTTGTCGTCAGACCCGGTACTGAGGCCGTCCAGCCAGCGCTGGTTCAGTTCCAGCCTGCCACTGGCGCTGGCGCGTCCGAATACCGGCTCGGCCAGTCGCCCGCTCCAGCGTACCGGTACCCTGCGATCCATCTGCTGTACCAGCGAGGGTGGCAGCAGCGCGGTGGCCTCGGCGAGTAGCGCCTGACTGGCCTGCACTTGCTCCGGGGTGAGCTGGCGCTGATCCAGCACCAGCTGCAATCCGGCCTGGACAAGGGGGCTGCCCAGCAGCATGCCGATGAGCAGCAGATGCCTGGCGATGAAACGCACCTTACCCAAGCTGACCTGCCGCTACGGCTGCCGGATAACGGGTACCGAGGTCAGACATGCATCACAGAGCGAGGATCGCCTCGGCCAGTTGCATGTCGCTCGCTTCCAGCTCGGGATTGGACTGGCGGATGTGCAGCAGAGCCGCTTCCAGGCGGGCGCTGCGCAGCTGGCCATCGCTGCCGACGAAGCTGGCTGCATCCTCGCGGGCTTCCAGTACCACCTTGTTATTGCCGGAGGTGGCATCGCTGGTCGCATCGATGGTGTTGACCAGGGACCCGGCGATGGCGTCGGTGGTACCGATGAAGCTGCTGCCATGGGCGGCGCCAGCGAGCGTCAGCAGACCGGTCGCGATTATCAGGGAGAGGCGTTGCATGATAGGTATCCTTTTCAGTCAGTAGATGTGTCCACTACCCAGGCGGTGGATGAACCCAGTATTGACCGCGTAGCGGGTAAAATCGATCCATTGGATAAACAAAGTCCTGGCGAACCAGGACTTGTTCAGTTACAGGGCAGCCAGCGTGGCGCCCTGGACCAGCTCCAGCAGCGGCTGCGGATACACGCCGAGCACGAACACCAGCAGGGCGATCAACAGCAGCATGATACCACCAGCGTGCTGGCCCCAGTTCATCGGCGCGTCGTGGCGGCGCAGGCCCGGCTCGACCAGGAACAGGGTAACCATGACTCGCAGGTAGTAGTACAGGCCGATGGCGCTACCCAGGATCAGGGCACCGAGCAGCCACCACAGGCGCGACTCGACACCGGCGGCGAGGATATAGAACTTGCCGATGAAGCCGGCCGTCAGCGGGATGCCTGCCAGCGACAGCATCATCACCGTGAGTACCGCGGTGAGGTACGGTCGGCGCCAGAACAGGCCGCGATACTCGTACAGAGCGTCGGCGTCACGGCCCTTGAATGGCGTGGACATCAATGTGACCACGCCGAAGGCGCCGAGGGTGGTCAGTACATAGGTGGCCAGATACACGCCGATGGCTTCCATGGCCAGGCCGCCACTGGCGATCAGCGCGATCACCAGGTAGCCGAAGTGGGCGATCGAGGAGTAACCCAGCAGGCGCTTGAGGTTGCTCTGCATCAACGCCAGCAGGTTGCCGAACAGGATCGAGGCGATGGCAATGACCGCCAGCAGTTCGTTCAGCCAGCCGCCGCTGGTGGCCGGTGACACCTGGTACAGGCGCAGCAGCACGGCGAACACTGCGACCTTGGCGGCGGTGGCGAGAAACGCCGATACCGGGGCCGGAGCGCCTTCGTAGACGTCAGGCGTCCACAGGTGGAAGGGCACCAGCGACAGCTTGAAGGCCAGCCCGATGAGCATCATGGCGAAGCCGATCTGCAGGATCGGCGTGACCGCCAGCGCGCCCAGAGCAGCGAACTGCAGGCTGCCGGATTCGGCATAGGCCAGTGCCATGCCGAACAGCAGGAACGCCGAGCCGGCCGCCGAGAGCACCATGTACTTGATGCCGGCCTCCAGCGAGCGCTTGTTGAAGAAGGCGTAGGCGACCATGCCGTAGATCGGTACCGAGAGCAGTTCCAGGCCGATGAACAGGCTGGCCAGGTGCGAGGCGCCAACCATCACCAGGCCGCCGGCCGCGGCCAGCAGCATCAGCAGGTACATCTCTTCGCGGTTACCGGGGAAGCCCTCGCCGGTATTGGTCTTGCCCAGGTAGGCATGCACCAGGGTGGCGCAGGCCAGGGTGGCTACCAGGATGATGCCCATGTACAGCAGCGCGAAACGGTCCACCTGCATCAGCGTGGTCACCTCCTGGGGCGTGACCTGCAGCGCCGGGATCAGTGACAGCAGGGCCAGGTTGAGGCCCAGCGCGGTGAGGCCGAAGATCAGGTCGTGCTTGCGCCGCCAGGCGATGGCGAGCGTGACCACAATGGCCGTGATACCGACGATCAGCAGCGGCAGCAGGGCGACGAAGTGGGACAGGGTATATTGCATAGCGTCATTTTCCATCAAGCTGCTACCGGGCCGGAACGAGGTTGGAGAGAGCGTCACCGAGCCAGTGCTGTACACCGGCCATGCTCGCTGCGGAGGTATCCAGTACCGGTTGCGGATACAGGCCGAGCACCACCAGCAGCGCTACCAGCGACAGCACCATGATCAGCTCCCGGGTATCCAGGCCGCGCAATGCCTCACCGGAGCGCGAGGCACCGAAGTAGGCGCGGTGAATCATGATCAACGAGTACGCCGAGGCCAGCACCAGGCCGAAGGTGGCAATCACCACTACCCAGGGGTTGTTGGCAAAACTGCCGAACAGGATCAGGAACTCGCCGACGAAGTTGCCGGTACCCGGCATGCCCAGCGAGGCGATGGCGAAGAACATGCTCAGTGCCGGCAGGTAGGGTATGCGCGCCCACAGCCCACCCATCTCGCGCATGTCACGGGTGTGGATGCGCTCGTACAGCTGGCCGCAGAGAATGAACAGTGCCGCCGCCGACAGACCGTGGGCAACCATCTGCACCACCGCGCCTTGCAGCGCCAGCTGGGTGCTGGCGTAGATGCCAATCAGTACGAAGCCCATGTGCGAAATACTGGAATAGGCCACCAGGCGCTTGATGTCGGTCTGGGCGAAGGACAGTATCGCGCCGTAGAAGATGCCGATCAGGCCCAGGGTCATGGCGATCGGCGCGAACTCGACCGAGGCGTTGGGGAACAACGGCAGGGCGAAGCGCAGCATGCCGTAGGCGGCGGTCTTCAGCAGGATGCCGGCCAGGTCCACGGAACCGGCGGTGGGCGCCTGGGCGTGGGCATCGGGCAGCCAGGAGTGCAGCGGCACGACCGGGAACTTCACCGCGAAGGCGATGAAAAAGCCGAGCATCAGGATGTATTCCACACCCGGCGGCATTTCCAGGCCGAGCAGGTCTTCATAGGCGAAGGTCAGTACGCCGGTCTGGTTGAAGTTGAACAGCACCAGGCCGAGGATCGCCACCAGCATGATCAGGCCGCTGGCCTGGGTGAAGATGAAGAACTTGGTGGCGGCGTTGATGCGGGTCTTCTTGCCTTCGCCGCTGTGCCCCCAGAGCGCGATGAGGAAGTACATCGGCACCAGCATCATTTCCCAGAAGAAGAAGAACAGGAACAGGTCCATGGCCAGGAAGACACCGGCCACGCCACCGAGGATCCACATCAGGTTGAGGTGGAAGAAGCCGATGCGGTGCTGGATCTCTTTCCACGAGCAGAGCACCGACAGCACCCCGAGGATACCGGTGAGGATCAGCATCAGCAGCGACAGGCCATCGAGCGCCAGGTGCAGGTTGATGCCCAGGCGCTCGATCCAGACGTGGTTGAATTCCAGCGTCCAGACCGGCGCGCCGTCGGTGACGGCGGCCAGGGAGTAGTCGGCACTGGCCCAGAGCCAGAGGCTCAGGACCAGCACCAGACCCATGGTCAACAGCGCCAGCCAGCGGGGCAGGGCAGTGCTGAAACGTTCGGCTTGCCAGCACAATAGGCCGCCGATGAAGGGGATCAGGACCAGCCAGGGCAGAATCATGACGGGATCATTTCCTTGCGTAAATTCATAATCAGACGGCCGACAGCAGCAACATGCCGATCACCAGTACCGCGCCACCGGCAATGGAGGCGGCGTACCAGCGGATCTGGCCATTCTCGCTGCGACTGAGTAGCGCATGACCACCGCGCGCCAGCAGCGGCAGGATGCCAATGGTGCGATCCAGTGGGTCGCGGGCCAGCACCCGGGCGAGCCACAGGTAGGGCTGCACGAATACCTTGTCATACAGCCAGTCGAAGCCCCAGGCGGCATACCACCAGGCGGTCAGGAAGCGGCCCGGAGCACTGTTGCCGATAGCCTTGACCACGCCGCGGCGGCCCAGGTACAGCCAGGCCGCGAGCAGGATGCCTGCCACCGCGATGATGCCCGACAGCACTTCCAGGCCCATGCGTCCTTCGCCACCGGCATGCCCGACGCTCTGCGGCAGCACGCCGGCCAGCGGTGGAGTGATCAGGGCGCCGATGAAGGTCGAGAGGATGATTAGCACGATCAGCGGCAGGTTGTGCGCCAGCCCCTTGCCGGCATGGGCCTGGGTCTGAGCCTCACCGTGGAACACCACGAAGATCAGCCGGAAGGTATAGATGGAGGTCAGCAGGGCACCCAGCAGACCGGCGTACAGCAGTACATGGTTGCCGCTGGCGAAGGCTTCCCAGAGGATCTCGTCCTTGGAATAGAAGCCGGCCGTCAGCAGCGGCAGCGCCGCCAGCGCCGCGCCACCGACGATGAAGCTGGCGTAGGCCACCGGCAGCTTGTTCCACAGTCCACCCATGCGGAAGATGTTCTGCTCGTGGTGGCAGGCATGGATCACCGAGCCGGAGGCGAGGAACAGCAGCGCCTTGAAGAAGGCGTGGGTCATCAGGTGGAAGATCGCCGCTTCCCAGGCACCGACGCCGAGGGCCAGGAACATGTAGCCGAGCTGGCTCATGGTCGAATAGGCGAGGATACGCTTGATATCGGTCTGTACCAGGGCGGCGAAGCCGGCCAGCAGCAGGGTGGCGCCACCGACGATACCGACCAGTTGCAGGATGTCCGGCGTCAGCAGGAACAGGCCGTGGGTACGCGCGATCAGGTAGACGCCGGCGGTGACCATGGTCGCCGCGTGGATCAGCGCCGACACCGGCGTGGGACCGGCCATGGCGTCGGCCAGCCAGGTCTGCAACGGCAGCTGGGCGGACTTGCCCACCGCGCCGCCGAGCAGCGACAGGGTGGCCAGGGTGATCCAGAAGTCGCCCTCGGCGAACAGCAACGGTGCCTGCACCAGCAACTGCTGAATGTTCAGCGTACCGAGCTGCACGAACAGGATGAACAGACCGAAGGCCATCAACACGTCACCGACCCGGGTGACCAGGAAGGCCTTGAGCGCGGCATTGCCGTTCTTGCGTTCGGTATAGTAGAAGCCGATCAGCAGGTAACTGCACACGCCCACGCCTTCCCAACCGAGATAGAGGAACAGCAGGTCATCGGCCAGCACCAGGCACAGCATGCTGGCGATGAACAGGTTGGTGTAGGCGAAGAACCGCGAGTAGCCTTCCTCACCGCGCATGTACCAGCTGGCGAACAGGTGGATCAGAAAGCCCACGCCGGTAACCACGCCGAGCATGGTCAGCGACAGGCCATCCAGGTACAGGGTCAGGCTGGGGGTGAAGTTGCCCACCGCCATCCATTGCCAGAGCACCTGGATATAGGCCCCGTCCTGCAGGGCACCGGTACTGAACTGGAAGATGATCCAGGCACTGACCAGCGCCGACAGGCCGACCGAGCCGACGCCGACCAGCGCCGAGGTGTTTTCCGACCAGCGCCCGCGGGAGAAGGCCAGCAGCAGGAAGCCGACCAGTGGAAACAGCAGGGTTAGAAATAGAAGGTTCATCCGCGCATCTCACTGGCAGCATCGATATCCAGGGTTCTGAAGCGGCGATACAGTTGCAGCAGGATGGCCAGGCCGATACTGGCCTCGGCGGCTGCAAGGGTAATCACCATGATGAACATCACCTGGCCGTCGGGCTGCTCCCAGCGGGCACCAGCCACGACGAAGGCCAGAGCGGCGGCGTTCATCATGATCTCCAGGCTCATCAGCACATACAGGATGTTGCGACGGATCATCAGCCCGGCCAGGCCGAGACTGAACAGCACAGCGGCCAGGGCCAGGCCGTGCTCCATGGGAATACCGCTCATGCGACCTCCTTGGCTTCGTGGCGTCCGATGTGGAAGGCGGTGACCATCGCCGCCAGCAGCATCATCGCCGCCAGCTCGACGGCCAGGATGTAGGGGCCGAACAGGGCGAAGCCCACCGCCTTGGCATCCACAGTGGCACCGCTGACGGTGCCCGAGGACGGCTCGCTGAACAGCACGTAGAGCAACTGCGCGAGCAGCAGGCCGGAGAGCAGCCCCGGCCCGATCCAGCCACGTGGGCTGAGCCACTGGCGCTCCTGCTGTTCGCTGCCGGCGCCCAGGTTGAGCATCATCACCACGAACACGAACAGCACCATGATGGCGCCGGCGTAGACGATGATCTCCAGCACCCCGGCAAAGGGCGCGCCAAGGGAGAAGAAGCACATGGATACCGCCAGCAGCGAGGTGACCAGATACAGCAGCGCATGTACCGCGCGGGTATTGGTGATCACCATCAGGGTGGCGGCGACGGCCACTCCGGCGGAGAAATAAAAGGCAAATTCCATCAGATATTCCTCACAGGCGTCATGGCAGCAGGCCCTTGATATTGACCGGCTCGGCCTCGTTCTGCGCCGCGCCCTTGGGCTTGCCGGCGATCGACAGGCCGGACACGCGATAGAAGTTGTAGTCCGGGTTCTTGCCGGTGCCGGCAATCATCAGGTCTTCCTTCTCGAATACCAGGTCCTGGCGCTTGTACTCGGCCAGCTCGAAGTCCGGGGTCAGCTGGATCGCGGTGGTCGGGCAGGCCTCCTCGCACAGGCCGCAGAAGATGCAGCGCGAGAAGTTGATGCGGAAGAACTCCGGGTACCAGCGTCCATCCTCGGTTTCGGCCTTCTGCAGGGAAATGCAGCCCACCGGGCAGGCCGCCGCGCACAGGTTGCAGGCCACGCAGCGCTCCTCGCCATCGGGATCGCGGGTCAGCACGATGCGGCCACGGTAGCGTGGCGGCAGATACACCGGTTCTTCCGGATACTGCAGGGTGTCACGCTTGCGAAACGCATGGCCGAAAATCATCACCAGGCTGCGCAGCTGGGTGTAGGTGCCATGCACTACATGAATAATCGATTTGATCATGGCTTTCTCCTCAGGCCGCCGCCAGCACTATCGCGCCGGTCACCAGCAGGTTGATCAGGGTCAATGGCAGGCAGACCTTCCAGCCGAATGCCATCATCTGGTCATAGCGCGGCCTGGGCAGCGAGGCGCGCAGCAGGATGAAGATCATGATGAAGAAACCGGTCTTCAGCGCGAACCACAGGAACGGCAGCTGCGGCAGCAGATCGAAGGGGCCGTGCCAGCCACCGAAGAACAGCGTCGCCAGCAGCGCCGAGACCAATACTATGCCGATGTACTCGCCGACGAAGAACATGCCCCATTTCATCCCGGCGTATTCCACGTGGTAACCGTCGGCCAGTTCCTGTTCCGCCTCCGGCTGGTCGAACGGGTGACGGTGGGTGACCGCCACGCCGGCGATGAAGAAGGTCAGGAAGCCGAAGATCTGCGGGATGATGAACCACAGGTTGTCGGCCTGGTAGGCGACGATATCGCGCAGGTTGAACGAGCCGGTCTGGGCCACGATGCCCATCAGCGACAGGCCCAGGAACACCTCGTAGGACAGGGTCTGGGCCGCGGCGCGCAAGCCGCCGAGCAGGGCGAACTTGTTGTTGCTGGCCCAGCCGGCGAACAGCACCGCATAGACCGTCAGGCCGGCCATGGCGAAGAAGAACAGCAGGCCGATATTCAGGTCCGCCACGCCCCAGGTGGGAGTGATCGGCACCACGATAAAGGCCACCAGCAGCGAGCTCATCGCCACCACCGGTGCCAGGGTGAAGATCAGCCGGTCGGCGAACCGCGGGGTCCAGTCTTCCTTGAAGAACATCTTCAGCATGTCCGCGACGATCTGGAACATGCCGAACGGGCCGACCCGGTTGGGTCCGTAGCGGTCCTGCCAGACAGCCAGCAGGCGGCGTTCGACAAAGGACAGCAGCGCGCCGGCAATCACCACCGCCAACAGAATGACGATGGCCTTGAGCACGCTGATCAGGATGGCGATCACTTCGGGTGTGAGCCAGCTCATTGTGCAGCCTCCCTCAGTTCGGTCACCACGGCCTTGCTGGTCAACGGCGGGATGCCCGGCAGGCCAGCCGGCAGGCCGGCCACGCCCAGCGGCAGGTCAGCGCTGATCCGCAGCGGCAGTTGCAGCGCCTCGGCGCCGAGCATGAAGCCCAGCAGCGCACCTTCGTTGACACCCAGGCGAGCAGCCTCGGCTTCGGCCAGGGCGATATAGGGTTGCGGCATGCGCTCCTGGATGGGCGCGGCGCGACTGCTGTTTTCCTCGCTGCCGAACAGGTGATGCAGCGCTACCACCTGCCAGGTGCCCTGGGCCGGGGCGAATGCCGCCGGCGGGGCAGTCCAGTGCAGATCCATACGCGCGCCATCGAGCAGCCGCACACCCGGGTCGCCGCTGCGCAGATGACCGCCGACCTCGTCCTGGAACTTGTTCCAGGCCTGCGGCGAGTTCCAGCCCGGCGACCAGGCGAAGGGCACCTGCTGGCGTTGCTCGCGGCTGCCGGCATAGCCTTCCATGGAGAAGGCGAAAGCGCTGTCCGGGTCCTGCGGCTGACGCGGCTCGTGCACACTGAGATTGGCGCGCATGGCGGTTCGGCCGCTGTAGCGGTGCGGCGAGCGGGCCAGCTTGAGACCACGGATGCGGAAGCCGGCATCCGGCGCTGCCTCGGTAATCGGCGCCAGGCGCGGATGCACCTGGGCGCAGGCAGCGGTCACCTGGTCCAGTGTGGTCCAGTCCACCGGCTGGCCGAGCAGGGTGCTGCGCAGCGCATGCATCCAGCGCCAGCCCTCGCGGATCAGCACTTCCGGCTTGTAGTAGCTCGGATCGAACACCTGGAAGAAGCGCTGGGCGCGGCCTTCCTGGCTGACCAGGGTGCCATCGCCCTCGGCGAAGCTGGAAGCCGGCAGCAGCAGGTGCGCGCGGTCAGTGGTCGGGGTCTGCTGGTGGTCGGCGGCGATGATCACATCGACCGCCGCCAGGGCCGCATCCACGCTGGCCTTGTCGGCGCGGCGGTACAGGTCGTTTTCCAGTACCACCAGGGCGTCGTACTGACCGGCGCTCAGCGCGGCCAGGGCCGCCTCGACGGACTTGTCAGCGCTTTCTCCGGCCAGCAGCATGGCCATGCCCATGCTGTTGGCTTCGGGTACCACCAGGCTGATGGAGGCGTTCTTCTGGCGATTCTTCAGGGCCTGGGCGATATTCGCCGCCGCCTCGATGATTGCGCGACTGCCCAGCGAGGCGCCGGAGACCAGCAGCGGACGCTTGGCAGCGAGCAGCGCCTGGGCGATACGCTCTGCCAGTTCCGCCGCCTCGCTTTCCAGGCCGGCTACCGCTGGGGCGCTGGGGTCGATGGCATGGGCCACGGCACAGCCGAGGCGGGCCAGGTCGTCCGGCGCAGCATGTACCGACTCGGCGGCGATATCGTCCAGCCGGGTGCTGTCGAGACTGGCGATGAACACCGGGTTCTGCGCGCCCTGGGCGATGTTCTGCACCGCGGCCTGGTGCCAGTCCTGGATGCCAGCGGCCTTGGCCAGCTCGGTGGCCTTGCCCCTGGCCGCCTGGCGCAGTGCCAACGCAATACGTGCGGCGGTCTGGGTCAGGTCCTCGCCGAGCACGAACACGGCGTCATGGGCTTCCATGTCGCGGATCGAGGCGATTGGCAGCGGGCCGTCCTGCAGTATCTGGCGGATCAGCTGGATATTGTCCAGCTCCTCCCGGGTGATACCGGAGAAGAAGTCCTCGGCACCCACCAGTTCGCGCAGGGCGAAGTTGCTTTCCAGGCTGGCGCGTGGCGAGCCGATGCCGATGATGCGGCGGCGGTTGAGCAGGCCGGCGGCCTGGTCCAGCGCCGCGTCGATGCCCATGCTCAGCTTCGAGCGCTGCACGATCGGCTGGCGTGGACGATCCGCGCGATTGACGTAGCCGTAGCCGAAACGTCCGCGGTCGCAGAGGAAGTAGTGGTTGACCGAGCCGTTGAAGCGGTTCTCGATGCGGCGGATCTCGCCATAGCGCTCGCCGGGGCTGGTGTTGCAGCCCGAGGCGCAGCCGTGGCAGATGCTCGGGGCGAACTGCATGTCCCACTTGCGGTTGTAGCGCTCGGAGTGGGTCTTGTCGGTGAACACACCGGTGGGGCAGACCTCGGTCAGGTTGCCGGAGAACTCGCTCTCCAGGGCGCCATCCTCGACCCGGCCGAAATACACCTGGTCGTTGGCGCCGAACACGCCCAGGTCGGTGCCGCCGGCGTAGTCCTTGTAGTAGCGCACGCAACGGTAGCAGGCGATGCAGCGGTTCATCTCGTGGGCGATGAACGGCCCCAGTTCCTGGTTCACGTGGGTGCGCTTGCTGAAGCGGTAGCGACGCTGGTTGTGACCGGTCATCACGGTCATGTCCTGCAGGTGGCAGTGACCGCCTTCCTCGCACACCGGGCAGTCATGCGGGTGGTTGATCATCAACCATTCGATGACACTGGCGCGGAATGCCTTGGCTTCCTCGTCGTCGATCGATATCCAGCTGTTGTCGGTAGCCGGGGTCATGCATGACATGACCAGCCGGCCGCGGGTGTCGTTCTCGTCGCTGTACTGCTTGACCGCGCACTGGCGGCAGGCGCCCACGCTGCCCAGCGCAGGGTGCCAGCAGAAGTAGGGAACATCGAGGCCGAGGGACAGGCAGGCCTGCAGCAGGTTGTCCGCCCCGTCGACTTCGTATTGCTTACCATCTACATGAATAGTGGCCATGGTTGTACTTTCTTCTTACCCGTCATACGGGTGCTGCTAATGGAATTCGCTTGTCTGGTCACGCCTGCACGAACTCGGCGGTTGGCCTGTCGGCGGCTGCCGCCTGGCTGATACCGGCCTCGAATTCGTCGCGGAAATACTTGATCGCGCTGCCCAGCGGCTCTACCGCGCCTGGTGCGTGGGCGCAGAAGGTCTTGCCCGGCCCGAGGAAGTCCACCAGGCGCAACAGCACCTCCAGGTCCTCGGGGCGGCCCTGGCCACGCTCCAGCGCGCGCAGGGTCTTCACGCTCCACGGCAGGCCGTCGCGGCACGGAGTACACCAGCCGCAGGACTCGCGGGCAAAGAACTCCTCCATGTTGCGCAGCAGCGAGACCATGTTCACCGTGTGGTCCACCGCCAGCGCCAGGCCTGTGCCCATGCGGGTGCCGACCTTGCCGATGCCACCGGAGTACATCTGCGCCTCCAGGTGCTCGGGCAACAGGAAGCCGGTGCCGGCGCCGCCGGGCTGCCAGCACTTGAGGGTATAGCCGTCACGCATGCCGCCGGCGTACTCCTCGAACAGTTCGCGGGCGGTGATGCCGAAGGGCAGCTCCCAGATCCCGGGGTTCTTCACCTTGCCGGAGAAGCCCATCAGCTTGGTGCCGTGATCGCCACTGTCGGGGCGGGCCAGGCCGGTGTACCAAGGCACGCCGTGGGCGACGATGGCCGGTACGTTGCACAGGGTTTCCACGTTGTTGACACAGGTCGGCTTGCCCCAGACGCCGACCGCGGCGGGGAACGGCGGCTTGGCCCGGGGGTTGGCGCGGCGACCCTCCAGGGAGTTGATCAGCGCGGTTTCCTCACCGCAGATATAGCGTCCGGCGCCGGTGTGCACGAACAGCTCGAAGTCGAAGCCCGAGCCGAGGATGTTCTTGCCCAGCAGGCCGGCGGCCTTGGCTTCCTCCACCGCATGTCTGAGGTGGCGGGCGGCATCGACATATTCGCCGCGCAGAAAGATGTAGCCACGGTAGGCCTTGAGCGCCCGCGCCGAGATCAGCATGCCTTCGATCAGCAAGTGCGGCAGCTGCTCCATCAGCATGCGGTCCTTCCAGGTGTTGGGCTCCATCTCGTCGGCATTGCACAGCAGGTAGCGGATGTTCAGCGACTCGTCCGCCGGCATCAGGCTCCACTTCACCCCGGTGGGGAAGCCGGCGCCACCCCGACCCTTGAGGCCGGAATCCTTGACCGTGCTGACGATATCAGCCTGGCCCATCTCCAGCAGCGCCTTGCGCGCCGCCGCGTAGCCATTCTTCTGCTGATACTCCTCCAGCCACACCGGCTGGCCATCGCTACGCAGGCGCCAGGTCAGCGGGTGGGTTTCTTCGGTGCGGGCGATACGGTTGGCGGGACCGAACGAAGCAAGCGTCTTCATGGGTAGGCCTCCAGCAGTGCGGCCACGCCGTCGGCGCTGACATCGCCGAAGGTGTCGTCGTCGATCATCAGCGCCGGGGCCTTGTCGCAATTGCCCAGGCAGCACACCGGCAACAGCGTGAAGCGGTTGTCGGCCGTGGTCTGGCCGGGGCCGATACCGAGCTGGCCCTGGATGCTGTCGAGAATGCTTTCATGCCCGCCGATATAGCAGGTCATGCTGTCGCATACGCGGATGATGTGCCGGCCCACCGGCTGGCGGAAGATCTGGCTGTAGAAGGTGGCGACACCCTCCACGTCGCTGGCGGGGATGCCGAGGATCGCGCCAATGGCATCGGCGGCGCCGTCCGGCACCCAGCCGCGCTGCTGCTGGACGATCTTCAGCGCCTCGATCGAGGCCGCGCGCGGGTCCTCGTAATGGTGCATTTCCTGCTCGATGGCCGCGCGTTCGGCATCACTGAGAGTGAAACGATCAGTCTTAATCAACGTAGTCATAATCAGCGGTCCACGTCAGCCATAACGAAGTCGATACTGCCCAGGTAGGCGATCAGGTCCGACACCATGCTGCCGCGAATCACCGAGGGGATCTGCTGCAGGTGCGGGAAACTGGGCGTGCGGATACGCGTGCGGTAGCTCATGGTGCTGCCGTCGCTGGTCAGGTAGTAGCTGTTGATGCCCTTGGTTGCCTCGATCATCTGGAACGACTCGTTGGCTGGCATCACCGGACCCCAGGACACCTGCAGGAAGTGCGTGATCAGCGTCTCGATGTGCTGCAGCGTACGCTCCTTCGGCGGCGGCGTGGTCAGCGGATGGTCTGCCTTGTACGGACCTTCGGGCATGTTGTTCAGGCACTGCTCGATGATCTTCAGGCTTTCGCGCATCTCGCCCATCTTCACCATGCAGCGGTCGTAGGCATCACCATTGGCTGCCAGCGGGACTTCGAACTCGAAGTTCTCGTAGCCGGAGTAGGGACGGGCCTTGCGGATGTCGAAGTCGCAGCCGGTGGCACGCAGGCCGGCACCGGTCACGCCCCATTCCAGCGCCTGCTTGGTGTTGTAGTCGGCCACGCCCTTGGTGCGGCCGATCAGGATGCTGTTCTTCAGCGCCGCCTTTTCGTATTCGTTGAGGCGCTTGGGCATCCAGTCGAGGAACTCGCGTACCAGCCTGTCCCAGCCACGCGGCAGGTCATGGGCCACGCCGCCGATGCGGTACCAGGCCGGGTGCATGCGGAAGCCGGTGATCGCCTCGATCACCTTGTAGGCACGTTGGCGGTCGGTGAAGGTGAAGAACACCGGAGTCATGGCGCCGACGTCCTGGATATAGGTGCCCAGGTACAGCAGGTGGTTCTGGATACGGAAGAACTCGGCCATCATGATACGGATCACATCGACCCGTTGCGGCACGGTGATGCCGGCGAGTTTTTCCACCGCCAGCACGTAGGGCAGGTTGTTCATTACTCCGCCCAGGTAGTCGATACGGTCGGTATAAGGAATGAAGCTGTGCCAGCTCTGGCGCTCGGCCATCTTCTCGGCACCGCGGTGGTGGTAGCCGATTTCCGGTACGCAGTCGACGATCTCCTCGCCGTCGAGCTGCAGGATGATACGGAACGCGCCGTGGGCCGAAGGGTGGTTCGGGCCGAGGTTGAGGAACATGAAGTCCTCATGCTCGCCGCCACGTTTCATGCCCCAGTCTTCGGGCTTGAAGCGCAGGGCTTCCTGTTCGGCGTCCTGCCGGGCGGCGGTGAGGCTGAAGGGGTCGAAGTCGGTGGCCCGCGCGGGGTAGTCCTTGCGCAGCGGATGACCTTCCCAGGTCGGCGGCATCAGCAGGCGGGTCAGGCGTGGGTGACCCTCGAAATGGATGCCGTACATGTCCCATACTTCGCGTTCGTACCAGTCGGCATTCGGCCATATGGACGAGGCGGTGGGCAGGTTGAGATCACCTTCCTTCAGTGCCACCTTGATCATCACGTCGCTGTTACGCTCCAGCGACATGAGATGGTAGAACACGCTGAAGTCCGCGTCAGGCAACCCCTGGCGATGGGTGCGCAGGCGCTCGTCCACGCCGTGCAGGTCATATAGCATGACGTAGGGCTGCGGCAGCTGGCGCAGCAAGCGCAGCACCGTCAGCAACTGCTCGCGCGTAACCCAGACCACCGGCATGCCGGTGAGACTGGGCTGGATGGTCAGGTTTTCGGCTCCAAAATGAGCGGACAACTCGGCGACGACACGCTGGTCGTCAGCCTGGTATGGGGGTATGTACAGCGCCTGGTCTGCAGTCTTCATAGGGATCGCTATCGGTCAACGGTGAATACGGCGGCGGTGTTGGCGTTTGCCGGTTCACACGTCGTCAGGGGTACGCAGGTTGGTGACCTGAATGCGTCGGTCACGGTTTTGCTCGCGTTGCGAAGGCATGTCCGCCCGGTAGATGCCCTGGTCTCCAACGACCCAGGACAGCGGGCGACGCTCCTTGCCGATGGATTCCTGCAAAAGCATCAGGCCCTGCAGGAACGCCTCGGGGCGGGGCGGGCAGCCGGGGATATAGACATCCACGGGCAGGAACTTGTCCACCCCCTGGACTACGGAATAGATGTCGTACATGCCGCCGGAGTTGGCGCAGGCACCCATGGAAATGACCCACTTGGGTTCCAGCATCTGCTCGTACAGACGCTGGATGACCGGCGCCATCTTGACGAAGCAGGTGCCGGCGATGACCATGAAATCGGCCTGGCGCGGGGAGGCACGGATGACCTCCGCACCGAAGCGCGCGATGTCGTGCGGCGCAGTGAAGGCGGTGGTCATCTCCACATAACAGCAGGAGAGGCCGAAGTTGTACGGCCAGAGTGAGTTCTTGCGTCCCCAGTTCACTGCGCCGCTGACGACATCTTCAAGCTTGCCCATGAAGATGTTGCGGTGAACCTGGTCTTTCAGTAGCGAATCGTCGACATTCTCCCTGGTACCGATGGGATACTCGTCATTGACGGCATCCGGATCGATCCGAATAAGTTCATATTGCATGTCAAAAGCCTCATTTTAGCTTCGCCTGCCTCCTGCGACGGCCCGCCGGTGACCAATCAAGGGCACCGATAGCCGCTTCATAGACAAGACCCGCAACTAGAATTGAAATAAAGATAGAGGCTCCGATGAAGCCGGCCCAGCCGCTTTCGCGTACCGAGACGGCCCATGCAAACAGGAATAGGGCTTCGACATCGAAGATCACGAAGAGCATCGCGACCAGATAGAATTTGGCGGAGAAACGCAGGCGGGTATCACCGGTGGAGACGATACCGGACTCGAAGGGTTCGTTCTTGCTGCGCCCCCAGGCTTTGCTGCCCAGCACGCTGGATACCAGCAACATGAAAGCGCACAGGCCTAGAACACCCAGCAGAAAAGCAGCCAATGCCCAGTTGTGGGGCAATGTCGATACAGCATCAGGCATGCCGGACTCCTTGGAGAAACGGCTTGATTATTGGTTATATGCGCGGAACTGTAACCAGATGTTCGCGTCGAGTTGCCGTATTGTATGCCTGCCGGGCAGGTTATGAAAGGGGGTAATGGCAGTCCACGGGAAGGAGACGGTTTATTTTTGTGAATCCGCGGTGAATGGAGGGCCAGGCACTGGCTGCCTGGAGGCTGAACTTAGCCCAGCGAGGCGGGTCGAAAGCGCTACAGAGCTGAGAATGGAGAGCCGTGCCATGACCATCTTCGAAGCATTGCGGGTGAGCCACGACAGGCAGCGTCAGTATGTCGAGGCGGTGTTGCTGACCAGTGGCGATACGCCGGAGCGGGTGGATGCCTATCAGCAACTCAAGGAAGAGCTGCATGCCCACGAGACCGCCGAGGAACGCTACTTCTATATCCCGCTGATGGCCCACGAAAATGGTGTCGACCTGAGCCGGCATGCGATTGCCGAGCATCATGAAATGGATGAGCTGATGGAGAAGCTGGACGACACCGATATGTCCAGCCCGGCATGGCTGGCGACTGCCCGCGCCCTGGGGGACAAGGTGCTGCACCACCTGCGGGAGGAAGAGCAGAAGTTCTTTCAGATGGCCGGCAAACTGCTGACCGATCGGCAGAAAAGCGAACTGGCCGACCAGTACAACGATGAGTACGAGGAACTGCTCGGGCAGCAGGACTGAGTTTGTGCCAGGCCAGGGTGGCGGCGCTCGCCGAGAGTGGCCGCCGCGGCACCGCCTGCCGGTCTCGCCATACCCAAACAATGCTGGATCGCTTTCTACCTCGTCATCCTTCGCGCAGGCGAAGG
>WPCG01036903.1_pt1 | contig 49625 bp, 48 predicted proteins | sample 5403311 | NCBI WGS metagenome assembly WPCG01 (sample SAMN12869467, study PRJNA574797) | sludge metagenome | isolation source: wastewater treatment of Control | place: China:Beijing | collected 2019-05-17
TCTACCTTTCGCTAATGCGAAATTAGTTGAAGCCGACTCTTTTTTTCCATATGTCGCGACTGCCAGACCAGCACATCCTGATAGTAAGCCGAGGAGTAGACACATAAGGCAAAGTCGATACATGAGATTTCCTTTAACGCCGCGCTCTGCGGCAAATTTGGAGCGAAGCGGAAAATTTGTCCGGCAGCAGCGCCTTGTTAGCTGTATTTACATCATTCGTAGATTGCACGTGAGAAGTCTCGGATATTGCTGTGCGACCTTTTCAGCAGATCAAGGACATCTATATCTGTACCTTTAATCACAAATTTAACCCACTCGTATTTTCTTTCTACCGAGACTGAGTGACCTTGCTGCAGGTCACTTACCGCTTTATCAGCAGTGAGCACATAATCTTCTGGCATTTTTATACCATTGATAGTTGCACCACCCATATATATCTTTCCTGTGCCATCAACAGCCGCAGCACCTCCACCCAGCATCGTCATTGACTCAGGACTATTTATTCTGGTCTGCTCTTGCAATTGGTCATGTTTGTGGTCATTTGTCACTTTACACAAGTGAATCAACCACAAGTCACCACATGTGTACGGTTGTATAGATTCAATTTTATCCCTGAATTTATTTTCTAAATCCGGTAAATTTTTGTTTAAAGATTTTGTGAATTTACTTTTGTCTTTCCCGTACGGAAAATATACATTGCTTGGTGTTTTAGATGATCCAGTAAATTCTGATAAATCCTGAGCAATATATTCAAGTGAACTTCTCAAATGTTCCAAGCAACTTTTAACCTTTGGTTTGGCAACCCCCACAATATCCTCTGTTTTCTCGGCATTGCGATATATACCGTCAATAACAGCGAGAAGTTCCTCTGACTCTGCTATCAACTCATTGACACTAGATTCTCTGTTCAATAGCTTTCTCCTTTGCCTGCATTGACAACAGCTAACGCTTGCATAAGCGGCGCCCTGACAAGGGCGTCCGGTGGAGGCCCGAAGGGCCGGAACGAACTTGATGCACTTGTTAGGCGCTACTCATTATTTGCTTGTCGCGCCATGTGAAGCTCTTGAATGACTTGGTAGATTTTTCGATTTTCTTTCGTGAGCTTTTCAAGGCCATTTGGAGTTATGGTTCCCCGCTCCATTAATTTGGCCAGTTCTAGATGATAATGAAAGTATAAAGTTGCAGGCGGTATCTTACTGGCCTTCCCAGAAGCGCGTGCCAGCTCAACATTGTGCTTATAATCAGCCATAGCGATTTCGGTAACTAAACGAATACGCTCCCGTTTTGCTTGTGAGGCTGCCTGAATCCAAACGGTAATAACGGAAGCTCCGGCTCCGATAAGAGCGCCTACCAGCGCTGAGAGCAGCGAATCCATGCGATGGCTCCTTGAGATATTGCCTAACGAAAAAGGTAACCGGCGCGGAGCCGCAACGCGGCGGAGCGTCCGGTTCACCTACTGGTTAGGCCTATCCTGTAATTGCCGATAAAGCTAAGCGTTGGGCTAGCTCGTTCACGATATTGAAGGAAAGACTAAGGCTCTTTTCTTTAGCTTGAGTTTTGATCCGATTCCATGTGGTATCAGCTCGGATCTTGTCCAAGAACTCATGTCCGGCCCACGTGAGGTCGAATGGAAGAACAGAGATAACCCTTTCGCTGGTGTTTGACTTTGTTGGTTCGCAGTTCAAAAGGCCAGCGTCATAAAGAAGGCGGCAGTGGTACTTGATGAGCGACTCTTCATACCCTTCGATCGGCGGTGCCGCCACGTGACCAGAACCTGGTTTCTCTTCAAAGTAAAAGAGAAGCCTTCTTACAAGATCCATATCCCGCTTCATTTTTCAGACACTCCTGATTCTTTTGGGCCTAACGCCAGAATTAAGCCGTGCCGCGAAGCGGCATCGGCTTGAATGAGTTGTTAGACCGCGCCCTACGCATATGAAACCTCCACTGGGATAGGTGGCTCACCTGTCTCATGCTGCCAAAGGTAGACCGTTGGCCCGAGAGCTGCTGGCTTGTCGGTGGCTGGGAGAAGCACAAGTAGGTCACCAGAGCCGTCAGCGGCTATAGCAACAGCAGAGGGCGGGAAGCCTGGCCCGTCCCTAGCGCTCTCAGTCTCACCCGAAATGTTGGCGGACGATCTAGCGATGCGTTTCCGGTCGGTTGCGTCGAAGACCGAGAACAGCTCCCAGTAGTCATCGGCAGCTTCGATGGTTCCGCCGTTCTCAGTGAGGAGGCGTGCTCGGAGCCAAGCCGGGAGCGAAACTCCCAACTTTGCTTCAGCTTCCTCTATGAATCTCTCAGTAGTTGGAAAGGCCATAGGTGGTCTAACGCTTTGCTCACTGGTAAATTAGGAGCGAAGCGAGTAATTTATCCGCGTGCAGCAACTTGTTATGTGTTGCTTTCACTAAATGAAAAAATATATTTTTTTGTGAAGCTATAGGGATCTGATACATAGTCTTCCGCAACCTCGGCAGGATCATCAAACCAAGAGTGGTGAGACCATTTCCATTTTTTTGTACCATCGAATTCGTTGAATGAATCCCAACTGGATCTCTTCTCATAAGAATTACATGTCAAGATCAAGCACTCAGTTAAACGAGGCAGGAAGACTATCTCGGAAAAAACCCGATTGAGGGCCATAGATTTTGGCTCAAAATAAATACCGACATGAACGGATTGCAATTTGCTATGATTCCAAATGTTATAAGTCGTATCATAGTCATCTTCTGATGAAAATGCGGCTGCGGCTAGTGCTGCACTCATACCAAATGGATGCCGCCGTTTCGTTTTTTCAACATCGCTCTCGACAAATGAATCCGATCCGCCTCGACGCCTCAGAAGATCAATCACTGAGCGTTTATTTTGGACTAGTTCAAAATCATCGTATTTTACAGTTCGAATATCAAATAAATCATTTATTTCCGGCGTTTTTCCTGAAGCGCTTACAGTGTGCTCGAACACGCCATTGATAAATTCCTGCGCTTTGGCCATCGATGGAATCAATGATGCTATCTCTTCAATAGCTGCTTTTGCACAAGCAAATTCTGTAATTGGTGGTGACACTATTTGGTTATCGCTACCGGGTACGACTAAAAAAGTCTCTCGGAAATCTTTTAAGTGTGTGGCATCGGCGCAAAATTTTTCTTGCGAAGTGCCCTGCCGTATGAAGTGTGGTGTTTGACTGGAGTGGCTTAAAAAAGCATCTCGAAGAGCGCTCTCAACATCGGAATAGTAGACGGGGCCTTTCTCTTTATTCAAGCAAGCCTTGATAAATTCATCGGTGAAAAGGCTAATTCGGTCCCCTGCAAGTGAAAACTGACTTTCCGTGCAAGAGGAAAACTGAACGAAGTTGGAAAACTTCGACTTCAAAGTGTATGAGAGTGGTGTTACATGATTTTTGATTAAGTTTCGGCCAGCCTCACATGCATCTATAACAACCACTGATAATTCGGCCTTGAACTGGCGAATCAATTCAAATGTATCGTTTCTTGAGAGACCAGTGGTATTGGGTGAAGACTCTTTAAAACTTGAAAAGCACATGAAAAAGTCATCGGAGTTCGAGAGGCCGTGGCCAGAGAAGTACAAAAAAACTTCTTCAAATCCGTCGCCAGATTCCGCCAACCTTCTAAGTTCATCTTTAACTAAGTCAACTGGCTTATCTACATAATCCACTATCCTACTGAATTTTTTAGCTGCTAATAGCAACTCTCGCATTTGATGAACATCGTTAGCGCAGCAATTTAACGTCGATAACTCATCGTATTTTGTATTTCCTATGAGTATTGCTATATTCTGACTCATTTAGTGAACCTAGATCTCTATAGTAGTTTTATACTTAGCTATTCTATAATCTGCTTTAATGAGGAATTAACCAAGCAAAATTGATACTTATCTTTGCTCTGGATCGTAAACAGACTTTCGCCAAAACACATAACAGTGATTAGACCGCACGCGGTACTAACACATAACAGTTTGTTCGATATAACTCCGCTCACACGGTGTCATACCATCCAAGAAAAGCCTTAAAAATCATTGAATTGCTACCTCCGTCACAGATTGATCCGTATTCGCTTGACTTCGGCCTTTCACGCAACCATTACTACTGTATAAAAAAGGCTCTTCACTTATTCGTATGGGTTAGGTGCCATGCATAGTCCACCATAGTGAAACAGGATCGACCTCTTGAAGCGCTCCTTATTGCGAAAGCCTCGGGCTCGAACCTTCAAAGCTTGGACTTGCCTATTGATTGCTTCAGCCAATCCGTTCGAAGCCCGAAAACGCATAGCATTAAGAATCCCAAATAGCCTTTTCTCAAGCTGAGTAGCCAAGGCACTCAAGGAGCGTATACCAGTCAGTTGCGCCAACTGTATCCAGTCATTCCAAGCTGCACGAGCCCCCTTTACCCGATAGCCTTTCCAGATTTCCCGAGCCTTTTCCTTGAAGTACCAAACCAGGCCCGTATGTTTAAGGCTGTTGGAGAGCAGCTGTATTTGCTGAATCTGTTCAAGCTCAAGACTGGCGCCGTGTCTGAGCCAGGTGAAACGGCTTCTATGGATCTCCTGGCGCAGCGATTGATCCGCTTGCTTCATATCAGCCTTGCGGGTTTCGTTGAGTAGCTGGGTCAGCATCTGAGCGACATGGAAATGATCGAAAGCAATCTTGCGGTGGGCTTTCTCAATATGATCAAAAGTAGCGCGTAAGTAGGCGGGGCTCATATCCATCGAGATCGACTTGATCGCCTTCTTGCGGTTGTCCTCCAAACTGTCGTAAAAGCGCCCAAGGCTATGCTGGGAGCGACCGTCTTCTACCGCGAGTACCTGGCCCAGGCGATTGGAAACGATCGTTATGTAGTCATGCCCTTTACGGAAGGCCGTCTCGTCCACTGCCAGCTGTGATGACTCTCTTTCAGGCGTATTGGCCAGCCCCCGCTGAACCGCACGCGCCATGATGTTGTCGATGGCGGTCCAGCTCAATCGAAGTTGTTTGCTCACCGAAGAGATCGATGCAGCCCGCAGCCAGCTGATGACGAACGCTTCAAACAGCAATGTATATCGACTGTTCTGTTCAGTCCACGGCACGTTGACCGTAAGGCAGCCATGTTCAGGGCACTGAATACGAGGGACCTGAACGACCACTTGTGTTCGGAACTGACAGGTATCGAGATGGCGCCATCGCCGTTCTCGAGAGTCATAACCTGGGCAGGCGCGCCCGCAACGCGGACAGGTAAGGGGCTCATGCTTGTCTCTGTCCACTTGGACTACGACTTCCCCTTGGCTTTTGTTCAGCTCAACGCCTGTAACAAACCATGGGGAGGAAAGCCCGAGAATCTGTTCGTAAAGGCTGCATTGATCCAAGGTTACCCGCCTCTGACTGGCCTAGTTTACCCGGTCGATGGTGAGCAAAAATGACAGAGAAATAAAGGGTTACCCACCAGAAAAGGTGAAGAGCCATAAAAAACCAGCAAGGACTTCCCGATGGATCACCTACCAGCCAAGCCGCGCCTGCGGGAGCAGTTCCGCTCTGTGATTCGCCTGAATCATTACAGTATCCGTACAGAAAAAAGCTACTGGTACTGGATTCGTTACTACATTCGCTTTCATGGTATGCGCCACCCTCTGGAGCTGGGCCCTGGGGACGTGAACGCCTTTCTCAGCTGGCTGGCAACTGACCGTCAGGTCGCCGCTGCTACTCAGAATCTGGCTCTAAATGCCTTGGTATTTCTTTACGCACGAGTGTTTGAACGTCCCTTGGGTGATATTGGTAATGCTGTTCGGGTAAAACGCCCTCCCAGGCTACCCGCCGTACTGACGCATCAGGAGGCAATGTCAATCATAGAGCGGCTGACAGACCCTTATCAGCTGTTGGCATCGCTGATGTATGGTGCAGGGCTGCGGGTGGTCGAGTCAGCACGCCTGCGGGTTAAGGACATCGACTTCCAGCGCCAGGTTATTACTGTCCGGGACGGCAAAGGTGGCAAGGACCGCACCACCTTGCTGCCTGCATCCCTGATTGCACCGTTGCTGCGACGCAAAGAGGAAATCCAGACCGGATGGAGGCATCACGAGTCGTTTTACAAGATTCCCGTTTCTCTGCCTTTTGCGCTGCGGCGCAAGTATCCCAATGCCTCTCGTTCACTGGAGTGGCAGTGGCTTTTCCCTTCCAGCGCCATTTGCCTTGATGATGAAGGGCAGAGCGTACGGCATCATTTGCATGTCAGCACCATTCAGCGCGCAGTTAAGTTGGCTGTGCGCGACGCCGGAATTAACAAGCCTGCTGGTTGCCATACGTTCCGCCATACGTTCGCCACCGAGCTGCTGCGCCGTGGGAGCGATATCAGAACGGTGCAAACCCTGTTGGGCCATGCGGATGTTCGGACGACTCAGATATATACCCATGTGCTTGGACAAGGTTTCGCAGGTGTTCAAAGTCCATTGGGGTAGTTTCCCCATGGTTTCGGGCACGCTACCGCCCTACCCGTTCATCCCGAGCATAATCATTATTATCTGGTGGGATATGGAGGCTGTCCGATGCTTGTAAAGGAGAGTCTGCAATCCCTGCTTGGCTTAACCATAATGCAGGCATCTGGCCATTTCAATCAGGGTTGGGGCAGTCGATGGTCTCATAGCCGGTGCCGTGGGCTTTGTTGATCAGCTTGTTTGCTTGTTCATAGCCGAGGCGCTTGGCTTTCGGCACATCGCTGGTTTTGATTTCGTGGAGGTGGATGCCCAGGGTTGGGGCGCCGCAGACGGTTATTACGGCCATGCCGGTTTGGGTGGCGCAGGTTGAGGTCAGGACGTTGATGCCGGCGTTGGTCAGGGTGGCGGTGCTGTCGGTGAGGGCGGTGGTTGGAGGGTGGCATTGTTTGGTGCCGTCGGGTTTGTAGATGTGGGTGGTTTGGGTTGTGCAGGCGGTGGTTAGGAGGAGTGCGGCTGTTAGGGTTGTTGCTTTCATGGGGTAGTCTCTGTAATGAATGAACTATGGGGAATATATTAGCTCTTTCCCCCTCTCCCCAGCCCTCTCCCGCGAGGGGAGAGGGGGCGGTGATGTGTTAGCGGGTAGCGTGTGCATACAAAAATCCCGGCGCTGGGCCGGGATTTTTGTGGTACGGGTTGAGGGTTAGCCTACCCATACTCTTGCGTTGCGGAACATGCGCATCCAGGCGCCGTCTTCGCTCCAGTCATCGGGGTGCCAGGAGTTTTGTACGGTGCGGAATACGCGCTCCGGGTGCGGCATCATGATGGTGACGCGGCCGTCGCGGTTGGTCAGGCCGGTGATGCCGCGTGGCGAGCCGTTGGGGTTGGCGGGGTAGCGGTCGGTCATGCGGCCGTTGTTGTCGACGAAGCGCAGGGCGACGCTGCTGCTGGCTTCGCAGGCGTCCACGGCGGCGCTGTCGGCGAACTCGGCGTAGCCTTCGCCGTGCGCGATGGCGATCGGCATACGTGAGCCGACCATGCCGCTGAGGAATACCGACGGTGACGGTTGCACTTCGACCATGGCCACCCGTGCTTCGAACTGCTCGGAGCGGTTGCGTACGAAGCGCGGCCAGTGGTCGCTGCCGGGGATGAGTTCGCGCAGGTTGGACAGCATCTGGCAACCGTTGCACACACCCAGGGTGAAGGTGTCGGGACGGTTGAAGAAGTCGGTGAAGGCCTGGCGCGCCTGTTCGTTGAACAGGATCGATTTGGCCCAACCTTCACCGGCGCCCAGTACGTCGCCGTAGGAGAAGCCGCCGCAGGCGACCAGACCGCGGAAGTCGGCCAGGTCGATGCGACCGCTGAGGATGTCGCTCATGTGTACGTCGATGGCAGTGAAGCCGGCGCGGGTGAACGCGGCGGCCATTTCCACCTGGCCGTTGACGCCCTGCTCACGCAGGATGGCTACCGCCGGGCGCATGCCGGTGTTGAGGAAGGGTGCGGCGACGTCTTCGTTGATGTCGTAGCTGAGCATGGCCTGCAGGCCGGGGTTGCGGTCGTCGGCCAGGCGTTCGTGCTCCTGGTCGGCGCATTCGGCGTTGTCGCGCAGGCGCTGGATCTGCCAGCTGGTCTCGCTCCAGGCCTGTTGCCAGTCGGCGCGGGTGCCGTTGAGTACGGTTTCGCCGGCGAACCAGAAGTTCAGCACCTGCTCTTCGGTCGGACGGCCGATGACGGCGCTGCAGTCACCCAAGCCGGCGGCGGACAGCTGGCTGAGGACGGCTTCGGTGTCATCCTGGCGTACCTGGATCACCGCACCCAGTTCTTCGTTGAACAGGGCGGCAGGCAGGTCGCTGGCGTTGTCAGCCAGTACATCGAGGTTGATATCCAGGCCGCAATGGCCGGCGAAGGCCATTTCCACGACGCTGGCCAGCAGGCCGCCGTCGGAGCGGTCGTGGTAGGCCAGCAGCAGGTCGTCCTGGTTCAGGCCCTGGATCACGGCGAAGAAGGCCTTGAGGTCTTCGGCGTCGTCCAGGTCCGGAGCCTGTTGGCCGATGCGGTTGTACACCTGCGCCAGCGCGGAGCCGCCGAGGCGGTTCTGGCCGCGGCCCAGGTCGATGAGGATCAGGTCGGTATCGCCCTGATCAACGCGCAGTTGCGGGGTCAGAGTGCGACGTACGTCCTGTACCGGGGCGAAGCCGGTGACGATCAGCGACATGGGCGAGGTGACGCTCTTGTCCTGGCCGTTGTCGTTCCAACGGGTCTGCATGGACATGGAGTCCTTGCCCACCGGGACGGTGATGCCCAGTTCCGGGCACAGTTCCATGCCGACTGCCTTGACCGTGTCGTACAGGCGGGCATCTTCGCCGGGGTGGCCGGCAGCGGCCATCCAGTTGGCGGACAGGCGAATATCCGACAGGTTTTCAATGCGCGCGGCGGCCAGGTTGGTGACCGTCTCGGCCACCGCCATGCGACCGGAGGCCGGGGCGTCCAGCAGCGCCAGCGGGGTACGCTCGCCCATGGCCATGGCTTCGCCGGTGTGCACGTCGAAGCTGCTGGCGGTGACCGCGCAGTCGGCAACCGGCACCTGCCAGGGGCCAACCAGCTGGTCGCGGGCGACCAGGCCGGTGATGCTGCGGTCACCGATGGTGATCAGGAAGTTCTTGCTGGCCACGGCCGGCAGGCGCAGTACGCGCAGCGCGGCTTCTTCCAGCGCGACAGCGCCGGTGAAATCATCGCCCTGCTCCGCTTCGCGGCTGACGCTGCGGTGCATGCGCGGCGGCTTGCCGAGCAGCACGGACAGCGGCATGTCCACTGGCTGGTTGTCGAAGTGGCTGTCGTTGAGCACCAGGAGCTGTTCTTCGGTGGCCTCGCCGACCACGGCGAAGGGGCAACGCTCGCGCTCGCAGATTTCCTGGAAGCGCTCGAAGTCGGCGTTCGGCACGGCCATGACGTAGCGTTCCTGGGATTCGTTGGACCAGATCTCCAGCGGGCTCATGCCCGGCTCGTCATTCGGTACATTGCGCAGCTCGAAACGGCCGCCGCGGCCACCGTCGTTGACCAGCTCAGGGAAGGCGTTGGACAGACCGCCGGCGCCAACATCGTGGATGAAGGCGATGGGGTTTCTCGCGCCCAGCTGCCAGCAACGGTCGATGACCTCCTGGCAGCGGCGTTCCATTTCCGGGTTCTCGCGCTGCACCGAGGCGAAATCCAGGTCCTCGGCACTGCTGCCGGTGGCCATGGACGAGGCCGCGCCGCCGCCCAGGCCGATCAGCATGGCCGGGCCGCCGAGTACGATCAGCTTGGCGCCCACCGGGATCTCGGCCTTCTCGACGTGATCGGCGCGGATGTTGCCCATGCCGCCGGCGATCATGATCGGCTTGTGGTAGCCGCGAATTTCCGGACCACGGGGCGAGGCGACGGTCTGCTCGAAGGTGCGGAAGTAGCCGGTCAGCGCGGGGCGACCGAATTCGTTGTTGAACGCGGCGCCACCGAGCGGGCCGTCGATCATGATCTGCAGCGGGGTGACGATGCGACCGGGCTTGCCGTTGTCCTCTTCCCAGGGCTGTTCGAAGCCGGGGATACGCAGGTTGGATACGGTGAAACCGGTCAGGCCGGCCTTGGGCTTGCCGCCACGACCGGTGGCGCCTTCGTCGCGAATCTCGCCACCGGAGCCGGTGGAGGCGCCGGAGAAGGGGGCAATGGCGGTCGGGTGGTTGTGCGTCTCGACCTTCATCAGGATGTGGATCTGTTCCTGATGGGCGCGGTACTCGCCGGTACCCGGCTCAGGGAAGAAGCGTCCACCGACGAAGCCTTCGATCACCGCGGCGTTGTCCTTGTACGCCGACAGCACGCCATCACTGCGCATCTGGTAGGTGTTCTTGATCATGCCGAACAGGCTCTTGTCCTGCGCCTGGCCGTCGATATCCCAGCTGGCGTTGAAGATCTTGTGCCGGCAGTGCTCGGAGTTGGCCTGGGCGAACATCATCAGTTCGACATCGCTGGGGTTGCGGCCCAGTTCGATGAAGCTCTGCACCAGGTAGTCGATCTCGTCATCGGCCAGCGCCAGGCCGAGGTCCAGGTTGGCCTGCTCCAGCGCGGCCTTGCCGCCGCCGAGGATATCCACGCGGTTGAACGGCTTGGGCTCGGTGTGATGGAACAGCTGGGCGGCGGCGTCGATATTGTCCAGCGCCTGCTCGGTCATGCGATCATGCAGCAGCGCGGTGACCTGCTGCAGCTCGGCGGCGCTGAGCTGGCCACTGACGTAATAGGCGATACCGCGCTCCAGACGGGAGATCATCCGCAGGCCGCAGTTGTGGGCGATGTCGGTGGCCTTGCTCGACCAGGGCGAGATGGTGCCGAAGCGCGGTACCACCAACACCAGGCTGCCGTTGGGCTCTTCGACGTCAACCGATGGGCCGTATTTGAGCAGACGCTCGAGAACCAGTTGATCCTGCTCATCCAGTTCGCCGGTCAGATCGGCAAAATGCATGAATTCGGCATACACAGCACTTACGCCGGGAACATGCTGTTGCAGACGAGCAAGCAGCTTGTTGCGTCGGAAATCGGAAAGGACTGGGGCTCCACGCAGGATATGCATGTTGGTATCGGCCTCGGAGATTTGGGATATTGGAAAAGAAGGCGCATAGGATAACCCATGCTGCGCGTTCGGGCTATTGTACCGGCGGAACTGTGCGACCAGCCGCGCACAACCATCCCCTGAAACAATCCTGCCCTATTGCCGCTGGATGGATTTACATATACTTGGCGCATGTTACAGAACCTGTTTCGCCGCCCCGCTGCCCCTGCCCTGGCCATCCTGTGCTCGGTGCTGCTGAGTGCCTGCGAGCAGCCCAGCCGCCTGGAGCAACTGCGCGCCGACGGTACCCTGCACGTCATCACCCGCAACACCCCGACCACTTATTACCAGGGCCGGCATGGCGATACCGGGCTCGAATACGAACTGAGCAAACGCTTTGCCGACAGCCTGGACCTGGAGCTGAAGATGGTCGCCAGTCCGACGCTGGACGACCTGTACCAGCAGCTGGCGCAGGACAAGGGGCCGCATATCGCCGCCGCCGGACTGACCGCCAACCCGGCCCGGGCCGACCAGGTGCGCTTTGCCGAGGCCTATCTGCAGGTGACACCGCAGGTGGTCTACCGCCGTGGCGATCGCCAGCCGCGCGGCATCGAGGATCTGTACGAGCGGCGCATCCTGGTGCTCAAGGGCAGCACCCTGGCCGACCAGTTGCGCCAGCTGCAGACCGAGCACCCGCAGCTGGTGTTCGAGGAGTCGGACCATCTGGAAACGGTCGACCTGCTGCGCATGGTCAACGACGACGAGATCGATTTTGCGGTGGTGTACTCCAACGAGCTGATCGTCAACCAGGCCTTCTATCCGGCGGTACACGTCGGCTTCGACCTCGGCCCGGCGCAGCCCATGGCCTGGGCCCTGGCCGGCGGTGAGGACGACAGCCTGCTGCAGGAAGTGAATCGCTTCTTCGATGAGATTCGCGCCGACGGCACCCTCGATCAGCTGCTGGAGCGTTTCTACGGGCATGCCGATGTGCTCGATTATGTCGGCGCGCGCGCCTTCGCCCGGCATATGCAGCAACGCCTGCCGCGCTTCGAGAAGCTGTTCCGCCAGGCCGGTGACCAGCAGGGGCTGGACTGGCGCCTGCTGGCGGCCATGGCTTATCAGGAATCGCTGTGGGATGTGGATGCCCGTTCCCCGACCGGGGTCCGCGGGCTGATGATGCTCACCCTGCCGACCGCCAAGTTCGTCGGCGTGACCAACCGGGTCGACCCGGCGCAGAGTATCGCAGGCGGCGCCCGTTACCTGATCTGGGTGCGCGACCAGTTACCCACCGACATCCCCGAACCCGACCGCACCTGGTTCGCCCTGGCGGCGTACAACGTCGGTATCGGTCACCTGGATGATGCGCGCATCCTGACCCGGAATAACGGCCGCGATCCGAACCGCTGGATCGATGTGAAGGATCATTTGCCGCTGCTGTCGAAGAAGCAGTGGTACAGCCAGACTCGTTATGGTTATGCCCGTGGTGGCGAGCCGGTGCATTATGTGCAGAACATTCGCCGCTATTACGAGATTCTTACCTGGGTGACCCAGCCGCAGGCGGAAACACCGCAGATGCCGGACGAGCAGTATCACGCGCCGGGGATTCTGGAGCAGTTGCCGCAGGGGATTTGAGTGGGTGGCTATAGGCTCCCCCTCTCCCCCGGCCCCTCTCCCGCGAGGGGCGAGGGGTGACTCGCGCCGGGCATGCTGTGTATCTCCTGCTCGAATCAGTCGTGAGAGATCTTTCGCGAGTGTTAACTTATGTTCTCTATTTTGATTCGACTATCCCAGCGGCGATCCACACGGCTTACCTGGTAACCTTCGGATACCCCGTTACTTACAGGATAAACACGTAGGCTCAAGCGCGAGTCACCCCTCGCCCCTCGCGGGAGAGGGGCCGGGGGGGAGAGGGATACGCATTGACCTACCGCCTCGCCCGGAAAAACTCCGTCAGCAACGCCCCACACTCCTCCGCCAACACCCCACCCTCCACCAGCACTCGGTGATTCAACCAGGGCTGGTCCAATACCTGCGCACGGCTGACCACCGCTCCCGAGCGCGGCTCGCTGGCGCCGAATACCAGCCGGCTGATGCGGCTGTGTACCAGCAGGCCCGAGCACATGGTGCAGGGTTCCAGGGTGACGTAGAGGGTGGTGCCGGGCAGGCGGTAGTTGTTGTCGGCGAGGGCGGCCTGGCGCAGGGCGACCATCTCGGCGTGGGCGCTGGGGTCGTGGCTGCTGATGGGTTGGTTGAAGCCGCGGCCGATGATCGTGCCGTCACGTACCAGGATGGCACCCACCGGCACTTCACCCAGTTCGGCGCCCTTGCGCGCTTCGGCGATGGCCTCGCGCATGAAATCGATATCAGCTGGTTTCATCTGGAATCTATTGCCGCCCGTCTGTCACACCCCATGGACGGCAAAGGATACACAATCACGCGGAAAAGGTGGCGGGCATTGCTGCCCGCCGGTGGGGTACATCGTCAGATCAGCGAGCGCTCGCGCAGCAGTTCGATGACCTTGTCGACGCTGGCCGCCAGGTCCAGCTCGGCAGTATCGATCACCAGGTCGGCATCGTCCGGCGCTTCGTAGGGGTAGGAGATGCCCGGAATGGTGCCCTCTTCCCCGGCGGCATACAACCCGGACGGGTCGCGCGCCTGGCACACGTCCAGCGGGGTATCCAGATGCACCATCAGGCAGCGATCTCCCAGGATATGCTTGGCAGTTGCACGACTTTCCGCGGTGGGCGCGACGAAGGCAGCCAGCGCGATCAGGCCCGCCTGGTTCAGTTGGCGAGCCACGCGGGCGCCCTTGTGCAGGTTCTCCGCGCGGCCAGCGGCATCGCGGCCCAAGCCCTTGCTCAGGTCCTGGCGCATGGTCTTGCCATCCAGCACGAAGCAGGCGCGGCCACGATCGAACAGGCGGCGTTCCACGGCATAGGCCAGGGTGCTCTTGCCAGCACCGGACAGGCCGGTGAACAGCAGGGTGACCGGCTCCTGGCCGTAACGCACGGCACGCTCCTTCGGGGTGACGTGGGCGAATTCGCCATGGCTGTCAGTGCCCTGCTGCTGCGCCTGCGCCTTGGCCACGATCATGCCCGCACCGACGGTGCCATTGGTCAGGCGATCGATGACGATGAAGGCGCCGGTGGTGCGGTTGGCGCGGTAGTCGTCATAGGCGATGGGCCGCTCCAGGGCCAGCTCGACCCGGGCGATTTCGTTCAAGGCCAGCTCGCTGGCTTCCTCATGGGCCAGGGTATTCACATCCTGGCGGAAGTGGATACGGGTGAAGGAGCCCGGGCTGTAGCTGGTCGCGCGCTTGATGTCGTACTTGCGGCCCGGCTGCATCGGCTGCTCGGACATCCACACCAGGCTGGCCTCGAACAGGTCGCCGATCACCGGACGGTTGTCCACATGGGCAAGCATGTCGCCGCGGGAGATGTCGATTTCATCTTCCAGCGTCAGGGTCACGGCCTGTCCCGGTCCGGCGGCATCCAGTTCACCATCGAAGGTGACGATGGACTTGACGCGGCTGGTCTTGCCCGAGGGCAGGGCCACCAGTTCATCGCCCTTGTTCACCACGCCGGAGGCAATGGTACCGGCGAAGCCACGGAAGTTGAGGTTCGGCCGGGTCACCAGCTGCACCGGGAAACGCAGGTCGGTCAGGTTACGGTCAGCCGACACTTCCACGGTTTCCAGGATTTCCATCAGCGACGGACCGGTGTACCACGGGCTGCGCTCGCTGCGGTTGACCACGTTGTCGCCTTTCAAGGCGGACATGGGCACGAAGTGCACCGAGCTGTTGGCCAGGGTGTCCAGCCCCTTGGCGAACTCGCTGTAATCGGCGCAGATCTGGTTGAAGACCTTTTCGTCGAAGTCCAGCAGGTCCATCTTGTTGACCGCGACAACGATATGCCTGATCCCCAGCAAGGATGCGATAAAGCTGTGCCGGCGGGTCTGGGTCTGCACACCGTAGCGGGCGTCGATCAGGATGATCGCCAGGTCGCAGGTCGAGGCGCCGGTGGCCATGTTGCGGGTGTACTGCTCATGGCCGGGGGTGTCGGCGATGATGAACTTGCGCTTGGCGGTGGAGAAGTAGCGATAGGCGACATCGATGGTGATGCCCTGCTCGCGCTCGGCCTGCAGGCCGTCGACCAGCAACGCCAGGTCGACTTCCTCGCCGGTGGTACCGGATTTTTTCGAATCGCGGGTGATGGCTTCCATGTGATCTTCGTAGATCATCTTGGAGTCGTGCAGCAGGCGCCCGATCAGGGTGCTCTTGCCGTCGTCGACGTTACCGCAGGTGAGGAAGCGCAGCAGTTCCTTGCGCTCGTGCTGCCCCAGATAGGCCAGGATGTCCTGGCTGATCAGATCAGATTGGTGACTCATTGCAAAATTCTCCGGGCTGGGCGCTTAGAAATAGCCTTGGCGTTTCTTTTCTTCCATCGATCCGGCCTGATCGTGGTCGATCACGCGGCCCTGGCGCTCGGAAGTACGGGTCAGCAGCATTTCCTGGATGATTTCCGGGAGGGTGGCGGCGGTGGATTCCACGGCGCCGGTCAGCGGGTAGCAGCCCAGGGTCCGGAAACGCACCATTTTCATTTCCGGCGTTTCACCGGGGTTCAGCGGCATGCGCTCGTCGTCGACCATGATCAGCGAGCCGTCGCGGTTGACTACCGGGCGCTCGGCGGCGAAGTACAGCGGTACGATCGGGATGCCTTCCAGGTAGATGTATTGCCAGATATCCAGCTCGGTCCAGTTGGACAGCGGGAACACGCGAATGCTCTCGCCCTTGTGCACCTTGCCGTTGTAGATGTTCCACAGTTCCGGGCGCTGGTTCTTCGGGTCCCAGCGGTGATGCTTGTCGCGGAACGAGTAGACGCGCTCCTTGGCGCGGGATTTCTCCTCGTCGCGACGGGCACCGCCGAACGCGGCATCGAAGCCGTACTTGTCCAGCGCCTGCTTCAGGCCCTGAGTCTTCATCACGTCGGTGTGCACGGCGCTGCCATGGGTGAAGGGGCCAATGCCCTGGGCCACGCCTTCGGGGTTCATGTGCACCAGCAGGTCCAGGTCCATCTCCTCGACCATGCGCTCGCGGAAGCTGTACATCTCGCGGAATTTCCAGCCGGTGTCCACGTGCAGCACGGGGAACGGCAGGCGACCGGGATAGAACGCCTTGCGCGCCAGGTGCAGCATGACCGCCGAGTCCTTGCCGATGGAATAGAGCATCACCGGATTCTGAAACTCGGCGGCAACCTCACGAATGATGTGGATGCTTTCAGCTTCCAGCTGTTTGAGATGGGTCAGTTTTTCCAGCATGGGGTACTCACGGTGAACGAAGGGCATCAAAGGAATGCGGCATTGTAACAAAGCGATGCCCTTCTAATAAGCAACCCTTCAATACCTTTAAGTTATAAGCATATTCACCGCGGGCAGCCCTATACCGGATTGTCGATATCGATGAAGCGGTGTTCCACCCCGAAATGCTCGACCAGGTGCTCACCCAGCGCCTGCACGCCGTAGCGCTCGGTGGCATGGTGCCCGGCGGCATAGAAGTTGATGCCGCATTCGCGGGCGATGTGGATGGTCTGCTCCGATACCTCACCGGTGATGAAGGCATCCACACCGAGTGCCACCGCCTTGTCGATATAGCCCTGCGCGGCACCGGTGCACCAGGCGATGCGCTTCACTGGCCGACCGTGCCCACTGATGAACAGCGGCTCACGTCCCAGCGCCAGGTTCAGTTGCTGGGCCAGTTCCTCACCGCTGAGCGCCTCGCTCAATTCACCCTGCAACCCCACCGATCGGGGGTTATTCGGTTCCAACCCGCCGGTGATGTTCCAGCCAAGCCGTTGCGCCAGTTGCACGTTGTTACCCAGCTTGGCGTGCACGTCCAGCGGCAGGTGATAGGCGACCAGGTTGATACCATGCTCGAGCAAGGCGCGGATGCGCCGCTGCTTGAGGCCGGTGATCGGCGCCGCTTCGCCACGCCAGAAGTAACCGTGATGCACCAGCAGCAGATCAGCCCCCTGCGCAACCGCCGCATCAATCAGTGCCTGGCTGGCGGTGACCCCGGTCACTATACGCGAGACGCTCGGCCGCCCTTCGACCTGCAGGCCATTGGGACAATAGTCCTGGAAGGCGCTGCAATCGAGCAGGTTATTGCAATAGGCCACCAGCCCGGAACATTCGGTCATTACTTACCCCCTGATATAAAAGCGATTTTCCTGTATACAGGATGAAGATACCAAGCGTATAACAGCGGCATCTGCACAATCATATTAATCTCTTTATAATGACAAACTCCTAGGGGCTGTTCCCGTTAAAGGTAACCCAGTGAAAGGTTTTCTGCGTAATTTGGGCTGGCCTGCGGTCTGCGGCCTGTTATTGGCTCTGGTAATCCTGCAGCAGTTCCCGCAGTGGCTCGGGCTGCCGGCAAAATCCAACTATCAAATGGCTCCGGCAATGGCCCTGCCCACCTCTGCCGGCGTGGTTTCCTATAGCGATGCGGTAAGCAAGGCCGCACCGGCGGTGGCCAATATCTTCACCACCAAACAGGTCAATACCCCGAACGCCAACCAGCCATTCAACAGTCCATCGCTGCGCGATTACGCCGACAGCATGCCGGCCCCGTCGCGCCGCCAATCCAGCCTCGGTTCGGCAGTGATCCTGCGCAAGGACGGCTACCTGCTGACCAACAATCACGTGGTCGCCGGCGCCGACGGCATCCTGGTAGCGCTGCAGGATGGTCGCGAGGCGATTGCCGAGCTGATCGGCACCGACCCGGAAACCGACCTGGCGGTCCTCAAGATCGATCTGCCCGACCTGCCGGCAGTAACCCTCAGCCCGGCCGAGCAGCAGCGTACCGGCGATGTGGTCATGGCCATCGGCAACCCCTTCGGTCTCGGCCAGACCATCACCATGGGCATCATCAGTGCCACCGGCCGCAACCAGTTGGGGCTGAACACCTACGAGGACTTCATCCAGACCGATGCGGCGATCAACCAGGGCAACTCCGGTGGCGCGCTGATCGACGCCTATGGCCGGCTGATCGGCATCAATACTGCGATCTTCTCCCAGTCCGGCGGCTCCCAGGGCATCGGTTTTGCCATCCCGGCACCGCTGGCGATCAACGTCATGGAGGAGATCATCCAGCGCGGCCGGGTCATCCGTGGCTGGCTGGGCGTGGAGGTACAGCCATTGACCGACGAGCTGGCCGAGTCGTTCGGCCTGATCCAGACCCACGGCATCGTGGTCTCGGGGCTGTATCGCAATGGCCCGGCCTGGTCGGCCGGGCTGCGCCCGGGTGACGTGATCATGAAGATCGATGGCCAGGCGGCCCGCAACGGCCGCCAGGCAATGAACGTGGTGGCCCGTGCCACACCGGGACAGAAGGTCGAGCTGGAAGTGCTGCGCAACGGTGAAGCACTGAACTTCACCGCTGAGGTTGGCGTGCGGCCAACCTTCGGCTCCTGATACGCCCGGCAGCGACTCAGCCGTTCAGCAGGCTGCCGAGAGCATCCAGCAGCGCCTGGTTCTGCTCCGGCGTACCGACGGTAATGCGCAGGAACTGCTCGATACGCGGCTGGCGAAAATGCCGCACTATCACCCTGCGCTCACGCAGGCCCGCGGCCAGCTGCGCGGCATCGCGCTGCGGGTGCCGCGCCAGCACGAAGTTGGCAGCCGAAGGCAGCACCTCGAAGCCCAGCTGTGTCAATGCCGCGCTCAACTGCTCGCGGCTGTCGATGACCGCCCGACAGCACTGCTCGAACCAGGCCTGATCCTCGAAGGCGGCAACCGCGCCGACGATCGCCAGCCGGTCCAGCGGATAGGAGTTGAAGCTGTTCTTGACCCGCTCCAGCGCCTCGATCAGGTCCGCATGACCGACCGCCAGGCCGACCCGCAGCCCAGCCAGCGAGCGCGACTTGGACAGGGTCTGGGTCACCAGCAGGTTGGGATAGCGATCGACCAGGGCAATCGCGGTCTCGCCGCCAAAATCCACATAGGCTTCGTCCACCACCACCACCGAATCCGGGTTGGCCCGCAGGATCTGCTCGATGCCGGCCAGCGGCAGCAGCATACCGGTCGGCGCATTGGGGTTGGGGAAGATGATGCCGCCATTGGCACCACGGTAGTCCTCCACCCGGATGCTGAAGTCCTCGGCCAGCGGCAGCACCCGTGCCTCGATGCCATACAGGCCGCAGTACACCGGGTAGAAGCTGTAGCTGATATCCGGCATCAGCACCGGCTTGCCGTGCTGGAACAGCGCATGGAAGATGTGCGCCAGCACCTCGTCGGAGCCGTTGCCGACGAATACCTGGGCGCTGCTCACGCCATAGTAGCGGGCAATGGTGTCTTTCAGCGCATCGGCATTGGGCGCCGGATACAGCCGCAGGCCGTCATCCAGCTGGTTGCGAATGGCGTCGAGCACCTTCGGCGACGGGCCGTAGGGGTTCTCGTTGGTGTTCAGCTTGATCAGGTTATCCAGCTTGGGCTGCTCGCCCGGTACATAGGGCACCAGATCCTTTACAAAGGGACTCCAGAAACGACTCACGGCAAGACTCCAGAACAGTAACGGCTCACCAGTCGGGAGCCTGGATCAAAATCAGGGTCTGACTCAAATAATACTTACGCAATGCTCTCTCAACACCGTCATCCTCGGCGCAGGCCGAGGATCCATTAACCCCGTGCAGTCAGTGGATCCTTCGCCTTCGCGAAGGATGACGGCATGAGCCGGGGCTAACGTCATAAAGATTGGCAGGCCAGGACTATCATCAAGGGCGATGTAGCCGGACACTCATCAAGGCTTGATACGATACTCTGCACTGCGCGCGTGCGCGGTCAGGCTTTCACCCCGCGCCAGCACCGACGCCGTCTTCGCCAGTTCCGAGGCGCCTTCCGGGGAGCAGAAGATCACCGAGGAGCGCTTCTGGAAGTCATAGACACCCAACGGCGAGGAAAAGCGCGCAGTGCCGGAGGTCGGCAGCACGTGGTTCGGTCCGGCGCAGTAGTCGCCCAGCGCCTCGGGAGTGAAGCGGCCCATGAAGATGGCGCCGGCATGGCGGATCTGCCCCAGCATCGCCTCGGGGTCGGCCACCGACAGCTCCAGGTGCTCCGGAGCGATGCGGTTGGCCACTTCGCAGGCCTGCTCCAGGCTGTCGACCTTGATCAGCGCCCCGCGATTCTCCAGCGACACACGCACCATGTCGCTGCGCTCCAGGGTGCCCAGCAGCTTGTCCAGGCTGGCCTGGACCGCATCCAGGAACTGCGCATCCGGTGACAGCAGGATCGACTGCGCGTCCTCGTCGTGCTCGGCCTGGGAGAACAGGTCCATGGCGATCCAGTCCGGGTCGGTCTGACCATCACAGATCACCAGGATTTCCGACGGGCCGGCGATCATGTCGATGCCAACCTGGCCGAACACCGCGCGCTTGGCAGTCGCCACGTAGATATTGCCGGGGCCGACGATCTTGTCCACCGGCGGCACCGTCTCGGTACCATAGGCCAGCGCCGCCACCGCCTGCGCGCCGCCTACGGTGAAGACCCGATCGACACCGGCCAGGCAGGCCGCGGCCAGCACCAGTTCGTTGATCTCGCCACGCGGGGTCGGCACCACCATGACCACCTCGGGCACCCCGGCGACCTTGGCCGGGATGGCGTTCATCAGTACCGACGACGGATAGGAGGCCTTGCCACCCGGCACATACAGGCCAACACGGTCCAGCGGCGTGACCTGCTGGCCGAGTACGGTACCGTCGGCCTCGGTGTAGCGCCAGGACTCCTGACGCTGGTGCTGGTGATACACCCGGACCCGCTCGGCGGCCACTTCCAGTGCCTGGCGCTGCTCGCTGGTGATGCGCTGCAGGGCCAGTTCCAGGCGGGCGCGATCCAGCGTCAGGTCGGCCATGTCGGCCACATCCAGCCCGTCAAAGCGACCGGTGTATTCGACCAGCGCCGCGTCGCCACGCTGGCGCACGGCGGCGATGATTTCCTCGACCCGCTCGTTGACCGCCTTGTCGGATACCCCTTCCCACGCCAGCAGGCCATCGAGATGATGGTTGAAATCAGCCTGGTTGGCGTCCAGACGGGTGATTTTCAACGGCGTGTTCATGGCGTGTTCCTCAACGGTAGGGATAGTACATATCAGCTGGCGCGGCGCTCGACGGCGTCGCCCAGCAATTGGATCAGGTTCTGTATCCGGGCGTGCTTCATCTTCATCGACGCCTTGTTGACGATCAACCGCGAACTGATATCAGCGATCAGCTCCTGCGGCTCCAGGCCGTTGGCCTTGAGCGTATTGCCGGTATCAACCACGTCGATGATCTTGTCCGCCAGGCCAACCAGCGGTGCCAGCTCCATGGAGCCGTACAGCTTGATCACCTCGACCTGGCGACCCTGGGCGGCGTAGTAGCGGCGCGCGACATTGACGAACTTGGTCGCCACCCGCAGCCGGCCCTTGGGCTCGGGGGTGTTCACCGGGCCGGCGGTCATCAGCCGGCAGTTGGCTATCTTCAGGTCCAGCGGCTCGTACAGGCCCTTGCTGCCGTACTCCATGAGCACGTCCTTGCCGGCCACGCCCAGGTCGGCGGCGCCCTGCTCCACGTAGGTCGGCACATCAGTGGCACGCACGATCAGCAGGCGCACGTCCGGGTCGCTGGTACTGAAGATCAGCTTGCGGCTCTTGTCCAGATCCTCCACCGGCTCGATCCCCGCCAGCTTCAGCAGCGGCAGGGTATCGTCGAGGATGCGGCCCTTGGACAGGGCGATGGTCAGGCTATTGCTCATGTGGATTTCTCTCAGGCGGAAACACGGCGGATGCTGGCACCCAGCATCTGCAGTTTTTCCTCGATGCATTCATAACCACGGTCGATGTGATAGATCCGGTCCACCAGGGTATCACCGTCGGCCCACAGGCCGGCAATCACCAGGCTTGCCGAAGCGCGCAGGTCGGTGGCCATGACTGGTGCGCCCTTGAGCCGCTCGACCCCGGTGACGATGGCGGTGTTGCCCTCGACCTGGATGTGCGCGCCCATGCGGCTCATTTCCTGCACGTGCATGAAGCGGTTCTCGAAGACCGTCTCGATCACCGTGCCGGTGCCCTCGGCCACCGCGTTCATCGCCATGAACTGCGCCTGCATATCGGTAGGGAATGCCGGATACGGCGCGGTACGCAGGTTCACCGCGCGCGCGCGGTTTCCCTTCATGTCCAGGCTGACCCAGTTCTTGCCGGTGTCGATCTGCGCGCCGGCTTCTTCCAGCTTGAGCAGAACGGCTTCGAGAATCGCCGGATCGGTATCCTTGAGCTTGACCCGGCCACGGGTGGCGGCGCCGGCCACCAGAAAGGTGCCGGTCTCGATGCGGTCGGGCATCACCGAGTAGGTCGCGCCATGCAGGCGTTCGACGCCATCCACGGTAATGGTATCGGTGCCATGGCCCTTGATCTGGGCGCCCATGGCGATCAGGCATTCGGCCAGATCCACCACCTCGGGCTCGCGCGCGGCATTCTGGATCACCGTCTGACCGCGGGCCAGGGTGGCGGCCATGAGGATGTTCTCGGTGCCGGTGACGCTCACGGTATCGAAGAAGTAGTGCGCGCCACGCAGGCCGCCTTCCGGCGCCCGGGCCTTGATGTAGCCGCCTTCGACGGTGATTTCCGCGCCCATGGCTTCCAGGCCACGGATGTGCAGGTCCACCGGCCGTGAGCCGATGGCGCAGCCGCCGGGCAGCGCCACCTCGGCATAGCCGAAGTGCGCGACCATCGGCCCCAGTACCAGGATCGAGGCGCGCATGGTCTTGACCAGCTCATAGGGCGCCACCAGCGTGGTGATGCTGGTCGGGTTGACCTCGACGTTGAGCTTGTCGCCCACCACCGGCTGCACACCCATGCGGCCGAACAGCTCGATCATGGTGGTGATGTCGTGCAGGTGCGGCAGGTTGCAGATGGTGACTGCCTCATCGGCCAGCAGGGTGGCGGCGAGGATCGGCAGGGCGGAGTTCTTCGCCCCGGAAATGCGGATTTCACCATCCAGGCGGTTACCGCCGGTGATCATCAGTTTGTCCATACGGATTCTCTTGTGCGGGATCGTTTCAGCGACGATCGTCCCAGGCTTGGCGGGTGAAGAATTTCATGGTGACCGCATGGATCCGGCCATCGGCAATCGGCTCGTTGAGCAGGGCATAGATCCGCTGCTGACGCTTGACCGGCGACAGTGCCGCCAACTCGTCGCTGATCAGCAGCAATTGAAAGTTGCAGCCCTCGCCGTCCACTTCCACCTGGGTGCCGGGCAACTGCTGTTCGATCAGGTTCTTTACTTCACTGGCCTGCATTGGGTATCTCCAGGGTGCTGTCATTCGCAGCAGAAAGGGTTTCCAGCCATTCATCCAGTCCGCACACGGCGGCCATACTCAGCAGTCCGGCGGGCAGTCCGCTGGTCTGCAGTCGCACCTGGTGCTCAGTGGCGGTACGCGCCGCCGACAGCAACAATGACAACCCGACACTGTTGCTGCGGGTGACGCCCGACAGATCCAGGGTCAGCGGCTGGCCGGCGCTGGCCGCGATGGCGCCGGCCAGCTCATCGCGCAGCGCTATGGCGCTGACGAAGTCCAGCTCGCCTTCCAGTCGCAGCCGTTCGGCATCACGCAGCAGACGTGCCTTCACTCGCCGGCCTCTTTTTCAACGATCTCGCGGGACTCGGCAACCACACTGCCCCAGTTGGCGATCACCGCATCCAGGTCGTTGCGGTTGGCCTGCATGGCCTGGGCGAACTGGTCACGGAACAGCAGGCCGATATTGATGCCTTCGACGATCACGTTGCGCACTTTCCACTGCCCATCGAGATTGACCATGGTGTAGGTGACCGGATAGACGTTGCCGTTGTTGGCCCGCACTTCCATATTCACGCTGGCACGCTCATCGGTCTGCTGCGAGCCCTTGGCCGGCGGCAGTACGGTGATGTTGCCGCTGTCGAATTCGAGCAGGGCATTGCCGTAGAACTCGACCATGCTGCGCTTGAAGGTATCGATGAAACGATTCATCTGCTCCTCGCTGGCGCTGCGGCTGTAACGTACGGTCATCACGCTGCGGGCGATGCCCTGGAAATCCACCACCGGGTCGAGCACTTCGTTGAGGCCTTCGAGAAAGGCATTGGAATCCTGCTTGTACAGCTCGCGGTTGGCGTTGAGCACTTCCATGACCCGCACGGAGGTATCTTCCACCACCTGGTGCGGGGTGGCGGCCGCAGCCTGGGCCAGCAGTGGCGTGCTCAGCAGCAGAGCCATTGCCCATGTCATGAGGTTGCGCATGTTTTTCTCCTGTTAGTCGTCTTTGCTGACGGTATTGAGCAAGAAGCGGCCGATCAGTTCCTCAAGCACCAGTGCCGACTGGGTATCGAGGATCTCGTCACCATCGGCCAGCACCAGGTCATCACCGCCCACGGAAATGCCGATGTACTTCTCGCCCAGCAGGCCGGCGGTGACGATCGAGGCGGTGCTGTCGGCCGGCAGAGTGTCCACATCGGAGTTGATGGTCATCTCGACCAGGCCGGTATAGCGGTTCTTGTCAAAGGTGATGCGTTTGACCTGGCCGATGGTCACACCGGCCATGGTCACCTTGGAACGTGCGGTCAGACCGGAAACGTTGTCGAAGTGGGCATACACGGTATAGGTGTCACCATTGGTGCTCAGGGTCAGGCCACTGACGCGCAGGGCGAGTATCAGCAGGGCCAGCAATCCAGCCAGGATGAACAGGCCGACAGTCAGTTCCAGTTTACGGGTGCGCATGGCAGTTTCCTTGGCAGATCAAAACATCAAAGCGGTGAGAATGAAATCCAGGCCCAGGATGGCCAGGGAGGCATAGACAACAGTACGGGTAGTCGCCCGACTGATGCCTTCGGAAGTCGGCTCGCAATCATAGCCCTGGAACACCGCGATCCAGGTCACCACCACGGCGAAGACCACGGCCTTGATCAGGCCATTGAGCACATCGGCGCCGAACAGCACCGAATTCTGCATGTTGGACCAGTAGGAGCCGGAATAGACGCCCAGCCAGTCCACCGCGACCATGGCGCCACCCCAGATACCGACCACGCAGAAGATCAGCGACAGCAGCGGCATGGAGATGAAGCCGGCCCACAGGCGCGGCGCGATCACGTACTTGAGCGGATCGACGCCAATCATTTCCAGGCTCGACAGCTGCTCGGTGGCCTTCATCAGGCCGATCTCGGCGGTCAGCGCGGAACCGGCACGCCCGGCGAACAGCAACGCGGTGACCACCGGTCCCAGTTCACGCAGCAGGGTCAGGGCGACCATCTGCCCGACCGCCTGCTCGGAGCCGTAGTCCTTGAGAATGTTGTAGCCCTGCAGCGCCAGCACCATGCCGATGAAGATGCCGGAGACGATGATGATCGCCAGCGACAGCACACCCACTGCATACAGCTGCTTGAGCAACAGGCTGAAGCCATTGCCGTAGCGCGAGCGCCCGGCCAGCGCCTGGAACAGGAAGATGCCGGAACGGCCGATGGCGGCCACCACATCCAGGCCGACCCGGCCCAGCGATGCCACCCTATCCACGAGACTGCTCAACGCTTGCGCTCCTTCTGCAACAGGTCATCCACATAGTCCGTGGTCGGGAAGTGGAACGGCACCGGGCCATCCGGCTCGCCCTGCATGAACTGGCGAATGCGCGGGTTATCGGAGTTCATCAGCTCGTCCGGCTTGCCATGCCCCAGCACCTGGCCATCGCCCACCACGTACAGGTAGTCGGCGATGCTGGCGGTTTCCGCCAGGTCGTGGGACACCACGATGCTGGTCAGCCCGAGCGCATCGTTGAGCAAGCGGATCAGGCGTACCAGCACCCCCATGGAGATCGGGTCCTGGCCGACGAACGGCTCGTCGTACATCATCAGCTCGGGGTCCAGGGCAATCGCCCGGGCCAGCGCCACCCGCCGCTTCATGCCGCCGGACAGCTCGTCGGGCATCAGCTGGTTGGCGCCGCGCAGGCCGACCGCCTGCAACTTGAGCAGGACGATATCGCGGATCATGTCTTCCGGCAGCTTGGTATGCACCCGCAGCGGGAAGGCGACGTTCTCGAACACGTTCAGGTCGGTAAACAGCGCGCCGCTCTGGAACAGCATGCCCATGTGCTGGCGCGCGGCGAACAGCTCCTCGCGACCGAGCCGGGGGATATCCTCGCCGTTGACCAGGATGGCACCACTGTCCGGACGCAGCTGTGCGCCGATCAGCCGCAACAGGGTGGTCTTGCCACAACCGGACGGCCCCATGATGCCGGTGATCTTGCCGCGGGGAATACGGATGTCTACATTATTGAAGATAATCCGCTCACCCCGGCTGAAGGTGACCTGCTGCAGATCGACGATGAAATCCGATGATTCGGGCATAGTGTTGGGTGGCCTTACCTGTTGACCGACGCAATGACGGAAAAATGAACGGAGTAATATACCAGTTCGGCGGATGCAGCCCAAGCTGGGCATCTTTCATTTTGTGTTCCCAGAGATGGCTGGCTGCTTCGGGGCCATGGATTGCCACGTCACTTCGCTCCTCGCAATGACGACGTCTAATCAACCTGTGGGAGCCGCGCTGTGGGAGCTGCGCCCCGCAGCGATGGGTTTGCGGGCAGCCCGCCTCGCGCCGGGGCGGCGCTCCCACCACCAACAACACCAACATCACCACAAGCGGCGCCCTCCAGGAAGTTCGGGAATATCTCCACAGTGGGAGACAGCACAGATGAGTTGAGCGTCACAAAACGCTATACTCCGCGCTGACTGCTCAACAGAAATCAAAGACCATGCCAGAATTCGATTACACAGCTTCAGCCCAGCGCACCATTCGCCTCGAACGTGACGCCGTCGACAGCCTGCTGGGCCGGCTCGAAGGCCATTTCGATACGGCCTGCGCCACGCTCATCGAGTGCCCCGGGCGCATCGTGGTCACTGGCATGGGCAAGTCCGGGCATGTTGGCCGCAAGATCGCCGCGACCCTGGCCAGTACCGGTTCGCCGGCCTTCTTCGTGCATCCCGGCGAGGCCAGCCACGGTGACATGGGCATGATCACCCGCCAGGACGTGGTCATCGCCCTGTCCAACTCCGGCAATACCGCCGAGGTGGTGACCCTGTTGCCGCTGATCAAGCGCCTCGGCATTCCGCTGGTCAGCATCACTGGCAACCCCGATTCGACCCTGGCCCGCGCCGCCGTGGCCAACCTGGATACCGGCGTCGAACAGGAAGCCTGCCCGCTGAACCTGGCCCCGACCTCCAGCACCACCACCGCGCTGGTCATGGGCGACGCCCTGGCCATCGCGCTGCTCGAGGCGCGCGGCTTCAGCGCCGAGGATTTCGCCTTCTCCCATCCCGGCGGCAGCCTGGGCCGGCGCCTGTTGCTGCTGGTCGACGACATCATGCACAGCGGCGCGCAGATGCCGCTGGTATCACCGGCCGTGCCACTGCGCGACGCGCTGCTGGAAATGACCCGCAAGGGCCTTGGCCTGACCGGCATCACCGACGACCAGGGCGTGCTGGTCGGTGTCTTCACCGACGGTGACCTGCGCCGCACCCTGGATCAGGATGTCGATATCCGCAATGCGCGCATCGAGCAGGTCATGACCCCGCGCTGCAAGACCGTGCGCCAGGGGGTACTGGCTGCCGAGGCGCTGAAGGTGATGGAGGACAGCAAGATCAGCGGGCTGTTCGTGGTCAACGAGCAGGGTCTGCCGGTCGGCGCCCTGAACATGCATGACCTGTTGCGTGCGGGGGTGGTATGAAACCTGAACTGACTCTGCTGGAACGCGCCCGGGATATTCGCCTGGCAATCTTCGACGTGGACGGCGTGCTCACCGACGGCCGCCTGTACTTCATGCCCGATGGCACCGAGTTCAAATCATTCAACACCCTGGACGGCCACGGCATCAAGCTGCTGATCGCCTCCGGCGTGCAGACCGCGATCATCAGCGGTCGCAACTCACCGCTGGTGGAACGCCGCGCCGCCAACCTGGGTATCCAGCACCTGATCCAGGGGCGCGAGGACAAGCTCACCGCGCTGGCCGAGCTGCGCCAGTTGGTGCCGGTGGAGCTGGAGCAGATCGCCTTCCTCGGTGATGACCTGCCGGACCTGCCGGTCATGCGCCGGGTCGGACTGGGCATGGCAGTGGCCAGCGCCGACGGCTTCGTCCGCGAACATGCCCATGGCGTAACCGTCAATGCCGGTGGAGCCGGTGCGGCGCGGGAGTTCTGCGAACTGATCATGCGCGCCCAGGGCACCCTGGATGCAGCCCAGGCGGCCTACCTGTGAAGGTTCCGCGCTACCTGGTCACCGGTGGACTGATACTGCTGGCCGTGGTTCTGGCGCTGGCGGTGGGCTACTGGAACATTCGCCCGGCCAGCTTCACCCCGCAACTGGTGCAGGACCCGCTGCAGCCGGACTTTTTCATGGACAACCCGCGGATTCGCCAGCTCAACGAGCAGGGCCAGCCGGTCTATGACCTGACCAGCATCCGCGCCGCCCACCAGGTTGGCGAGGACATCACCGAGCTGGATGAGCCCAGGCTGGTGTATTACCGCGAGGGCGACCAGCAACCCTGGAACCTGCGTGCCCGCTACGGCGAGGTCAGTGCCGACGGCGAACGCGTCGAACTGAGCCAGAATGTGATCATCGAACAGCCATTGGCCGGCCAACCGGCTCGGCGCCTGTCGACGCCGGCGCTGAGCGTCTTTCCCAGCCGCCATTATGCCGAGACCGACCGCAGCGTCAGGATCGAAGCCGGCGGCGTGACCACGGCCACCGGTATGCAAGCTAACTTCAACGACGGCCGCATCGAGCTGCTGTCCAACGTAAGAGGCGAACATGAAGCGCGTTAGAACCCTCTGTCTTGCCCTGCTGGCCGGCGTTGCCGCGCCAGTGATGGCGCTGCCTGATGACGCCAGCCAACCGATTCGCATCCAGGCCAACTCGGCGACCCTGGATGATCGTCGCAACACCGCCGTGTACAGCGGCAATGTCATCATCACCCAGGGCAGCATGCGCCTGACCGGCAGCCGCGTCACGCTGAATACCGACCAGGCCGGCGAGGTCAGCAAGATCGTCGCCCAGGGTTCGCCAGCCACCTACCGGCAGACCCCGGATGCGGACAGCAAGCCGGTGGACGCCCGCGCACTGACCATCGAATACCATGCCGACGTCGAGCGCGTGGTGCTGATCGACCAGGCCTTTCTCGAGCAGGCCGGCAACACCTTCCAGGGCCAGCGCGTGAGTTATGACATCCAGCGCCAGGTAGTGGATGCCGGCCGCGCCAGCAGCGGCGATGACGACAGCGCCGAGCGTATCGAAATCATCATCCAGCCACGCAAGCGTACCGAGCCGGCGACCAATGACGAAACTTGAAGCACGCCACCTGGCCAAATCCTACAAGTCACGCAAGGTCGTGCAGGACGTCTCGCTGTCGATCAACAGCGGCGAGGTGGTCGGTCTGCTCGGCCCCAATGGCGCCGGCAAGACCACCTGCTTCTATATGATCGTCGGGCTGGTCAAGGCCGATCACGGCAACATCCTGATCAACGAGCAGGACGTCACCCGCCTGCCCATGCATGGCCGGGCGCGCCAGGGTATCGGCTACCTGCCGCAGGAGGCCTCGATCTTCCGCAAGCTCAGCGTGGCCGACAACATCATGGCGATCCTGCAGACGCGCAAAGACCTGAACCGCCAGGGCCGTGAGGGCAAGCTCGACTCGCTGCTGCGTGAATTCCACATCCACCACCTGCGTGACAATCTCGGCATGAGCCTGTCCGGTGGTGAACGCCGGCGGGCGGAAATCGCCCGGGCACTGGCCACCGACCCGCAATTCATCCTGCTCGACGAGCCGTTCGCCGGGGTCGACCCGATCTCGGTCAACGATATCAAGCAGATCATCGAGCATCTCAAGGACAAGGGTATCGGTGTGCTGATTACCGACCATAATGTGCGTGAGACCCTGGATATCTGCGACAAGGCGTACATCGTCAACGATGGCCATATCATCGCCGAAGGGAATGCCGAAGCCGTGCTCGCCAACCAGTTGGTACGCGACGTGTATCTGGGACATGCCTTCCGCCTGTGAAAACCGGCGGATTTCAGGCATGCTAGACGGCAATTGGCCATGATTTTATTTTGCTCATCAATGGCTTGAAATGAACAAGGCACATCGCGACACACTATGAAACCAACGCTCGTCCTCAAGATGGGGCAGCAGCTGACGATGACACCGCAGCTGCAGCAAGCCATCCGACTGCTTCAGCTGTCCAGCCTCGACCTCCAGCAGGAGGTGCAGGAGGCGTTGGAAGCCAATCCGCTGCTGGAAATGGCGGACGATGGCGAGGATGACTTTTCCTCCAGCGCGGCGGACAACGCCGGTGGCGACGAGGACGCACCTGCCACCGCCCTGCCCGAGCCAGCAGCGCTGGATGTCATAGACCAGCACAGCCACAGCGAGGAGGAAGGCAACTGGAACGAGCAGATTCCCAGCGAACTGCCGGTCGACACCCAGTGGGAGGATATCTACCAGACCTCCGCCAGCTCCCTGCCCAGCTCGGATGACGAGGATTGGGATTTCACCTCGCGCACCAGCAGCGACGAGACCCTGCAGAGCCATCTCGAGTGGCAGCTCAACCTGCTGCCGCTGTCGGATACCGATCACCAGATCGCCATAGCACTGATCGACGGCATCAACGCCGACGGCTATCTGGAGGAGTCGCTGGAAGACATCCAGGCCTCCCTCGACCCGGAACTGGGCGTAGAGCTGGACGAGATCGAGATGGTGCTGCACCGCATCCAGCAGTTCGAGCCGGTCGGCGTCGGCGCCCGCAACCTGAGCGAATGCCTGCACCTGCAATTGCGCCAGCTACCCGACAGCACGCCGATGCTGGAGCAGGCCAAGCGCGTGGTGCGCGATTACCTGGAGCTGCTCGGCAGTCGCGATTTCGCCCAGCTGATGCGGCGCACCCGGCTCAAGGAAGACCAGTTGCGCGAGGTGATCGCACTGATCCAGACCCTCAACCCGCGCCCCGGTGGGGAAATCGCCTCCGGCGAGGCCGAGTACGTGATCCCCGACGTCATCGTGCGCCGCGACCAGAACCGCTGGATCGTCGAGCTGAACCAGGAAGCCGCGCCGCGGGTACGGGTCAACAGCCAGTACGCCTCGATGGTCAAGCGTGCCGACAGCAGCGAGGACAACACCTACCTGCGCAACCACCTGCAGGAAGCACGCTGGTTCATCAAGAGCCTGCAGAGCCGCAACGAGACGCTGATGAAGGTGGCCACGCAGATCGTCGAGCACCAGCGCGGCTTTCTCGAGCACGGCGAGGAGGCCATGAAGCCGCTGGTGCTGCACGATATCGCCGAGGCGGTGGGCATGCACGAGTCGACCATCTCGCGGGTGACCACGCAGAAATACATGCACACCCCACGCGGCATCTTCGAGCTCAAGTACTTTTTCTCCAGCCACGTCAGCACCAGCGAGGGCGGCGAGTTCTCCTCCACCGCCATCCGCGCGCTGATCAAGAAACTGGTGGCGGCAGAAAACCCGAAGAAACCATTGAGTGACAGCAAGATCGCTGGTTTACTGGAGGAACAAGGCATCCATGTGGCGCGACGGACCATCGCCAAATATCGCGAATCGCTCAACATCGCGCCATCGAGCGAACGCAAACGGCTGGTCTGAATCGACCTGGGTCAATGAAAGCGAACACAAGAAGTGGCACCATGGGGGTAACTGGACAAGCTACCCCGGTTCATCAAGCCAATCAGGAGAAGTGTTATGCAAATGAAGATTACTGGTCTCCAACTCGATGTGACAGATGCTCTGCGTGACTATGTGACCGAGAAGATGGCGCGCCTGGAGCGGCACTTCGACAAGATCATCAGTGCCCAGATCACCTTGGAAGTGGACAAACTGCAGCAAAAGGCCGAAGGTACGCTGCACATTGCCGGCAACGATCTGGTTGCCGAAGCGCAGCACACTGATATGTATGCCGCCATTGACCTGCTGGTCGACCGTCTGGATCGCCAGCTGATCAAGCACAAGGAAAAACACATTGGCCGCCAACAAGGCGTCAACGACCGGTAAGTCCAAGCAGCGAACCATGCAAATAAGTCAAATACTCTCCCCCCAGCTCACCTTCGCGGCAGTGCAGGGGGGCTCCAAGAAACGCGTGCTGGAGCTGATCGGCAAGTTGATCGCCCAGCACACCCACCTGGATTCGGATGTCGTCTACGAAAGCCTGATCGCCCGGGAAAAACTCGGCTCGACCGGCTTCGGCAACGGCATCGCCATTCCCCACTGTCGCCTGGAGCAATGCACCGAGGCGGTGGGGGCCCTGCTGCAACTCGACAGCAGGATCGATTTCGACTCCCTCGACGGTGAGCCCGTCGATCTGATCTTCGTCCTGCTGGTGCCCCATGAGGCCACCGAGCAGCACCTGCAGATACTCAAGATGCTGGCCGAGAAACTTGACCAGGAAGAGTTGCGCGAGGCGCTGCGACAGGCGCCGGATGCGCAGGCCCTGTACCGGGTCATGGTTGGCGCCAACGGAGGCTGATGACATGCGCCTGGTGGTCGTCAGCGGACGCTCCGGCTCCGGCAAGAGTACCGCTTTGCATCTGCTGGAAGACAATGGCTTCTACTGCATAGACAACCTGCCGGCCGGCCTGCTGCCGGAACTGGCCAGGCAGGCCAACAATACCGACCTGAGCCTGCCGAAGGTGGCCATCAGCATCGATGCGCGCAACCTGCCCAGCGATCTGCAGCGCTTTCCCGAGCTGCTCAAGCAGGTGCGCGATGCCGGTATCCACTGCGATGTGCTGTTCCTTGCCGCCACCGACGAGGTGCTGATCAAGCGCTTCTCGGAAACCCGCCGCAAGCATCCGCTGACCGATGGCAACCTGTCGCTGGGCGAGGCGATCGCCGCCGAGCTGAAGGTACTCGAACCCATCATCGACCTGGCCAGCCTGAAGATCGATACCAGCCACCTGACCCTGTACCAGCTGCGCGACCTGCTCAAGCAGCGCCTGCTGAGCAGCCAGAGCAACAGCCCCTCGATTCTCATCCAGTCGTTCGGCTTCAAGCGCGGCGTACCGGTGGATGCCGACCTGGTATTCGACGTGCGCTGCCTGCCCAACCCCTACTGGAAGCCCGACCTGCGCCCGTTCTCCGGCAAGGACCGGCAGATCTGCGACTACCTGGATGCCGAGCCGGATGTACAGGACATGTACCAGGACATCTTCCACTTCCTGCAGAAGTGGCTGCCGCGCTATGCCGCCGGTGAACGCAGCTACATGAGCATCGGCATCGGCTGCACCGGTGGCCATCACCGCTCGGTGTATATCGCCGAGCGGCTGGTCCGGGAGCTGAGCGTGCACTCCTCCAACCTCCTGATTCGCCACCGTGACCTGCCATGAGTCAACTGATCCAACGCGTCCAGATCATCAACAAGCTCGGCCTGCATGCCCGCGCCGCCGCCAAGTTCGTCAACGTGGCCAAGCAGCATGGCTGCAGCGTGCAGGTCGGTGGTGATGAGCAGCGCATGGTCGATGGCAAGAGCATCATGCAGGTCATGATGCTGGCGGCGAGCAAGGGTACCGAGCTGTGCATCTGCTGCGAAGGCGAGCAGGCCGAACAGGCCATGGAGGATCTGGTCTGCCTGATCAATGACTATTTCGGCGAAGGCGAGTAGCCCCAGCCCCCAACTGAGCGACACCCCACTTCCTCACCGGCAGCAGGCGTAGCGCCTGAACGCGGACCGGCCTTTCGGGTTGTCGCGCGCCTGCGCGACGACGGGGTGGGGATAATGGAGTGCCTCAGGCACCCCCAACTGTCATCCCATCCACCAACCAGCTGCCGGTGAGGTAGTTGCCGCGCCGTTCGATATCCGAACCAACACAACGCAGATTGCGGAATATATCCCGCAGGTTACCGGCGATGGTCACCTCGCGTACCGGATGACTGATCACACCGTTTTCCACCCAGAAGCCACCAGCGCCCCGGGAATAGTCCCCGGTCACGCCATTGACGCCCTGGCCCATCAACTCGGTGACCAGCAGGCCGGTACCCATCTCCTGCAGCAAGGCCGCCAGATCCCCGGCATTGGAGCCGATATGCAGATTGTGCACACCACCGGCATTGGCGGTGCTGGACAGCTTCAGCCGCCGTGCGGAATAGGTGCTCAGCACCCAGCTCTGCAGAATACCCTCGCGAATGAACGCCTGTTCCCGCGTAGCCAGCCCATCACCATCGAACGCGGCGCTGCCCAGCGCCTGGAGCAGATGCGGGCGCTCATCGATATGCACCCACTCGGGAAATACCTGGCTGCCCATGGCATCCAGCAGAAAGGTCGACTGGCGGTACACCGCACCACCGGAAATCGAGCCGATCAGATGCCCGAGCAGGCCTGCGGCCTGGTCGGCGGCGAACAGCACCGGCACCCGTGCGGTCTTCACCGGCCTGGCACCGACCCGCGCCAGGGTCCGCTCTGCTGCCTTGCGGCCCAGCGCCTCGGTACCCATCAGCCGGTCACCGCGGCGATCGACCGTATACCAGTAGTCGCGCTGCATGCCTTCGTCGGTATTGACGATCAGCACCGCAGACGCGCTGTGCCGCGAGCCCAGCGAACTGCCGATGAAGCCATGGCTGTTGCCGTAGACCCGACAACCCTGCTGGCTACTGATGTTGGCGCTGTCGCTGGTGAGCCGTGAATCAACCGCCAGTGCCGCCGCCTCGCAGGCCAGGGCGCGCTCAATCGCCGCCTCGGCGTCCAGCGCCCAGGGATGGTACAGATCCAGATCGGGGAGATCATGCGCCATCAGCTCGGCCTCGGCCAGGCCGGAACAGGGATCGGGCGAGGTATTGCGGGCGATCGCCAGTGCCGCCTCGACAGTGGAACGGATGGCCTCGTCGGAGGTATCCGAGGTACTCGCCGAGCCCTTGCGCTGATCCAGATACAGGGTGATGCCGAAGCCCTGGTCGCGGTTGAGCTCGACCGTCTCCACCTCGCCCTGGCGCACACCGACGGACAGCCCGGTGTTCTGGCTGACCGCCACCTCGCAGGCCGAAGCGCCCTGGCGACGGGCTTCGTCGAGGATGAAGGCCACTCGCTGTTCGAGCATCCGGCACAGGGCCTGGGGGTCATCGTGCTGCTGGTCGGGAAGCTGTTCGGTCATAAGATCTCCTCGTAGACGCGCATTGTACCCCGGACAGACACCCTGTGAACGGGTATCATGGCGCATTGAACAGAACCGGCGCACGGGCGGCAACCATGACAGATTTTCCAGAAGAACACGACGACGGCCAGCAGGAAGACGAAAAGAGCAAGAGCCAGGTCAAACGCGAGATGCATGCGTTCCAGGAGCTGGGCCGCCGCCTGGTCGAACTCAAACCCACGCAGCTGGACAAGCTGGAGCTGACCGACAAGCTGCGCGCCGCCCTGGAAGAAGCTCACCGCCATACCGCCCGCGGCGCACTCAAGCGCCACCTCAGTTTTGTCGGCAAGCTGGTGCGCGAACAACCGGATATCGAGGCGATCCAGGCCTACGTCGACCGCCTCGACAGCAGCAGCCAGGCCCATGCGCAATACTTCCACCAGCTGGAGCGCTGGCGTGATCGCCTGCTCACCGGCAACCCGGAAGAACAGCAGGCATTTATCGATGCCTACCCCAACGCCGACCGCCAGACCATCCGCCAACTGGTGCGCCAGGCGAGCAAGGAAACCGCGGACAACAAGCCGCCGGCCGCAGCGCGCAAACTATTCAAGCTGATTCGCGAAGTGGCGGAACACGCCGACTGATCATCCGGCCGGGGCGGCCTGGCAACGTCGCCCCGACTGTCCTTCCGTCACCGCGGATGGCGTTCCCGGACGACTGTGCTAGGTTCAAGGAGACCCCCAAGCACAGGATTCGCCGTGAATATAGCCACGCCCCTGCCCCGTCTGGAAAATCTGCTACCGCCTGATCAGGACCACGAACACCGGCAACTGCTCGATGGGCTGTTGCAACCACAGGCCTGCATCAACCCCAAATACTTCTACGATGACCGCGGCTGCGAGCTGTTCACCCGCATCTGCCAGCTTGATGAGTACTACCCCACCCGCACCGAAGCGGCCATCTTCGAGCAGTGCGCAGATGAGATCAGCGCCGCGTTGGCCCGGCATGCACAATGGATCGACCTGGGCTGTGGCGACTGCAGCAAGTCACGCCGCTGGCTGGAGCACATCACTCCGGCCAGGCTGATCGGCGTCGATATCGCCGGCGACTTCCTGCAGGCCTGCCTGGCCGACATCGCCGATGGCCATCCCGAACTGGAATGCGTCGGCGTGGTCAGCGATTTCACCCGGCGCCTCGACCTGCGCCGGCTGCTCGCCGAAGACCCCGACAGCCCGCCGGTGTTCTTCTATCCCGGCTCATCGATCGGCAACTTCGCCCGCGCCGATGCCCTGCGCCTGCTGCGCGGCATCCGCCGACACTGTGGCGAGCACGGGCAGTTGCTGATCGGCGTTGACCTGGTCAAGCCCAGGCATATTCTCGAGGCCGCCTATGACGATGCCGCCGGCGTCACCGCCGCGTTCAACCGCAACGTGCTGAAGGTGGTCAACCAGTTGCTGCCGGCGGACTTCGACCCCACCGCCTTTCGCCACCAGGCGGTCTACGACCCACGTAACTGCCGTATCGAAATGCGCCTGGTGGCCAGCAGCCCGCAGACCGTGCGGCTGGGCAGTACCGCCGTGCGTCAGTTCCAGCGCGGCGAGCATATCCTCACCGAGTATTCCCACAAATACACCACCACCGGTTTCAGCACCCTGCTGGCCGAGGCCGGCTTTGCCCGGCAGCAGCTGTGGACCGACCCGCGCCACTGGTTCGGCGTGTTCCTGGCGGAGCCGCAGGCATGACCATGCAGCCGCCGCCAACCAGCACGAGCGTGCTGTACTCGCGCTACCAGGCGGTGCGCGACTACAGCATGCAGCTGGTCGAAGGGCTCAGCGCCGAGGACTGCCAGCTGCAGTCGATGGCCGAGGCCAGCCCGATAAAATGGCATCTGGCCCATACCAGCTGGTTCTTCGAGACGTTCATCCTGTCCGCCCTGCCGACACCACCACCGCGCTTCGATGACGCCTTCGCAGTGCTGTTCAACTCCTACTACGTGGGCATAGGGCCGCGCCATGCGCGGCCCGAACGGGGCATGCTGTCACGGCCATCGCTGGATCAGGTCCTCGCCTATCGCCAGCATGTGGATACCCATGTGCGTGAAGCCCTGTCTTCACCGGGCTTTCCCCAAGCCATGCTGGCGTTGGTGGAACTGGGACTCAATCATGAACAGCAGCACCAGGAGCTGATCCTCACCGACCTCAAGCACCATTTCTCCCGCAACCCGTTGAGTCCGGCCTGGCGCGATACCGGCCCTGACCAGGCGGTGACCGGGCATGGACGTCTGCTTGCCGAGCCTGTCGCCTTCGAAGGTGGCCTGGTCGAGATCGGCCATGCCAGTAACGGCTTCCACTATGACAATGAAGGACCACGGCACCGGGTCTGGCTCGAGCCCTTCAAACTGGCCAGCCGCAATGTGAACAATGGCGAGTACCTGGCCTTTATCCGCGACGGCGGCTATCAGCGTCCCGAGTTGTGGCTGTCGGATGGCTGGGACCAGGTCTGCGCCGAAGGCTGGCAGGCGCCGCTGTATTGGCAGCACAGCGATAGCGGCTGGCAGGTATTCACCCTGCATGGCCTGCAACCCCTGGCCACCGACGCCAGCCTGAGCCATGTCAGCTTCTACGAGGCCGATGCCTATGCACGCTGGGCCGATGCACGCCTGCCAACCGAGGCCGAATGGGAGCACGCAGCAACCCAGGGCGGGCCACTGCATGGCCTGTTCGATGAGGTCTGGCAGTGGTGCAACAGCGCCTACCTGCCCTACCCCGGCTTCCGCCCCGCTGCCGGAGCGGTCGGTGAGTACAACGGCAAGTTCATGATCAACCAGATGGTCCTGCGCGGCGGCTCGCTCGCCACCCCGGCCGGGCATAGCCGGGTTTCGTATCGCAATTTCTTTCCGGCGGGGGCGCGCTGGCAGTTCAGTGGAGTGCGGTTGGCCTGGGATGGTAGAGCGGCGTAGCCGACCGCTTTTCGGGGTGTAGCGCACCGGCGCTACGCCGGCGATCTTGCCGTCAGCCCCCTCTGTCGTCGAGCAGGTGCTCGACAACCCTATAAACAGACCGTAATTGCAAAAAAGGCCGCCCCCGTTACCAGAGGCGGCCTTGTTGATCACTCAACGCCAGCTATCAATAGCCCAGCGAGAAGTTCTCTTCGTCCATGTCCATCAGGTTGGCGGAACCGGACAGCATGGCTTCGACGTGGGCGCGGGTGCGCGGCAGGATGCGCTGGTAATAGAAGCGCGCAGTCTGCAGCTTGGCCTTGTAGAAGGCCTCATCACCGGTGCCGGCAGCCAGTTTCTCGGCGGCGACGCGGGCCATGTCGGCCCAGAAGTAGGCCAGGCAGACGTAGCCTGAGTACATCAGGTAATCCACCGACGCGGCACCGACCATCTCGCGGTCCTTCATCGCGGCCATGCCGACCTTCATGGTCAGGTCAGCCCATTCCTTGTTCAGGGTCGCCAGCGGGCCAACGAATTCCTGGATGGATTCGTTGCCTTCCTGAGTCTTGCAGAACTTGTGCACGATCTTGGTGAAGTTCTGCAGGGTGGCACCCTGGGTCATCAGTACCTTGCGGCCCAGCAGGTCCAGCGCCTGGATGCCGGTGGTACCTTCGTAGAGCATGGAAATGCGCGAATCACGCACGTTCTGCTCCATGCCCCACTCGGAAATGAAGCCGTGGCCACCGTAGATCTGCACACCATGGTTGGCCGCTTCGAAGCCCACTTCGGTCATGAACGCCTTGGCGATCGGCGTCAGGAACGCCAGCAGCGAGTCGGCCAGCTTCTTCTGTTCCTCGTCCTGGCTGCGCTTGATGATGTCCACCTGCTTGGCAGTGAAGTACACCATGGCACGGTTGCCCTCGGCGAAGGCCTTCATGGTCAGCAGCATGCGCCGCACGTCCGGGTGCACGATGATCGGGTCAGCGGGCTTGTCCGGTGCCTTCGGGCCACTCAGGGCACGCATCTGCAGGCGCTCGCGGGCATACTTGATGCCACCCTGGAAGGCCACTTCGGCATGGGCCAGGCCCTGCAGGGCGGTACCCAGGCGCGCGGTGTTCATGAAGGTGAACATGGCGTTCAGGCCCTTGTTCGGCGGCCCGATCAGGAAGCCGGTGGCGCCGTCGAAGTTCATCACGCAGGTGGCGTTGCCGTGGATGCCCATCTTGTGCTCCAGCGAGCCACAGGTCACCGCGTTGCGTTCGCCATTCTCACCCTCGGCGTTCGGCAGCACCTTGGGCACGATGAACAGGGAAATACCCTTGGTGCCAGCCGGTGCATCGGGCAGGCGCGCAAGAACGATATGCACGATGTTCTCGGCCATATCGTGCTCACCGGAGGAAATGAAGATCTTGGTACCGGAAATGCGGTAGCTGCCATCTTCGGCCGGCTCGGCCTTGGTGCGCAGCATGCCCAGGTCGGTACCGCAATGCGGCTCGGTCAGACACATGGTGCCGGTCCACTGGCCGGAAATCAGCTTGGTCAGGTAGATCTGCTTCTGCTCTTCGGTGCCGTGGGCTTCGATGGTGTTCATCGCGCCATGCGACAGACCGGGATACATGCCCCAGGACCAGTTGGCCTGGCCAACCATTTCACTCAAGGTCAGGCCCAGCGAGTCGGGCAGGCCCTGGCCGCCGTACTCGGGGTCCAGCGACAGGCTCGGCCAGCCACCTTCGACGAACTGGGCGTAGGCTTCCTTGAAGCCGGTCGGGGTCTTCACACCCTCGGGGGACCAGGTGCAGCCCTCGGTATCACCAACACGGTTCAGCGGTGCAATCACCTGTTCGCAGAACTTGGCACCCTCGTCGAGAATGGCATCGATCATGTCGGGAGTAGCGTCTTCGCATCCCGGCAGGCTGCTGTAGTGTTCTGCATAACCCAGTACTTCGTCGCGTACGAAACGGATGTCGCGCAGGGGAGCCTTGTATTCTGGCATGGGTACTGACCTCAACGATTATTTCAGGATTCGGAACGGCGACGAGCCGGACGGCCCATTCAAACACGTGTTTGAAACTTACGTTTCACGCCTGGCATTGTCAAGCCCCGGCGGATGAAAAACCGGGGAATGCGCATCAGGGAGAGTAGCAATAAAGGTGCGAGGTCGGGGGATAAAGGGTTGGGGAGTCGAGGGTTTGCCTGCAGTTTGGCAGCGGTGGCTGGTCCGTATCGCCCCTGGGCGGGGCTTGTATGGTTTTCCTACAGGAGGAAGGTGCTGAAGGTGATGGTGTGGGAGAGTGCTGTAGGAGCGGCGCCCCGCCGCGATAGCAGCCTACTCAGCAGCACCTCCATCACGGCGAGGCGCCGCTCCCACCCATAACCCGGAGAGCCCGGAAAGACCGCAAAGACAGCAAAAACGGACCCGGAATCAGGCGTGAATATCGATCAGGGTGCCCAGTGCTTCATCGACGGTATCGATGATCGCCGCGCCCGCCTCGACCTCGCGCTGGGCCTGCTGCAGTTCCACCAGGCTGTTGGCCAGGTTCACCGGGCGGTTACTGTCTACCCGGGTACTGGCCGCCGGCTGCCCGGTAGCCGGTTGCAGGGGAATCGCACCCGCGGCCGCCGGATTCGCCGGGGCCCCGGCACGGGCGATCTCCGCCGCAGCGGTATTGGCACGGTACTGGCCCTGACGCACGGCGTCGAAGCCGGAGGACAACAGATCAAGCGAGGCCATGGCACAGACTCATATAGTGGCAATATGCCAATTCAAGCACATTCCCGCTCAGGATGACATGCCACCGGTCGGAGCGATCAGTGTGTCGAGCTGCAGGTGTGCAGCCACCGCCGCCGCACTGAGCGGCTCGATACGCGGCACCACGCCCAGGCAGGGAGCCGGCAACAGCTCGCGCAGGGTCTGCAGGTTGTGCTGCTGGCGGTCCATCTGCGGATCGACCTGGTTGGCCACCCAGCCGGCCAGGCGCAGACCATCGGCGGCGATCGCCTCGGCGGTCAGCAAGGCGTGGTTGATGCAACCCAGGCGCAGCCCCACCACCATGATCACCGGGATATCCAGCTCGATAGCCAGGTCGGCCAGGGTCTGCCGGTCATTCAACGGCACCCGCCAACCACCAGCACCCTCGACCAGAGTCAGCTGCGCGCCCCGCTCGAATACCCGGACGCAGGCATCCGCCAGTTGCGTGGCGGTCAGTGTCAGACCTGCCTCGCGGGCGGCGATATGCGGCGCGATCGGCGGGGCCAGCGCCACCGGATTGAGCAGCTCGTAATCCAGCGGCGGATTGCATTCGGCCTGCAACGCCAGGGCATCATCGTTACGCAGGCCGGCGGCGGTAGTCTCGCAACCGGCGGCCACCGGCTTGACCGCCGCGGTGCTCAGGCCGCGCTGCCGCGCCGCGTGCAGCAGACCGGCGGCGATGGTGGTCTTGCCGATTTCGGTATCGGTACCGGTGACGAAGTAGCGTTGGGACATGGGGGCTCCGGATCAGTTGGCGGCGGATTTGAACATCAGTACCTGCGCCACCTGCCAGGTGGCTGGCAGGCCAGCCTCGCTGCGAAAGGCCTCATAGGCGGCGGTCAGCCGGCGTGCACGCGCGGCGCCGGTCAGGCCAGCGGGGCGGCCGGCGTTGAGGTTGTGCGCGCCAAGGGATTTCAACTCCTGGGTCAGCTCGCCGAGGCGTGAATAGAACAGCACGTGCTGCTCGACCTCACAGCGCCAGTCGGCGAAGCCCGCCGCCGCCAGCAATGCCTGCAATTCATCCAGCGGCATGAAGCGGTTGACGTGGACAAAGTCGTCCACCGCCTGCCAGGCGCTGCGCAGCTCATGCAGGCTGCCGTCCAGCAGGGTATTGAAGGCCAGGCAGCCGCCGGGGCGCAATACCCGCCATGCTTCCGCCAGCGCCTGCGCCAGGTCGGGACACCATTGCAACGCCAGGCTGGAAAAGATCAGGTCCTGCGAGCCACTGCGCAGTGGCAGCGCTTCGGCATCGGCAGCGACCCAGCCGGGCAGCGCCGGGCTGAGCTGACGGGCGTGGCGCAGCATGCCTTCGGCCAGGTCCAGGCCGACGACCGGCCGCTGGCAGCGGGCAGCCAGTGCCCTGCTGAAGTAACCGGTGCCACAACCCAGGTCGATGATATCCCGCGGCGCGAAGCTCTGCGGCAGGCGCGCCAGCAGGTTGCTGCCGACACTGCGCTGCAGGGCGGCAGCCTGGTCATAGGTGGCAGCGGCACGGCTGAATGATTCGGCCACCCGGCGCTTGTCGAGCATCTGCTCAGGCATGCTGCGCCTCCAGCCAGTCGGCGATCTGCTCGGCCAGCCACAGTGGTTGCTCCAGCGGCAGAGCGTGGCTGGCCTGATCATTGACAGCCAGCCGCGAGGGTTCATGCAAGGCGGCTATCGCCTCGGCGGCGGCTATCGGCACCAGCGCATCCAGCGCGCCGAAGCAGTGCAGCATGGGCTGCTGCGGGCGAGCCAGCACTACCCGATTATCGAGCATGCCGAGCACCGCCAGGGCGTGCAGGCGCTGCGGCGCATCCAGCCCGTCCCAGCTCAGGGCCTTGGCCAGCTGTCTGGCCTGCGGACTGCCCTGGGCCACCAATAGCGCGAAACGCTTGAGGGTTTTCTCCGGCGCGTCGCGAAAGTCCTGGTAGAAGGCCTTGAAGGTGTCCGTTGGCATGGCCTGCGGCCAGTCCCGGCGCTCGACGAAGCAGGCATTGCTGGCCAGGGTGGCAACCCGGGTGAAGTGCTCGGGAAAGCGCCGATGCAACTGCACCGCCAGCATGCCGCCCAGCGACCAGCCGACCAGCACGCCCGGCCTGATCTGCTGGGCCAGGCTGCTGAGGTCGGTTTCCAGGCTGGATAGCTGGATCGCCGGCAGCGGCAGGATCTCCACGCTGGTATCGGGCAGGCGTTCGAGCAGCGCGGCACGCAAGGGTTGCATGGTCTGCGGCGCCAGCGCCCAGCCCGGCAACAGGGTGATGTGTTTCATGGGGCCATCTCCGGCAGGCTGTTCAGGGTCTGTTGCAGAGCTTCCAGCAGACGCCCGACATCCTCCTCGCTGTGCGCCGCCGACAGGGTCACGCGCAGGCGGGCGGTCCCCTGCGGCACCGTGGGTGGGCGGATTGCGGTGATCAGGATGCCGCGCTGACGCAGCCCGGCGGACAACTGCAGGGCCCGTGCGCTGTCACCGATCAACAATGGCTGGATCGGTGTCGGGCTGTCCATCAACTGCAGGCCAAGCGCGCTGGCGCCGGCACGGAACTGTGCGATCAACCGCGCCAGGTGCTCACGGCGCCAGCTCTCCTCACGCAACAGCCGCAGACTGGCCAGGGTCGCCCAGGCGACCGCCGGCGGCTGGCTGGTGGTATAGATATAGGGCCGGGCGAACTGGATCAGGGTCTCGATCAGCTCGTCGCTGCCGGCGATGAAGGCGCCAGCGGTGCCAAAGGCCTTGCCCAGGGTGCCGACCAGCACCGGCACATCCTCCAGGCCCAGACTATAGTGCTCGACGATCCCGCCGCCGGTGGTGCCCAGGCAGCCGAAGCCGTGGGCGTCATCGACCATCACCCAGGCACCGCTACGACGCGCCGTGGCACAGATCTGCGGCAGCTGCGCCAGATCACCGTCCATGCTGAACACACCGTCGCTCACCACCAGGGTGTTGCCGGTGGCCTTGCCCAGCCGCTGCGCCAGGCTCTGCGCATCGTTATGCAGGTAACGGGAAAAACGCGCACCACTGAGCAGCCCTGCATCCAGCAGGGAGGCGTGATTGAGGCGATCCTGCAGCACGGTATCGCCCTGCCCGACCAGCGCGGTGATCGCGCCCATATTGGCCATATAGCCGCTGGACATCAGCAGCGCCCGGGGCCGGCCAGTGAACTCGGCCAGCGCCTCCTCCAGCTGGTGATGCGCAGCGCTGTGCCCGACTACCAGATGCGAGGCACCGCCACCCACGCCCCAGCGGCGCACGCCCTCGACCATGGCCTCGGCCACCGCCGGATGAGCGGCCAGGCCGAGGTAATCATTGCTGCAGAAGGCCAGCAGGGGCTGCCCATCCACGCTGACATGCACCCCCTGTGGCGATGCCAGCAGGGGGCGTTGACGATAGAGATGATCGGCACGGCGTTGGGCCAGGCGCGAAGACAGATCGAAGGGCATACAGACCTCAGCGCCAGCTTGCTGTTGCGGTCACACCGCGGCAGCGTTGGTGAACATCCGGCTGTCGCGCTGCTCGATCAGCGCCTGCTCGATGGCCGCCTGATGCACTTCGTCATCATGTTCCTGGCGCTCCTCGGGCTTGATACCCAGCCGGTCGAACAGACGCATGTCCTTCTCCGCCTGCGGGTTGGAGGTGGTCAGCAGACGGTCGCCGTAGAAGATCGAGTTGGCACCGGCGAAGAATGCCAGGGCCTGGGTCTGCTCGCTCATCTGCTCGCGACCTGCGGACAGCCGCACGTGGGATCTGGGCATCATGATCCGCGCTACCGCCAGCATGCGGATGAAGTCGAAGGGGTCGATATCCTCGGCATCTTCCAGCGGCGTACCGGCGACCTTGACCAGCATGTTGATCGGCACACTCTCCGGATGCTCCGGCAGGTTGGCCAGCTGAATCAGCAGTCCGGCGCGGTCCTCCAGCGACTCACCCATACCGAGGATGCCGCCCGAACAGATCTTCATCCCCGCATCGCGCACGTAGGACAGTGTCTGCAGGCGCTCACCGTAGGTGCGGGTGGTGATGATGTTGCCGTAGAACTCCGGCGAGGTATCCAGGTTGTGGTTGTAGTAGTCCAGCCCGGCCTCGGCCAGCGCGGTGGTCTGCTCCCTGGTCAGCTTGCCCAGCGTCATGCAGGTTTCGAGACCCAGTTCACGCACGCCACGCACCATCTGCAGCACATAGGGCATATCCTTCTCGGAAGGATGCTTCCAGGCCGCACCCATACAGAAACGGGTGGCGCCGATTGCCTTGGCCGCCGCGGCCTCGTCCAGCACCTTCTGCACCTCGAGCAGCTTTTCCTTGTCCAGCCCGGTGTTGTAGTGGCCGGACTGCGGGCAGTACTTGCAGTCCTCCGGGCAGGCGCCGGTCTTGATCGACAGCAGCGTCGAGACCTGCACCCGGTTGGCGTCGAAGTGCTGGCGATGCACTGTCTGGGCCTGGAACAGCAGGTCGTTGAACGGTTGGCGCAGCAGGGCCAGCACTTCTGCCGGAGTCCAGTTGTGGCGGGTAACAGGGGCAGTCATCGGAAGCATATCCTTGGAATCGGTGAGGACTTGTATATGCACCGCATGATAATGGCGGCAGGGAGACTGTCAACCACTTATGAAACACCGGGTTTACAACTGGCTACAATTTAACCATATCAATCGATGCCTGCTGTGCCTGGGCAGTGCCGCGGGAATTGCCGAATGCATCTGCACAGCCTGTCAGGAGGACCTGCCCTGGCTCGGCAGCGCCTGCCGGCAATGCGCCCTGCCCATGCCCGAGAGCGGGCTGCTGTGCGGTCATTGCCAGCACAACCCACCCGCCTTCAGCCAGGTGGTGACGCCCTTTCGCTACGCCTTCCCGCTGGACAGCCTGATCCCGGCATTCAAATACCAGCACAAGCTCACCTATGGCCGGTTGCTGGCGCAACTACTGTTGCAGGCCATAGTGCACCATTATCAGGAGCATGAGCAGGCTCTGCCTGATCTGGTGATTCCCCTGCCACTGCACCGCGCGCGGCAGGCGCAGCGCGGCTACAACCAGGCACTGGAGCTGGCCCGACCGATTGCCCGGCGACTGGGATTACCGCTGGACCGGCACATTCTGCTGCGCCAGCGCGCCACCACGGCGCAGCAGGGATTGGATGCCCAGGCGCGCCGGCAGAACCTGCAAGGCGCCTTTGCCTGCCGCCAACCACAGCGCCTGGCCGGCAAGCATGTTGCGCTGGTCGATGACGTGGTCACCACCGGCACCACGGTCAACGAAGCCAGCCGCACCCTCTTGGCGGCCGGTGCAGCCAGCGTCAGCGTCTGGTGCATTGCCCGCACGCCATAGCCTGCGGAGGCACTCATCAAACCCCGGCGTAGCGCAGGCGCGCTACACCCCCAGCGCAACCGGGCCGGGTTGTCGAGCGCCTGCTCGACGACAGCGTACTACCAGCAGCACCAGTACCACCGGTCAATCCGCCCTGCGTAGCGTGCCCGTGGCTTTTCCCTGCGACCCACAGCGTTTCCCTGATAAGCTGCACCCAACTATCCTTTGCAGCCTGGAGCCAGCAATGAGCCACCCTTTTGCACTGCTGACCCCTGACACCGTACTGGATGCGGTGGAGTCACTCGGCTTTGTCAGCGATGCCCGCACCCTGACGCTGAACAGCTATGAAAATCGTGTATTCCAGATCGGCATCGAGGACGGCCAGCCGCTGATCGCCAAGTTCTACCGTCCGGGGCGCTGGAGCGATGCGGCGATCCTGGAGGAACACCAGTTCTCCCTGGAGCTGGTCGAGCGCGATATCCCGGTGATTCCGCCGCTGCAGATCGATGGCCAGACGCTGTTCGAATTCGCCGGCTTTCGCTTCAGCCTGTTCCGCCGCTTCGGTGGCCGTGCCCCGGAGCTGGACAATCCCGACCACCTGCTGATGCTCGGCCGCCTGCTGGGCAGGTTGCACGCGGTCGGTGCCATGCAGCCCTTCGTCCATCGCCCGGCGCTGACCGTGCAATCCTTCGGCCATGACAGCCGCAACTGGCTGTATGAGCATGACAGCGTGCCAGAGAACCTGCGCCCGGCGTATTTCTCGGTCGCCGACGACCTGCTGGCGCGTATCGACGACATCTACCGCGAACATCCCTACCAGAGCATCCGCCTGCATGGCGACCTGCATGTCGGCAACCTGCTGTGGCGTGACGACAGCCTGTACATGGTGGACATGGATGACTGCCGCCAGGGCCCGGCGATCCAGGACCTGTGGATGATGTTGTCCGGCGAGCGTGATCAGCGCCAGGCGCAACTGGCCGAGCTGGTCGATGGCTACAACGAGTTCCATGACTTCGACCCGCGCCAGCTACCGCTGATCGAATCCCTGCGCAGCCTGCGGCTGATTCACTACAGCGCCTGGCTGGCCCGGCGCTGGGACGACCCGGCGTTCCCCATGCACTTTCCCTGGTTCGCCAGCGAACGCTACTGGGCCGAACAGATCCTCACCCTGCGCGAGCAGCGCGCCGCGCTGGATGAACCGACGCTGCGGCTGTTCTGATCCTGCTTTATCAATGCCATCAATGGCTGTTCCCGGTCGGGCGATATGCCGCATACACTGCGGCACATCATTATCCGCAACCTCCGGAAAGGTGACGCGCAGGCGCTGCAACAGGCCGGACGCAACCGTTTCGAGATGACACCAATAATGGGATACCCACCATGACCGATACCCTGCTCGATTCACGCAACCTGGCGTTCGAACTCTATGAAGTGCTGGATGCCGAGGAACTGACCCAACGCGAGCGTTTTGCCGATCACAATCGCGAGACCTTCGACGCCGCGCTGGCGACCGCCCGGCAGATCGCCGAGAAATACTTCGCGCCGCACAACCGCAAGAGCGACGAGAACGAGCCGGAATATGTGGACGGCGCGGCAGTGCTGATCCCCGAGGTCAAACCGGCGGTGGACGCCTTTATCGAAGCCGGCTTCCAGAACGCCGGACGCAGCTTCGAAGAAGGTGGCATGCAGTTGCCCAACCTGCTGTCACGCGCCTGCTTCGCGCACTTCCAGTCGGCCAACATCGCCACCTCGTCGTACCCGATGCTGACCATGGGCGCCAGCAACCTGATCGGCAAGTTCGGCACCGAGGACCAGAAGCGCCGCTTCTTCCAGCCGATGATCGATGGCCGCTTCTTCGGCACCATGGCGCTGACCGAGCCGCATGCCGGCTCGTCACTGTCCGACCTGCGCACCCGTGCCGAGCCGGCAGGTGATGGCACCTACCGCATCAAGGGCAACAAGATCTTCATCTCCGGCGGCGATCACCCGCTGTCGGAAAACATCGTACACATGGTGCTGGCCAAGCTGCCCGACGCCCCGCCCGGGGTAAAGGGCATCTCCCTGTTTATCGTGCCCAAGTTCCTGGTCAACGATGACGGCAGCCTGGGCGAGCGCAACGATGTGGTACTGGCCGGCCTGTTCCACAAGATGGGCTGGCGCGGCACCACCTCCACCGCGTTGAACTTCGGTGACAACGACAACTGCGTGGGCTACCTGGTGGGCGAGCCACACAAGGGCCTGGCCTACATGTTCCAGATGATGAACGAGGCGCGTATCGGCGTCGGCATGGGCGCCATCATGCTCGGCTACGCCGGCTACCTGTACTCGCTGAACTACGCCCGCGAGCGCCCGCAAGGCCGCCACCCGGATGGCAAGGACCCGACCAGCCCACAGGTCGCTCTCATCGAGCATGCCGATGTACGGCGCATGCTGCTGACCCAGAAGGCCTATGTCGAAGGCTCCTTCGACCTGGGTCTGTTCTGCGCCAAGCTGGTGGACGACGGCAAGACCGGCAACAGCGAGGAGCAGCGCCAGTTGGCCAACGAACTGCTCGACCTGCTGACACCGATCGTCAAGTCCTGGCCGTCGGAGTTCTGCCTCAAGGCCAACGAGCTGGCGATCCAGATCCTCGGCGGTCACGGCTACACCCGCGAATACCCGGTGGAGCAGTACTACCGCGACAACCGCCTGAACCCGATCCACGAGGGCACCCACGGCATCCAGTCGCTGGACCTGCTGGCGCGCAAGCTGACCCAGAACAAGGGTGCCGGGCTGCGCCAGCTGACCGGCCTGATCCAGGACAGCATCCAGCGCGCCGCCGCGCATGCCTCGCTGCAGGAACTGCGCGCACCGCTGGAGCAGCTGCTGCAACGCCTGCAAACCACCACCACCGCCCTGCTGACCGACCTGGGCAGCGGCAAGGTCAACCAGACCCTGGCCAATTCGGCACTGTATATGAAGGTATTCGGGCATGCAGTGATCGGCTGGCGCTGGCTGGAGCAGGCGATTCGAGCCGAAGAAGGCCTGGCCCGGGGCAACAGCGCCGATGAAGCCTTCTATCACGGCAAGCTGCAGGCAGCACGCTACTTCCTGACCTGGGAAGTGCCCGCCTGCCAGCATGAGCTGAACCTGCTGGATGCGCGGGACCAGACCTGCATGGAAATGCAGGATAGTTGGTTCTAAAACCCTTCCCCCTCTCCCCCGACCCCTCTCCCGCGAGGGGAGAGGGGAGCAGAACGTGCAAACCGGCAACATGGGTGACAGCTCAGGCCGGGAGGATGGGTTACGCAAGTTACGGTAGCCCAGACTCTGGCTACACATTGCCAACTGTATCTACCCCTGCCTGAAAACACGTGCTGGCAAGAAAGCTCAGGGATGTCAGCAAGCACACCTGACTCCCCTCTCCCCTCGCGGGAGAGGGGCCGGGGGAGAGGGGGAAACACCCGCGGCGCGCGGGGGGTGTGTGGGGGGCGCGGGGGGGGGTGGGGGGGGGCGGGGCGCGGGGG
>WPCG01059741.1_pt1 | contig 49575 bp, 33 predicted proteins | sample 5403311 | NCBI WGS metagenome assembly WPCG01 (sample SAMN12869467, study PRJNA574797) | sludge metagenome | isolation source: wastewater treatment of Control | place: China:Beijing | collected 2019-05-17
CCGTCAGTCTCTGTCTTAAACTCTGTCCATGGGCCAAGTTCCGCAAAAAGAAGGGAGGTATAAAAATACACGCGTAGCTTGACTTGAGAGGTAACCTGCCTGTCTTCATCCATCTTACAAGAGCATCCGTGCATGATGTGAACGCGATGGATGAAATGTGCATCGAGATGGGTGCCATCTATTTGATGGATAAGGGATACGTTGATTTCTTCAGGCTTTTCAACAGCATCCATAAGGATGGTGCGTTCTTTGTAACCAGGGCAAAAGATAACATGCAATACGAGGTCGTCTCTTCCAGGGCGGTTGACTTGGAGGGACTATGTTGTTTGAGAAAATACCGGTACGTGAATTGTTTAACAAACCAAATTTAAACGTCTCGTCTGACGGTCAACTCGAACTATTTCGAGACCTCAAATCTTAACGGGACACTAGTGACATTAAATAATAAACGGGAGGGAATGAAGTCAACGCTTCACCCCCTCCGGTTATTAAAATGCTTCGTGGCCGGGATACATTTCTTACCCGGCGTCCGGTTCAAATCTTCACTTGTACAGTGTTACTTTTTCTCGACGCTGAGCACGGCATTCGAATTTCCATTGCTCAAGTCAATCGTGAAAACATAGACACTGTTATTCTCGAGGGTAACTCCCTCTTTCAGCCCTATATTCCCATTTCCACGACCGTTGCTGCCGTTTCCAATAAAAATCAGGTCGCTGCCGGTAGTGATATCGTTGTACCCGAACTCGCCTCCCCACCCTTTCTGGTGGAAAAACTTGAAGTCGATTTCATCGGGCCGGATATTCTGCCCGGTAACTAACGTGATCTGGTGTTTTTTATCGCCCAAGTAGAGCATGGGAATCCCGCGGCTTGTATCCCAATTAATACCAAAGAGCGCGAAATGGGGCATACCAATGTTCTGGTCTCCTATTACCCATATAGTACCGGACCCGTCTTCGGCGAGTGTCTGCTGTGCACCGCTCCCCGTGAGTGGCTCGATTAACAGGATCTTCCATGTGGAATTGATATGAACGAGGTACTGCCCATCAACACCTTGGAACGTTAGCTGGTCACTAGACTCGATAGAGAAAAAATCGGGCCGTATCCACCACTCCGAAAGATCGCCAAACCCTCTTAACGATAGGATAGCATCTTTTTTCAAGTCCAGGTTCTTCCGGAAGTTCTCCTTGTCTACCGACTCCATTTTCTGGTCATCGATATAGAACAATAGAACGGGAGACGCCTCGAAGGTGAGCGTGTTAAAAGATATCGTGTATTCCTCGTCCCGGAGATTGGTGAAGGGAATCTGGGAGGTAATACCTCCTTTTACTTCATCGTTCTCCCAGCCGAAAGAATAAACCTTTCCCCCGGTTTCGGGGGTTTTGATATACGCGCCCAACTCCGGGGGGAAAGCATCGCTTACTTGATACAGGTTCTCTCCCACTTTCTCCATCGTGTACTCATCATCACCGGCAACAAGCGTCAGGTAGGGAAACTCGAAATGGTTGATGGTGACATCATAGTCTGTTTCGACCTTCGCGTACTCCTGGTTGATGATCACGAGCTGGAGCCGGTAAGTGCCGGCTGCTTGGTTGGGCAAGTAAGGCACACTAACTTTCATCTCGTAGGTACCGCTGGAAGTGATTTCTCTTGCTCGCGCGGACACCAGCTTTTCCCCGTAATAGAGGTTGGCATAAACTACTCGCAACGGAATTTCATCCGTGACTTCCACGGAGAAGACGAGGGTGTCACCGAAGTAAGCGGTGGGCAGTTCAGCCGAGACCACGGCCGATGGATTCCCCGTGCCTTTACTACTTTCACAGGCAATGAAACAACCCGTGAGAGCAAACACGAACAGCAGTGTATATACTATCTTGTGCATAATGGCTTGATTGAATTGTTTTGATGTTGTTTTGATGTTGTTTTCATTTTTACCATCCTTCATTTTGAACAAGGTTGGTATTCTTGTCGATATACTCCTGGTAGATAGGCCATAAATAAGACCGGTCTTCGAACACCCTATTCATGAAAACGGTACGCTCGTAAAAAGCAGAGGCATTGCCTTGCACGTTCATCCCTGTAATGGGATTGGAAAAAATGGACTTGGCGGTCAACCAGCGCCGTATGTCGGTATATCGTTTTCCCTCGGTGGCCAGTTCTACTTGCCGCTCCCTTTGAATGGCCGCACGCATCTCTTCCTTATTGCCCAGCAGTGACGGGTTTAATCCCGGGATTCCCGCTCGCTCACGTACCCGGTTCACGTACGTTAGGATATCAGGGTTTTGAGGGTTGTACTCGTTGAGAGCTTCGGCGTAGTTCAAGTAAAACTCGCCCAAACGATATATGATACCCGGTCTATAAGGGGTAAAATTGTCGCGGGGGCGACTCTCGGGGTGAATTCTCTTACGAACGAGGTAACCACAGGGCGGTGAATCGTAGCTGGGCAACCCATCGGCACCGCTATGATAAAATTGGGTATAACGCCCATCCCGGTGTATCCATTGATTATTATAGCGAACCGTGATATAGAAGCGGGGCTCGCGGTTCACGTACATGTTGTATGTACCTGCCGGCGTGATAAGGCCTCCAGTCCGAGACGGGTTGGTGAGATCCCAGGACGTGTTGTCGTAATACTGGTCGGTTGTACTCATGCCCGACTCGGAGTAGGCCGGGTCGCTGTTGATATCGAGTCCATTTACCGTGTAGAAAGCATCCACCAGCTCTTGGGTAATCCCGTAAGCACCGTTCCCTCCCGATCCCCTGGGCTGCGCGTGCTTATCATACTCCCACGTGTCGTTGGTGGAAGCTCTCGCGAAGATGATCTCCGGGTTCTTGTCGGCAGTTGTCAAGAACAGGTTCTGGAAAGATAGGAACGGGTCGATATTCCCGTTCGGGTGGTATTCTTTATACAAGGAGTAAATCCCTAGATCAAGCAGTTCCTTTGTCGCGTCGGCAGCTCTTTTCCACTTGTTCTCGTCATACGTCACCGGGAAAAGATTCGTTCCATCATTATTCTTGACCTGGCTATACATGTCGTTCCCGTTGAACAAGGGACTGGCAGCGACAAGCAACATCCTTGCCCTGCAAGCCAACGCGGCACCTTTCGTCGGGCGTCCAAATTTCGTGTTTCCCTCGGAGTGCTGCAGGGGTAGCAGGCCGGCCAGCTCCAGAAGCTCCTTATCGAGCCAGTCCACGATCTCGTCCAAGGGTGTACGTGCTTGCATCATATCCTCGAGGGGGGTGCCGGGATCAATCAAACCGGTAATTAACGGGAAGGGGCCGTATAACTCGAGCATTTGGGCGTAATAGAAGGCAATCAAGAAACGGCATTCTAACTTCATGTACTCCACGTCTGCTTCCGACAAGCCCTTCTCGGGTAGCGGTTTCACGTTTTGCATGAACACGTTGGCCGCGCGTACAGCTTTATAGGTACCTCCCCAAATATCGTACGTCTGGGACGAGGCGCTCCAGTTCCCTTGCTGGGTAGAAGCAACCCACCATCCGAAGTTAGACCAGGTAAGAGGTATTTGCACCTCATCGGCTAACGGGTTAAACCCGTATCTCCGGCCGTAATCCCAGTATGGATCAGGAACGTAAGAATAGACGTCGGCCAACCATCCTTGCACCCTTACCTCGTCATTGAAAACCATCTCGAGGGTCAACAGGTCGTCCGGCTCCTGGTTGAGGAAGTCACTGCATGATACATTCAGCATTAACAAGGTGATGATGGGGAATAATATTATTTTATATATATGTTTCATATTAATTTAATTAGAATGTTATGTCGAAACCAATGGTAACTATTTTTGAAACCGGGTACGACCTGTATCCTGTACCACCCAACTCCGGATCCCAAAGTTTGAATGGAGCAAAGGTAAGGAGGTTACTACCCCTGGCAAAAACACGCGCGTTCTGCACCGGCAGATTAAATGAAGAGGGCAAGGAATATCCTAGTTCGATATTCTTCAAGCGCACGTACGCGCCATCCTCTATCCACCAGGTGGATGCCTGGGTGTTGTTCTCGCTCCTTGTTTGGGACAACCTGGGATAAAACACATCTTGTGCCGGGTTTTCAGGTGTCCACCGGTCATCCACGTTGGTCAGGATATTCCCGATGGAGCCGTCTCCACTTCCCGGGATCATCTCGTTCCCGGAGATAATGAAGTTAACATTCGCCATACCTTGCAGGAGGATTCCAAAGTCGAGGTTCTTGTACCTCGCGGTCAGCCCGGCCCCGTAAACCGTCTTGGGGATGGTGGGCTCGCCAATGGGTGAAATATCGTTCGCGTCCACCACGTTATCGTTGTTCACGTCGACGTATTTAATATCTCCTGGCTTAACGCTTCCAAAGTTAGGGGTGGGGATGCCTGGTTTCAGAACGCCGTTCACTGGGTCAATAAAATCATCTTGCAGGTATAGCCGGTCGGCAATCAGGCCATAATTCTGGTTGATATTTTGACCGGTACGGGCCCTGTTCGTACCAATAATCCCCGCGGCCTCGTCAAACTCCATGATCTTGTTCGAGGCGTACGTTAGGTTCCCCATTAGCCCAAGGTAGAAGTTTCGATTGAATTGCTTGTTGTATTCAACAATCATATCGAAGCCTTTATTCTCGACCTTCCCGAAATTAGCCCACGGGGTGTTATTATACCCTGCAATCTCGGGCAGTATCTTGCGTTGCATGAAAATATTGCTCCGGTCTTCCTTGAACAGGTCGAACTGCACGTCGAGCGATCTGAAAACACCCACCTCGAGGCCGATATTCATCTTGTTCGCGGTTTCCCACGTGAGGGATGGGCTTCCAAATTCTCCTTCACGATACCCGTCGTAGTATTGTCCTCCATTGTATCCCCAGACGTAACGGTTCCCTCCTTCGATGGTGGTCAGGTAAGCAAAGCGCCGATCCCCGCCAATCTGGTCGTTACCGACAATTCCCCACGATCCCCTGAGCTTGAGTTTATCAAGGAAGGTGAGGTCTTTCATGAACTCCTCGTTGTTAATAAGCCATCCAAGTGCCAACGATGGGAAAAAGCCAAACCGCTTTCCTTTTCTAAAGTTTTCCGAGCCGTTATACCCGAAGTTTACTTCCGCGAAATAGCGATGGTCATAGTCGTACGTGAAGCGTCCGGCGATACCTTGGCTACGGTAGGGGAAAGCCATGATGGCCGTGTTTACATCGGAGTTCACGTAATCTTTCTGGTTGTACAGGAGAAGGCCAGTCACGTTATGTATGCCGTTAAACGTGCGGCTATAGCTCAAGGGAACCTCGATATAGACGTTCCGGTTGCCACCCACGCCTTTGCTGTATCCCAAGAACTCTTGTCCTTTCTCAACGAGGATAAGTTGCAGGTTTCCTTCTTCATCCCTGCCGTTGGCAATATGGAAATCGGGTTGCCTCGTTCTGTTAACATTATTCCAGTTATAGGCGTCGAACGAGAAGATGAATTTCAGGTTCATCCCGTCGAGTGGAGACCATAGTTTACCCAGATCCTGATCAATGCTAGCAACGGTTTCTATGCTATTCTGGTACGTTGTCTGGTATCCTGTTTGGGTAGCTTGCACCCAAGGGTTGGCGCGGTTCACGTTCTTGGGGTATTCCCCGGTGGAGTATTGCGCAGGGTGAACGATGGGAGGTGCCTGCATGGACCAGTCCAGGATAGTAGAAATTCCCGTGCCTGGTGCATTCCTATTGCTAATGAATCCACCCACGCTAAGTGAGAATAGCGTCGATGATGTCAGGTCCATATCTATGTTACTCCGCACGTTATACTTGTTTAGCCTTAACTGGGTGTCGACGGGCGAAGTGGGATCGGTTTGGATAATACCGGTTTCATGGAATGTTCCCAAGATAAAGCGGTACCTCAGCCGCTCGGTTCCCCCGTTCACGTCGAGGCTAACCCGCCCGTTCGTGGCATGATTCGTGGTAACCATGTCTAGCCAGTAGACGTCGGGGTACAAGTCAGGATCGTATCCCTCGCGTGTCCGATCAATCTGCTCCTGGGTATACAGGGACGTCGCGGGCATGCCCGATAAGGTCCTGGCAGCGTTAATCACTTCCATGTGCTTGGCACCGTCCACGTAGCTGGGGAGTTTCACCGGCTCAGAGATACCGTAGTCGGCCTTCACGGTTACACGCGGGGCTCCAATCGTTCCTCGCTTTGTCTTGATCACGATGGCTCCGTTGGCTCCTTTCACACCATACACGGCCGTGGCTGCGGCATCCTTTAGCACCGAGAACGATTCTATCTCTTCCGGGGAGAGGTTATCGAGAGAACGTTCGATCCCGTCGACAATCACTAGCGCCCCGGCTCCCGCGCCAAATGTACTGATCCCGCGGATCCAGAAATCGGAAGAGTCATACCCGGGTTCCCCGCTCCGTTGAATGCCAATGATACCGGGAATTTGACCGATCAAGGCATTGGATATGGATCGACTCTGGTTCACCTGAAGGCGTTCGGGCTCGACGGTTGTTACCGATCCGATGATACTCTCTCGCCTCTGCGTGCCGTACCCCACGATAACCACCTCATCCAATGCTTGTGTATCTTCTTGCAGTATAATGTTAAAGACGGTCTGGCCGCTCGTATTTATCTCTAACGAGTGATACCCGATGTAGGTAACCTGTATTACAGCATCATCGGCTACCAGCAGCGTGAAATGCCCGTCTATATCGGTGATCGTTCCATTGGAGGTTCCTACCTCGAGTATATTAGCCCCGATAATGGTTTGACCCCCATTATCGGTAATCCTACCCGTGATTCTCTTTTGTTGTTGCTGGATAACCACCTCTGCCGTTGTTTCCGATTCCTTCTTCGTGATATAAATAGAACGATCGGAAACAAACCACGTGTTATCGGTCGTGCTCAATATCTCTTCTAAAATTTCCTCGATGGTTTCGTTAGTCGCGTTCACTGAAACCCTCCTCCCGGTGTTGAGGATGTCATCCTGGTAGAAAAAGATAAATTCGCTGTTTTTCTCGATCTCGGATAAGACCTGTTTAATTGTTTTATCCTTCAGGTGAAGGGATATCTTTGCCGACTGCGAGTAGCTGCTGTTCGAGAAGGCAAGGCTAGTACCCAACACAAGGCATAAAAAAACCAACCTCATAATTTGACATGTTCTTTTTAAATTAGCCCTATTTAAGCTAATGTGTCTGTTTTTTGTCATACATTTGTAATGATTTAAATTTGAAACTTTAACTGGTTTTTGATTTTAAGTCACGACCGGGTGATACTGAACCTATCATCCGGTTACTTTTTACTTCACGGGGGTTATTTTTCTCTCATACGCACTTTAAATTTTATGATTTTGCATTAATTATATAGGTATTATCGTTTTCATGATGAAACGTTATTGGTAATGCCCTTGTCAGGTCTGTTAACAACTTCTCCAAGTCATCTTTCATATCTAGTTTCCCCGAGCATTTTAGCGTGGCGATGGTAGAATCACAATCGATTTTCACCCCGTAATACCGCTCCAGGCGAACGATAATATTGGCCAGCACCTCGCTCTCGAACTGGTATAATCCTTTTGTCCACAGGGTATAGATACTTGCATCTACCTCTTCCACGGAACCATTGCCGTGGCTGTATGAATAGATTTGATTTGGCGCGAGGGTAACTTTCTTGTTGCCCGCGGTGGGAGAGATTCGTACCGATCCGGCGGCCAATACCACGCTATTGAGCATATCTGCCTCGTAAGCCGAAACATTGAACTTCGTACCCAGTACATTGATGTCCATCTGCCTTGTTTTCACGATAAATGGGCGGCTTTTATCTTCGGCTACTTCGATATAGATTTCTCCATCGATATAGATCTCTCTTTTACTTTTGCCGAACTCCACCGGGTAAGTAAGTTTACTACCCGCGTTGACCCATGCTTTGGTACCGTCGGAGAACGTTATCACCGAGCGCTTCCCGTAAGGTGTGATTAACTGGTTATAAGAAGAAAGCTCCTCCTTGACAATCAAATTATCATCGGCTTTAATTGTCTCCTCTTCGTACTGGATAGTAGATTCTTTATTATTTAAAATTACGGTGTTTTGTTCCGATACGATCAGTTTCGTGTCGGACGAGTAGAGATCGTCGCTACTGGAAAACGAGGTAGCAAATGTCGAGATATCCACGTGATTTCTTTCTCGCGTGAGGACCATGGTAAGCGAAACAATTAGTGCCAGAGATGCTGCTACCGCGGAGACTCTTAACAGGAGAGCGCGCGTTTTATCTTTTTTCTTTTCACGGATTTGATTTTGTAGCGAGGTAAGGGAATTGGTAATTTCAGTACGCGGTATATTAAAATCGTTGAGTTTGATCTCCTCGTGATAAAGGATTAACGCCTCTTCTATGGCTGTTCTCGTGGAAGGATTCTCTTCCATCACCCTATTCCAAAAGAGCGCATCCTCCTCTTCTTTAAATATTTGCCACCTGAGAAAGTTCTTATCTTTAAGAAAGTCTACCGGGGTGAAATTTTCATACTTCTCGATCTCCATTTTCCTGCCTGTTTTCTAGGTATACAAACAGGAATGTTTTTTATACCCATTTTTTCCACGGAAAACATTTTTTCACAATAAACGGGAACTATTTATCATCTTTTAGTCGTTTTAGCGAACGTGAGATCAACTTCCGCGCGGCATGTTGGGTGATGTTCATGATTCTCGCTATATCCATGTATTCCAGTTCCTGGATATACCGAAGGTAAATCGCCTCTTTCTGGCGACTGGTTAGCCTTGCAAGCAAGTCCTCGATCTGTTGTTTGATAATCACGCGGTCTTCTTCCGCGATAATCCGGTCGAGCACGGTGGGCGTGATCGTGAAGTCCAAACCTTCATCCGCGATACGGGTCATGGTAGTAGCCGCTTTGGAATTATAGATATTATAGAGACTATTTTTAAGAGATTTAAGTAAAAAGTGTTTCAAGTGATCAGGTGACGAGAAGTCTTTCTCTCTGAAATAAACATTCAGGAAAATGTCTTGAATCACGTCTTTTACAATTTCGCTTTCACCTCCCAAGCTTATGCCGTAAGCATACAGGTCATTGATATAGAGCTGGTAATAATAGGCAAACGCGTGATCATCCCCATCACTAAATTTCTTGAATATATTGTCGCGATCGAGGATGGATTTGCTCATAATTCAGGGTGACTCCTCGCGTGTAGGGCGGGCAATCGGCGGCAAATTTACATAATAAATATTGATTTACAAATAGGTTAAATGCATGAAGGTATTCCACTTGTTTATAACCTCCCGGGCGAGCTGGCAACCCATGCGCCAGGTTGGGTGCAGACAAAGGCTGATCGGTCGACGGCCGAACGATGGGCTTCTTGCAGCGATTTTCCTTGTAAGATAGCGGCTATAAATGCACCCGTGAACGCGTCACCTGCACCCACTGTATCCATCACCTTCACACGGGGTGTTTTAATGTACGAGTCGCTCTTCGGCGTGAGGACAAGGCTATAATCCGCGCCGGCAGTCAAGATCATGAAACGCAACCCGTACTTCTCCAAGAGCCATCTACAACTGGCTTTCACGTCCGGCGCACGAATATCGAACATCTCTTTTAGTACCGCCAGTTCCTCTTCGTTAAGCTTTAGCACATTGCACATTTCCAAGGATTCTTCAATAATCTCCTTCGAGAAAAAGTGCTGTCGCAGGTTAATATCGCATGCACGGTACGTGCTGGTTGGTAGAAGAGAGAGCAAGGAACGAATAGTGTTCCGGGATTCAGGCGACCGTTGTGCCAGCGTCCCAAAACAGATCGCGTCAGTTCTTTTTGCCAATGCCCTCATCGAATCAGTCAGCGGGATGTGGTCCCATGCCACTCCCTCGATAATCCGGTACGAAGGAATCCCGTCGGTTAGTTCCACCTCCACCCTACTGGTAGGGTAATCTACCCTCGCGATGTGATGACAGATACCCGCCTTCTCGATCTCGACCATCATCTCGTCTCCCAAGGGATCTTTTCCCACGGCACTTATCGCGTAACTTTCCACTCCCGCGTCAGAAGCATGGAACACGAAGTTGATTGGTGCTCCTCCCGCTTTCTTTCCCGAGGGTAGCATATCCCAGAGCAATTCTCCAATCCCTATTATTATTGGCTTATTTTTCATTATCCTGGATAGTGTGTGTCTCAACTGGGGTTTTTTAATAACTGGTTAATTTTCTTTCTTAAATATTCTATTTCACCCTTTAACCAGCAAATTTCTTCGTTCTTCGAAGAGATAAGTTCCTCTACAATCTTTCTGGGAATGTAGTTCTCGCTTACAGTTTTGATAAGATCATCGGCTACTATCCTCTCTCTTTTTTTAAAGACTCGAACTTCTTTCTTTCTTTTTCCAAGAGCTTCTCGAACAACTCGATTGTTTTATCCACGGGGAAATTGTTAAAGGTATGATTGTTACTTACAGCACTTGTTTTAACACCACAGTTCTCGTAAAAATTATTGGTATTATACAGAACAGCATCTTCATTGTACTTCTTTAGCCCCTCTATTGTTACTCCTAATGCCGAAGCAATTTCGTTCAAACGTTCATCATTAAATTTTTCCGTTTGCTCCATTTTTGAGATTGCCTGCTTTGTTACGCCTAATAATTCTCCCAATTCAGTTTGAGTCATTCCCCGGAGCCGGCGAACTCGCTCAATTTTTCTCCCCAAGTGAATAGAATCAGCATAGTCCATTTTTTCCATGTTTGTCATTTTTTATTAATTGATGCAAAAAGCAAAGTTAATAATAATCACCTGTTCATCAACAACTCTATTTTCTCTTTTTCACTTTTCAATAATCGTTCGTATAATTCCACGATTTTATCCAATGGATTAAATTGTACAGGAATTTTTATACCTTGTTTAGATTGTATATCCGATACGGGGACTGTCATAGTGATCATAGTGGTCGTATCATCTGTACTATTAATATTATCGAGAGCCCTACCTACATCGAAGTCTTTAATTAAATGGACTGATAAATTTAAGGCATTAGCAATTTGATCTAATAGTTCTTCTTCAATTCTGTTTTGTTTTTCAATTTTTACAATTCCCGTCTGACTAATTCCAAGGTCTGCAGCCAATGCTTCCTGTTTCACCCCTAAATACATTCGGAGCCTTTTCACATTCTGTCCGATATGCTTTTCATTTATTCTACTTGCTGATTTAACAACCATCTTATTGAGTTTTTTATGTTAGAAGATGCAGCAAAGATAATAAATATCAACCAAATTACAACAAAAGTCAACCTATTTATCTTTAATATAGAACATAGAGTCCCTAATTTTGTCGTCATGAAACCACGCAAAGTATTAATCGATTATGCAAGGTGCGAAAACACACGACGGATTTGTATTTTTCAATCAATTTTAATCACATGAACAAAACAATGAAAATCAGCAAACTAGTTCAATGGAAGTTTGGGCCATCTTTGGTCATTCACTTCATTTCTCTTTTTGTACTTTCGAGCACGTTCTACGGCTTTGCCGGAAAAAGCATGCTCGATTCAGACGTTACTTTCAGCCAGCAACAAAAAAAGCAGGTTTCCGGAACCGTGCTGGATGAGGATGGGGAAGCAGTTATTGGTGCCAACGTGGTAGAAAAAGGCACGACAAATGGCACGGTAAGCGATATCAACGGGCATTTTTCGCTTGCTATTGAGAATGACGGCGTACTTCAGATAACATATATTGGATATCTGGTAGAAAAAGTGTCTACTGTAGGTAATACTGTTTTTACTATCACGCTGCAGGAGGACACGAAAATGCTGGCCGAAGTAGTGGTTATCGGCTATGGTTCGCTCGATAAGCGGCAGGTGACCAGTGCCATCACTTCGTTAAAAGGCGATGATATGATGGTGGGAGTAGGTGGTGCTGATATCACTTCCGTTTTACAGGGAAAGATCGGTGGCCTCGTTATGAATAACCTGGGGAGCGCGAACTCGGGTACCACTATTCAATTACGGGGCATGACATCGATTAATGCCGGATTGCTTTACAAGGGAGTGTATCACGATGGTGATTCACCCTCTGTTTATTCGTATTCCCGAGAATCATTTCAAATTCCCAAATGTCACAGGCTTATCATCAATTTTGACACATTCGCTCTTTCAATTTGTTTCAAATCTTCCGCCCTTACTTACTACAATTCATTTCGGGATAGGAGTCAGACTTAATCATGCTTTTCAATACAACTATAAAGATAAAAAGATTATCAATATACAATCCCGGGTATTTACTTGTGTTATATGTAATGATTTACAGTCGTGATTGATTGAACCGGGTAAATATCTCAATCATTGATTTCCGGGTTTTGTATCGCGTTAAATAATCATCAATCATCTGCTTTACAACGGGTTCCCCTCCCTCTATTTTAAGCATAATCGTGAAATATCTTACGGTGTTCTCGTATACATCCCGTCCGGTATTATTCATGTAATTATCAATCGCTTGCTTGAAAAGGGCTAAAGTCTCCATGGGAAATTCATCAGATACATGTTCGTGATATCTCTCTAAAACCTCAATACGGAGGTATCTCCTCAGGTATGCCAATAAACGTGCTGCCTGTTTTTCCTCCACGTGGATATCGGCTACACTCGCGATAAACCAATCGCGTTTTTTCTGGTAATGGTTTATCAGTTTTTCGATTTCCACGGCCCACTCTTCTTTTGAAAAGGTTGATTTATAGACCCGGTAATATTCAAGGCGAAAGTCATTATCAATAAACTTGCGGGATATTTTCCGCACCTCTTTCGTGTTATTCTCTTTCTTGGCTATTTCCAATAGATATTCATCCCAACGAGCGTTAAACCCGTTAAACCGATGGTGATTTTCCTTATTTTGGATAAACTCGTTTATTAATCTTTTTGCCTCCTTGTATCTATTGTCAGCAATCATCTCTTTGACAATAATTTGACGAAAATCTTCAATTTGCAAGTTTTCTTCAATTACCCCATGCGCGGTTTGAGCATCTCCTCGCTGCTTATAAAAGTCGATTTTCCGCTCCAGAATTTGTTTCGCTTCATAGGAGCTTTTATCCGAAAGACCGGCAAACCGTTTATCTTGCATGGCAATATACGCTTCAGGATCGGTGTCTCTTGTGACATTCATTATCAACCCGTTAAACAGGTCTTGGGTAACCCTATCATACTTGTACTTTTCTACTTCCTTTTTGCAATACGCCAATAACTCTTCCGCCGTCAACTCACCCGCTTTATACGCTTTTTCAAGAATACCGAAAGGCTCGTATAAATAATCGTCGCTAACATACCCATCCAAATCGACATCGATTTTCCTCGTCCATTCGGCATACTCTTCGAGGCAGGCTTTTGCAATCAAGACTGCTTCCGTCCCATTGCCTTGTTCAATATATTCTCTTGCCTTTGCAAGCCATTGATCCAGAATATCAATCTCGAAACCGTCGTAATGATAATCGTATATATCGTCAGCATCAAAGTCGATATCCTTCAAGGCAGAACGTATTATTTCAGAAAAATTAATATTCCCGGGGTGTTCCTGTTGGGGAGTAAATTCCAGTAAAACAGCCTGTCGGAAGGTAGGATTGTGCAATCCAAGACGGATAACGAGTTCCTGTAAATCATTTAAGGACATTCCCCGAACCAGATTCTCGAAAACACCTGTTTCGGGGCCAGTCTTACTCCGGGCAATACGTTCATTAATGGATTCCAGAACAATCGGGATATGCTTGCAAGGATAATAATCACTGGGGCAGGAACAGGAAAAGTTCCGGACATCTTTCCCGTAGGTTTCTATTTTTATGGTGTAAATACCATAGTTCCCGCGATATTGGGCCTTCCAAAAATTGGGGCGTGTTTCTTGTAAATCGATTATCTTGTTCATAGAGTGATGGTATATTGCTCATGTTTTATATGACGTATGGTTGCAGTTGTAGGTGCATGTATTTCGAGTTTACTCGCGAAACTCGGGTATATTATTTACCGGGGATTCTTAATAGTAAATAGCGTATCGAAAAGAGGAGTCCGACGAATTAATTTTGTATGATTTGGTGTGAACCTGTCACTCTCGTCTATCGTAACAAGTCCAAGGTGATAAAACAACACGTCGAACACCCTCCGTATGTAGCAATGTGCGGCCGTCGCTTCTCGCGGTCTATACCTTTCGGAAGCCTCTTCAATCAACGAGGGGAATGCCCGAAAGTATTTGTCGGAATAGAATGTATCTCTTTGGGCTTTCTTCCCGTATTTATGCAATAGCACAAGATTAAAACCGAGACCAACCACTCCAATATTTTCAGAAGAATAGGAATCAAAATAGGCGGGATTGTATATGGTGAACATCGTGGTTAACATGGTCGACAACAACAGGCTGTCACTCTTCATTAATTCTTTTCCTTTCTTCGTCAAAGAAAGAATATTGTTACGTTTCTTGACTACCCTCATCAATTCTACAGCTATTCTTGCCATTTGGACAGAGACAGAATCTTTCTCCGTACGCAATTTAAGGATGCCACTCTGTATAAGAAGCTCGGAGGCTCCCTCCAAATACACCTCCTTCACGATACGTGGTGGAAGGTTCCCGATTTGTGTTAATTTAAGGTTCTCTTCCTTCTCGATCATTTCCAGCAATTTTTTAACCTGTCGGAATAGGGACACAGAATCACAATCCTCATCGTTGAAGTCCGCGAGTTGAACAGGGCAGTTCTTCCCGAACAAATCATGCAGGATATACTCCATTCGCGTGGGAGAATATCCTTCGAAATGTGCTAACGGCCGATTATTTTCGATTTGCATCCATTCACCGACAAACCGGTTAAGATCTTCGATGGTGGGAGTGCCAATACCCGTTTCTCGTATTCGTTTCTCGATGTATTTTTGTAGCTCTTCTTTGTTATGCATTAAATTCACTTTTTCAATAACTCTAAAAATGGTACACCCCGCTTAACTATCTTAAGTTTTTGCGCTTTCGTCGCCTTGCTCGATTTTAATCAACCTGTTCCGTGAGATTCCCGCACGTTCACCAACTTGTTCCGAAGATAGGCCTCCGCGTAAACTGCTACGCGCAAATATACATACTATCACTCGTAAAGATAAATTTTATTATCATAAATCATGATATCACCCCGATCGTGTAAGTTTGAACATTTTAGAGAAGTATTGTTACATGAACAAAACATTGAGTAAATTTGCTCACTATATTGAGTAATTTTTTCAGGTTTGAACGTCCATATTTATTCGTTTTGCCGAGTGCGGCAATAGTCTGATTTTAATGAAATCTACTTCTTTTTTATACAATTATATTTGTAGGACTAAAAATATTGAGTAAATTTGCTCATTACATTGAGTAATTTTAGTTTTATGTTTGAACGCCCACACTTAAAGCCTTTTAGAGTAAAAATTGAAGAACCTAGAAAGTTTATTCAAGTGGTTCTGGGACCTCGACAAGTGGGTAAAACCACTATGATTACACAACTATTGTCACAATTGAAGGTACCGAACCTATACGAATCTGCTGATGCAATTTCGGCAACAAATACATCTTGGCTTGTTCAGGTTTGGGAGTCTGCAAGATTACAAATGAAAGTTTCTAAAGTAGCCGAATTCTTGCTGGTTATAGACGAGATTCAAAAAATAGACAATTGGAGTGAGGTTGTAAAACAGCAATGGGATAAAGATACGGTCGAGAACATCAATATAAAAGTCATTTTACTTGGTTCTTCCCGTTTACTAATTCAGAAAGGGTTAACAGAGTCTTTAGCAGGACGCTTCGAAACATTGTATTTAGGACATTGGTCCTATCCTGAAATGCAAGAGGCTTTTGACTGGAGCATAGAACAGTACATTTACTTTGGAGGGTACCCGGGATCTGCTTCTTTGATTAATGATGAAGAGCGATGGGAGAACTACATTAAAGATTCACTAATAGAAACCAGTATCTCCAAAGATATTTTGATGCTAACGCGCGTTGATAAGCCGGCTTTACTGAAAAGGTTGTTCGAGTTAGGTTGCCTCTATTCCGGTCAAGTTCTCTCATACACGAAGATACTGGGACAACTTCAAGATGCAGGTAATACAACAACATTAGCGAATTACCTGAAGCTGCTATCGGATTGTGGATTATTAGGCGGTTTAGACAAGTATGCCGGAGATATAATTCGTAAGCGAGGATCAAGTCCCAAATTCCAAGTATATAACAACGCTTTGATTACCTCTCAAAGTAACGATACGTATGAAAAAGCAATCATTAACCCGAAATCATGGGGACGACTAGTTGAATCTTCTGTTGGAGCGCACTTGCTCAATCACTCTCTTTCTGAAAGATATAATATCTATTATTGGCGTGAGGCCAATCACGAGGTTGACTTCGTCCTAGAAAAAGGTGATAATATAATTGGTCTTGAAGTGAAAAGTGGAATGAGAGCCGAAAATGCAGGAATAAGTATTTTTGCAGAAAAGTTTCATCCCGAGAAAGTATTACTTGTCGGCACAGGAGGCATTCCTTATAATGAGTTTTTGAAGATTAACCCGAAGAATCTATTCTGAAAACACGGTTAGTGTAAGGCCAGCTCAATCAAGATTACTACCGAAGAAACTAATAGGTAGGAGCAATAAATCTCTCCATCCAAAGAAAATCCTTAGTAGGACATACAGAAAAAGCACCTACCGAAAACAATCGATAAGTGCTTAATAATCTTTGCGGTATGGACGGGACTCGAACCCGCGACCCCCTGCGTGACAGGCAGGTATTCTAACCAACTGAACTACCACACCGTTTTTCGTTGCCACCACCGTGGCTGCTGTTTGATAGCGAGTGCAAAGGTAACGATATTTTCAGAATTACAAAACTTTTATGGAGGATTTTTTATTCACACCTCGTTTTTTGCACTCGCAATTATTTTTTGATTGATATCCTACTGAAGATCAGCAGACAATTCATTTCAACCATTCATCGAACCAACGGAAGAACTCGCGCTGGAAGAGGATGCCGTTCTGGGGCTTGGTGATCCAGTGGTTCTCGTCGGGGAAAATGAGCATCCTGGACGGGATATCCCTCAACTGGGCGGCGTTGAATGCCATCATGCTCTGCGAAGCAAGGATACGGTAATCAAATTCGCCATGAGAAACCATGATGGGGGTATCCCATTTCTCGACGAAGCGATGAGGCGAGGTCTGGTAGGTGCGCTGCGCGGTGGCATTCGACTTGTCCCAATAAGGACCACCCATGTCCCAGTTGGCAAAGAACATCTCTTCGGTTTCCAGGTATTGAGCCTCAAGATTAAAGATGCCCGCGTGCGCGAAAAAGGCCTTGAAGCGCTTGTCGTGATTGCCGGCTAACCACAGGGTGGAGAAGCCACCGTAACTGGCACCGGTACAACCCAGTCGGTTTTCATCCACGTAGGGCTCCTTGGCAACGGCGTCGATGGCGGAAAGATAATCCCGCATGTTTTGCCCCCCGTAGTCGCCACTGATCTGCTCCAGCCACTCCTGCCCGAATCCCGGTAGGCCGCGACGGTTGGGAGCCACGATGATGTAGCCGTTGGCCGCCATCATTTGCAGGTTCCAGCGGTACGACCAGAACTGGCTGACCATACTCTGTGGCCCACCTTGACAGTACAGCAACGCGGGGTACTTCTTCGCGGGATCGAAATCGGGCGGGAAGACTACCCACGTGAGCATCTCTTTACCATCGGTGGTGGTAATCCATCGCTCTTCTATTTCCCCCATCCGGAGTTGGTCAAGGATATCCTTGTTCTCGAACGAGAGCTCGGTGGCCTCTCCCGAAGCGAGGTTTACACGGTATATCTCGGCGGGTTGTGACATGGATTGACGTTTGACAATGAGGCTACCGTCCGCCAAGTCGACAGAGGTATAATCGTGTTTCCCCTTGGCAACTTCCCTGATCTCCCGGCTGGCGATATCCACCGAGTAGAGGCTGCTGGTGCCTTTGACCGGGGAGACCATGTAGATGGCGCGGTTATCCTCACTCCAAACGAAGTCTTCCGCGTTGTAGTCGAAGTTCTCGGTCACGTAGGTTTTGTCGCCGGTTGCCAAGTCCATCACGAAGAGCCGGTTCTTGTCGGCCTCGTAACCGTCACGTTCCATGCTGAGCCAAGCGAGTTTCGTGCCGTCAGGCGAAAAGAGCGGGTTCACGTCGTACCCCATCATCCCTTCGGTCATGTTCCGGGTTTGGCCGCTTTCGACATCGTAAAAGAAGATATCGGAGTTGGTGGAGACGGCGTATTCCTTCCCCGTTTTCTTGCGAGAGGTGTAGGCGATGGTTTTCCCATCGGGGCTCCACGCCAGTTGCTCCACCCCGCCGAAGGGAGCCAAGGGCGATTCATACGGTTCTCCCTCCATTATATCCCGGATGTTGGTTAGCTTTCCGCCAGAGAGGTCGGCCACGAAGGGATGGGGCACGTTTTCTACCCAGTGGTCCCAGTGCTTGTACATCAGGTCGTCCACCACCCGTCCCGTTGCCTCGGGGAGGTCGGCGTACTTATCGGCCGCGGTTTCGACGGTTTTCACGCTCTTCACGAACAGTACCTTCGTCTCGTCGGGAGAGAAGGTGAAGCTGTTGATTCCTCCCTCCACGTTGGAGAGTTGCTTCATACCCCCGCCGTCGGGGTTCATCGTCCATACCTGCGACGAGCCGCTCTCGTTGCTCAGGAAGACAATCTTTTTCCCGCCATCCATCCACTGGGGATTGCTCACGTTCACTAACGTGAACGTGAGTTGTTTCTTTCCCGTTCCGTCGCTTTTCATGATGAACAGCTCCGAGTTGGTCCGGTTACGTGGGATACTGACGTAGGTCACCTGGTACAGGATACTCGACTTGTCGGGCGATATCGCCACGTCGCCTATCCTCCCGAAGCTATATAGCACCTCGGGCGTCATGATGCCGTTTTGAATCTCGGGCGATGCCTTTCCGATGATTTCGGTAAGTTCGTTCTCTTTACCTGATGTTCTCGTATCCGAATTCTGGGAAGCACCCGTGCAAGCGAGCAAGCTCCCACCCATAACAATTGCCATAAATAGTGATTTGAACTTCATAAGGGTTCTTTGTTCTATATTATATATCCTTTTCTCTCGATTGATGCAGCAATATTTACGCGAGTTCCCCGGGGGTATTGGGTGTCGCAGATTTCCCGGGGTCCACGGGCAACATCGCGGGGGTCACGGGATTCTCGGGATTCTCGGGTGCCGTAACTGTCGCAGGCGTTGCGGGTTTCTCGGGTTTCACGATCTCGCCGTCCAGCATATGGATGGTGCGATCGGTAATGGATGCCAGTTGCTCGTCGTGCGTGACGATGATGAACGTCTGGTCGAGTTTATCGCGCAGCTCGAAGAAGAGGCGATGCAGTTCCTCCTTGTTGTCGGAGTCGAGGCTACCCGACGGCTCGTCGGCGAACACCACCAGGGGATCGTTGATCAGTGCCCGGGCTACCGCTACCCGCTGTTTCTCACCACCCGATAGTTCGGACGGCTTGTGCTCCACACGCTCCGAGAGGCCCATCAACTGCAAGAGCTCCTTGGCTCTTTTCTCTGCTTCGGCATGCTTTGATCGGCCTATCAGCGCGGGGATCATCACGTTCTCGAGGGCGGTAAACTCGGGCAGCAGCTGGTGAAACTGGAACACGAAGCCGATGTGCTTGTTCCGGAAGGCAGCCAGTTTTTTCTCGCCGAGGATGCTCAGCTCGTGGTTATCGATAAATATTTTTCCCGAGTTGGCTTTTTCGAGGGTCCCCATGATCATCAGCAAAGTGGTCTTGCCGGCGCCGCTCGGTCCCACGATAGAGACTATCTCACCCTTCTGCACTTCCAAGTCGATTCCCTTCAGCACCTGAAGCGGGCCAAAGCTTTTGTAAATTTTTTCCGCTCGTATCATCTGCTCTGTTTACGGGGTATATGAATATGCGAAGATACGAAAAAGGAGACATTCCCTCAAATTGTTTTTACGCATTATTAACGGGCAGTAGGTTGTGCCGACCCGCGGGCAGTCGCTATATTTGCAGACCAACTGATATAATGCAGTTGAATCGGCGACATTTAGATATTTCGCGGGGACCTGTTGCACACGAAGAGCGCGAAAAGAGGAGTTGTCCGAGCGTAGCAGGTGCATGAAGAATGAATAAGTTATCAACGTGATTTTTGAATTAGATTAGAATAACAATAGGATGAGTCAATTAAGTGGAATGCGGCAGGAGTACGATGCCGGGAGCCTGAATGAAGCGGAGATGGCTTCGGACCCGTTGGTGGTGTTTAACGAGTGGATGGATCACGCGATCGCGGCAGGATTGGCCGAGCCGAACGCGATGACAGTCGCAACGGCGTCCGCCGACGGGAAACCCTCGGCCCGGGTGCTCTTGTTGAAAGAGCTGAACGAGGAGGGGTTTGTCTTCTTCACCAATTACCTGAGCCGAAAGGGAAAAGAACTGCTTGCCAATCCCTATGCCGCGTTGGTGTTCGACTGGCATACCCTTCAACGCCAGGTGCGGGTAGAAGGAAGGGTGGAAAAATTATCGGCCGAAGCATCGGACGAGTACTTTAACTCGCGCCCCTTGGGAGCACGGATCGGGGCATGGGTGTCACCTCAAAGCAAGATCGTGAAAGGACGGGAAGAATTGAACCGGCTGCAAGCGGAACAGGAGCAACGATTCAACGGCCAACCGGTGCCTCGGCCCTCGCACTGGGGGGGATTCTTGGTTCGCCCCACGGCGGTGGAGTTTTGGGAAGGGCGTCCCAGCCGGTTGCACGACCGGGTGGCCTACTATAAAACCGAAGAGGGTTGGAGCAAACAGCGGTTGGCACCGTGAGCCGCCCGTTATTAAGAGAGACGGCGCATCCCAAGATGGCACGTGAGAATTTACAGGGCAAGAGTGAGTACCGTGAGGGAATCACTTCTTTAGATCGATCACCTTATTTTTCGGGATAGTAGCCACGAACTCTTTCAGGTAGAAAGGTTCGAAGTAGGCCGAGTCCACGAAGTCCCCGTTTCGGAATGCCTCCTCGGCGAGCGGCACCATTCCCGGGGCGAGAGGATGGATATCGTCTATAAACCGGGCATTGGGATGGGTGATCACGTCGCGGCACTTCGCGGCCCCGTTACCAAAGAATACGACAGGCTGTTTTTCCAAGAGGTCGAAGTAACTATCGCCGTCCACGATATCGGCCGAAGTTGCTCGTACCGTGTTCAATGAACGGTCGAAGAAAGTGGCGTACACCTCCATGCGGCGGGCATCGATCATCGGGCAAAGCAGTTCGTTTTCCCCCACCCCGTCTTTCATCATCGAGGCCATGACACGCGCGGTAGGAATCGCGATAAGCGGGATACCGAGCCCGTAGCTCAATCCCTTGGCTTCCGACACGCCGATCCGGAGGCCGGTGTAGGAGCCGGGGCCGCTGCTCACGGCAATCGCGTCGAGTTGCATTCCTTGTTCCCGGACATCCTCCATGATTTCATGCACGAAGAGGCCTAATCGCGACGCGTGCGATTGTCCCTCGTGATTCTCTTTCCGGATCAGTATCTCACCGTCACGCGAAAGGGCGCAGGAGCAGACGGGAGTAGATGTTTCAATTGTCAGGAGTATACACATATGTACTTTATTTTGCTATGATTGCAGCTAAAGGTCTTCTATTTAGCTGCAATCACAGTATATACGAAATATACGAATGTTGTTTTTTTACCATTTTAACGGCGCGAAGATATCAATTATCGTTGGTTCGAGGGTGCTGTCGGGCAAAAAAAAAGACTGCACCCGGGGATGCAGTCTCTCTTTTAAACCTATAAAGATTAATACCTGTTTCTGTCGCGATTGCCGTAACCACCACCGCCTCCGCGGAAGTTGTTTCTTGGACGGTCACCTTCTGCACGTGGACGGGCTACCGACACGGACAATGTACGTCCATCATATTCGGCATCGTTTAGTTCTTCAATGGCGCGCTGTCCATCTTCGTCGCTGGACATTTCAACGAAACCGTAGCCTTTGGAGCGGCGGGTATCGCGGTCAGTAATAATTTTTGCTGAGGATACTTCACCATATTCCTCAAAAAGTTCTTTTAAATCGGCATCAGTAATCTGATAACTTAAGCCGGCTACAAAAATGTTCATGTAAAATAATTAAAATAAAAAAAATAAATAATTTGCGCAGAAGTCCTTTCAATGAGAGGAGTTAGGAAATAACTTAACAATGTGAAGAAACTAAATAACAGCCCGCTAAAAAAATACTTATGCACCGCAAAGATAGGGATAAAATAATTGTGACAAAACAAAATAGCCAAAATTGTGAAAAATATTTTTCGTGTAAACCTCAGCGTGTTACGCCACTTCTCACCAACAATGCCTCGACGGTGGGCTCGTGACCTCGAAAGCGCTTGTAGAGAGTCATCGGGTCTTCGGTATTCCCTCGCTCCAATATATTATCCCTGAATGATTTAGCAGTAAATTCATCGAAGATGCCGTTCTTCTTGAAAAGCGAGAACGCGTCGGCATCCATCACCTCCGACCACTTGTAGCTGTAATAGCCGGCGGCATAGCCCCCGGAGAAGATGTGCCCGAAGGAGGTAGACATACAGGTCTCGGGCACCACCGGAAGAAGCTTTACCCGCTCCATGGCTGTTTGTTCAAAAGCACGTACCTCGCCGTTGAACGGTTGCTCTAACGAGTGCCACGCCATATCGAGGTATCCAAACGAGAGTTGGCGCAAGGTGGCGTACCCGGTGTTGTAATTGGAGGCGTCCACGATCTTTTGTAACAGTTCCTCCGGCATCTTCTCACCGGTCTGGTAGTGAGCAGCGAACGTGTCGAGGTACTCTTTCTCGATGAGCCAGTTCTCCATGATGTGCGAGGGAAGCTCCACGAAGTCGCGGTAAACGCTGGTACCCGATAGGCTCTCGTAGTGGCTCTTGGCCAACATGCCGTGCAGCGCGTGCCCAAACTCGTGCAGGAAAGTTTTTACCTCGTCAAAGGTAAGCAGGGCCGGCAAGGTTCCGGCTGGACGAGTGAAGTTCATGACAATAGAGACATGCGGGCGGCTGTCGACACCCTCTTTCACGAACTGCCCTTTAAAAGAGGTCATCCACGCGCCGGAACGCTTGCCGTCCCTCGGGTGAAAGTCAGTATAAAGCACCGACAGGAAATCGCCGTTTTCATCGAACACGTTCCACGCCTCCACCTCCGGGTGATAGACCTCGATGGCCGGGTTCTTCTCGAACTTCAACCCGTACAGGTCAGTAGCCAAGCCGAACACGCCCCGCTTCACGTTCTCCAGCTCGAAGTAGGGGCGGGTCATCTCGTCGCTTAAATCAAAGCGCTCCTCCCTCAGCTTATCGGAATAATAACTCCAGTCCCACGGTTGCAGGTCGATAGGCCCTCCCTCCATCTGCCCGGCGTATGCCTGCACGTCCTTCACCTCCTGGTGAGCGATGGGGCCGAACGCGACGGCCAGCTCGTCGAGCAAGTCAAACACCGCTTCATCGTTTTTCGCCATCCTGTTTTTCAGCACGTATTCCGAATACGTATCGTAGCCCAGCAGCCGGGCTATCTCCAGGCGAAGGTTCACGATTTTTTGCACGTTCTCGCGGTTATCGAACGGGCCTCCCATCACGCTTTTGGTATTGTAGGCCATGTACAGCTTCTCGCGCAGGTCACGTCGGTCGGCATACTTCATGAATCCCATGTAGCTGGGTGCCGAGAGATCGAACAGCCATCCCTCTTTGTCTTTCGACCGGGCCTTGGCCGCAGCGGCTTCCACGAGGCTCTCGGGAAGGCCTGCCAAGTCGTCTTTGTTGGTAAGGAGCATCTCGTAGGCGTTGGTCTCCCGGAGGTTGTTTTGCCCGAACTCCAGCGTGGCTTTACTCAGCTCGATAGACAGCTGGCGGTATTTCTCCTTTCCCTCGGGAGAAAGGGTTGCCCCGCTCCGTTCAAAATCGGTATGGTACTTCTCGGTGAGTCGCACTTGTTCCGGTGTCAGGCCCGACGAGTGCCGGGTGTCGTACACCGCTTTCACTCGCTGGAAAAGGGGTTCGTTGAGGTAGATATAGTTACCATGTTCCGACAACCGGGGGCTTAACTGCCGGGAAAACTCCATCATCTCGTCGTTGCTCTCGGCACTTAACAGGTTGAAAAACACGTTAGATACCCGGCTCATCATCTCGCCGGAGTACTCCATTGCCTCGATGGTATTTGCAAACGTGGGCGACTCGGGGTTGGTCGCGATCGCGTCTACCCGTTCTCGCTGTTCCTCCATCGCTTTCTCGAACGCGGGTTCGTAGTGCTCCATCCGTATTTGTTGGAACGGTGCCGTCTGGTGCGGCGTATCAAACGGCGAGAAAAAAGGGTTCACTCCCGCCGATGCATTTATTATCGTCATTATACAAAGGATTGTTAGTAGGTTTTTCTTCATAAATTTCGCTACTTTTGTAAAGTAAAGGACCCGTTTTGTAGAATCAGGCAAAGACAGTGAAAGCCGAGGGCAGAGCCAAGCTTGCTTGAGTTATGCCGAGGCGCATCCTGTCTTATACAAAGACAGTGAAAGCCGAGCGCGATGCCAAGCTTGCTTGAGCAACGCCGAGGCGCATCCTGTCTTATGCAAAGATACGCGTTTTTCCCGTCACGGAAAACAGGGCACACGAAACATCATGATTTGCTTTACACACGTGGGAAGGAGGCATGGCTGATTTTGATACCGGAAAACGGGAAATGCAAAACATTTCGGCCCTTACCTGCGTTTTTAACAAAACCGCCTGTCCTTCCGTGGAAAGGATACTACATGGAGGGCATGCAACGATAAAGACACTATAAATTGATAGAACATGACAACAACGACTGAAAGTAACGCCAAGGAAAAAACGAAGACGACCAAACCAAAGAGTAAAACCAAAACCACCCCGCCCGCGGCCAAGAAAAACTTTATCCTCGACACGAACGTGATCCTGCACGACTTTAACTGCCTCGATAATTTCGAGGAAAACGACATCTACATCCCGTTCGTGGTACTGGAAGAGCTGGACAAGTTCAAGAAGGGGAACGACCAGATCAACTTTAACGCCCGGGCTTTTATACGCGAGCTGGATTTGATTACGGACGACGACCTGTTTACCAATGGGGCCGACCTGGGGGTTGGCCGCGGAAAGCTGTATATCGTGAACGCGACGGGGACCAACAAGAAAATCGCGGACGCTTTTCCTGAACGAACACCCGATAACCGCATCCTCTCGGTGATGTCTGATGTGGCCGAGAAGCACCCGGGGTTGAAGACCATCTTGGTCTCCAAGGATATCAACCTGCGCATGAAAGCCCGGTCGCTCGGCATCCTCACGGAGGATTATATCAACGACAAGGTAACCGACGTGGACCTGTTTGACCAATCGGAAACCGTGATCGAGGGTGCCGACCCCGATTTGATCGACAAGATATACGCGCAACCGGCAGGAGTGGACTTGGACGAGTTCAATTTCGAGGTGACCCTCGACCCCAACCAGTGCTTCATCCTTAAAAGCGAACGGAACAGCGTGTTGGCACGGTACAACCCATTCACCCAAACCATCAAGAAGGTGGAGAAGGAGAACAACTTCGGCATTCATCCCCGGAACGCGGAACAGACGTTCGCGCTGGAGATACTAAACGACCCCGAAGTGAAGCTGGTAGGCCTCACCGGGAAAGCGGGCACCGGCAAGACGCTCCTCGCGCTGGCGGCGGCATTAAAGCAGAACAAAACATACCGCCAGATACTGCTGGCACGACCCATCGTCTCGCTGTCGAACAAGGACTTGGGATACCTCCCGGGAGACGAGAAGCAGAAGATCGCACCCTACATGCAGCCGCTGTTTGACAACCTGAACGTGATAAAATCGCAGTTGGGACAGAACAGCTCCGACTTGAGGCTCATCGACGAACTTCAAAAATCGGGGCAACTGGAGATTGAAGCGCTTGCCTTTATCCGGGGCCGGAGCCTCACCGGGACCTACTGCATCATCGACGAGGCCCAGAACCTGACGCCGCACGAGGTAAAAACCATCATCACGCGTGCCGGGGAGGGAACCAAGATGGTGTTCACGGGCGACTTGCAGCAGATCGACTCCCCCTACCTCGATACGCAGTCGAACGGGCTCGCGTACATGATCGACAAGATGCGGGGACAAAACCTGTTCGCGCACGTGAACCTGGTGAAGGGAGAACGCAGCGAACTCTCGGAACTGGCAAGCAACCTGTTGTAATATGTCCCTCGAGTATTGCTCGCGTTGTACCTACAGCTAAATGCTTCACTAAAGTTAGATTTTCCCCCGCTATGGCATTACTCGAACAAGTTCGGTACTGCTCACTTAGCTTAACGGGAAAATTCGACTTCAACTAATCAGCTTTGTCAAAAAATATCCGGGCACGGCAGGCGGGTCCCCGGTCGCGGGTAACGATCTGGAAGATGTACTCGCCTTCCTCACCGGGTTGACGGTGTACCTCGCCCGTATCACCAAAAGTAAGTTCTTGCAGGAAGTTGATCTCGAAGCGGCGAATAAAGTGTTCCCGGTAAAACTCGAGCGAGAAGCAGTCCGAGATCCACCGAACGTAATGGAGGCTGTTGGCATGCGTGTTAACGTCAATGTCGCTGTACTTTATCGTGAAAGTGTTGGCAACCTCTCCTTTCGCACCGGGAATCCTGCCCGGCTCGCCGATGGGTGTACCTTCCGGGACAATAAAATCCTGCATGACAGAAAGTGAATCGAGGGACACACTGCGACGAGTCTTCATATCAATGACGGCCCATGTTGAAGCGGCATGGCCGATGACTTGGCCCTTCCCGTCGGTGAGTTGGAAATTACGGGTAGTAAATACCATCCCCATGCTCTCTACCCAGGTTTCGATGGTAAGAGTGTCCTCCTCGGTGGGCATCCGTTTCATGTCGATCACCAAGCGTGAAAGCACCCAGGTATAATTTCCCGACTGCAATTCCAACAACCCGAACCCGTTTTCATCGGCATTCCTGCCGGCCGTGATTAGCACAAAATTGGTCAACGATGTCAGCGAGACCCTCCTCCTAAAATCAATATCTTGTGCTTCAATATTGTAAGTATATTTTTTCCGTGCACTCATACAACTTGATCGTGAAGCGCGAAAATACAAAAAAATTATGGTTATCTTTGTAGGGATGCGGCTTAAAACCAAAATGAAGGATCGGGGGCACGACTTGCCATCGCTCTACAAAGAGACGGGCGAGGGGGGATTGGCCAAAGGACACCAGTTTACATCCGGCATCCCCGTGTAAAAAAAATCACGGGCAGGGATATACTTTTTCACGGGCGTGGATATACTTTTTCGGGCATTCTACCGTTATATGTACGTATTACGTGATCAGCCCTATTGCACGCTTTCGGCCGACTAATGCCCGGTGGGAGCGTTAAATTTTAGTTGATGCATTATGATAGATTATATTAAAGGAGAGGTGGCGGAATTGACGCCCACGTCGATCACGCTGGAACAAGGCGGCATCGGGTACCAGTTGAATATCTCGCTCAACACCTACGGTGCCATCAGTGACAAGCCGTCGGCCAAGCTTTACGTTTACGAATCAATCCGGGAAGACGCGCACGTGCTGTTCGGCTTCATGGACAAGCACGAGCGGGAGCTGTTCCTGCTCCTCATCAGCGTGTCGGGCGTGGGACCCAGCACCGCCCGGGTGATTCTCTCCTCGCTTAGCTCGAAGGAGCTGGAGAACGTGATCGTGACCGAGAATGCCCCCGTGCTGCAAACGGTAAAAGGGATCGGTGCGAAAACAGCCCAGCGAATCATCGTGGATCTCAAGGATAAGATAAAGTTCACCGACGAGAGCGGCACCGTGCAACTGCCCACGAAGGTGGACCTGTCGGAAACGGGGCACTCCGCCGTCTCTGCCCTGGTGATGCTGGGATTCGTGCAAACCGCGTCGCGAAAAGTGGTCTCGAAAATTATCAAGGAATCGCCCTCCCTGCCGGTGGAGGGAGTAATCAAAGAAGCGTTGAAACGATTGTAATAAGCCGGATTCCCACAGCTATAAACTAAAACAACGAAATCTCCAACGAGCGTCTAACAGGAGCTGGTTACGTAATACAAGTACCCACTTTCACGAATCGTGTCAAGCTCTTGTTGCCCTGGAAAAATTCCTACATATCGCGTTCCTTTTTCTCCTGTTGATCGGAAACGGGAGAGGGGTTGTCGCGTCTCCCGGTGAGAAAGAAGATAAGGTATCCCCTTCAACGGACGACAGCACCCGCACCCGTTTCAAGGTGGGCACTCCTTTCATAGAGAAGCCGGGCGACCTCCAAAAACGCTTTCCCATCGACCTGGAAAAACCATCCAACATCCGCACCGAGGTACGTTACGACCACCCGACCAACCGCTATATCTTTGAAAACAAGATGGGCGACACCGTGGTATCCTCCCCTTTCTCCATGACGCCCGACGAGTACAGGGCCTATCGCACGCGGCAGATGCAGATACGTTACTTCAGGGAACGAAACTCGTTGGGGGCCGACAGCCTCCCCTCGCCCCCCCGCTTCTCGCTCCGCGATATACGCAAGCCGGAAAGGCGTACCGGCGATATCTTCGGCGAAGGAGGCATCCGCCTTACCACCGGGGGAACCTTCGAGATATCGGCAGGGATTAAACGAGACGTGACCGACAACCCTACCCTGCCGCAGCGGGCAAGGCGGCGCACTACCTTCGACATGGGACAGGATATCCGGGTGAACATGAACGCCAAGGTGGGCGACAAGATCAACTTCGACATCAATTACGACAGCGAAGCGACCTTCGATTTCGGCATGGACGCACGGAAAATCAACTTGGCGTACCGGGGCGACGAGGACGAGATCATCCGGCATATCGAGGCGGGGAACGTGGGCATGACTACCGGCAACTCGCTGATCGACGCGGGCGAAACACTGTTTGGCATCAAGGCCGACTTGCAGTTCGGGAAGCTGCGGGTAAACACCTTGCTTTCACGACAAGAATCGGAAGCACGCACGGTCAACACACAAGGAGGAGTACAAACCACACCGTTCGAGATAGGAGCCGACGCGTACGACGAGAACCGTCATTTCTTCATGGGATACTACTTTCGAGACGCGTACGACGACGCGTTGAGCACGCTCCCCTACGTTCAATCGCCCGTGACGATCGCCCGCGTGGAGGTGTGGGTGACTAACCGAAGGGGCGATTACAGCCAAGCACGGAATATCGTGGCGTTTGCCGATCTCGGGGAGCAGCACGCCATCCACAACCCCCTCTGGAACCCCACCGGCTCGGAAGGATACCCACACAACCGGGCCAATACACTCTACGAACAGCTGGTGACCGAGTACACGGGAGCACGGGAGACAGCGGAGACCGACCGGGTTTTACCGTCTGGAGTGGTAGCGGGAATGGATTACGAGAAACTGGAAAACGCCCGCCTGCTCGACCCTTCGGAATACACCCTGCAGCCACGGTTAGGATACATCACGCTGCGGGTGCCGTTGCAGCCGGACGAGGTGCTGGCGGTTGCCTACGAGTATACCGTGAACGGCCAAGCCTTCCAAGTGGGAGAGTTTGCCCGGGACGTGGGACGAGAGGAGGAAGGAAGCGAAACCGGGGGAGGCGGGGCCGGGGGGGACGCCCAACAACAGGGAGCGCTCTTCGTGAAATTATTAAAACCAGTCTCCCTATCGCCCGCCTCCTACACGTGGGACCTGATGATGAAAAACATCTACTCGCTCGGCACGTACGTGTATCAAATCGAGCGGGACCGTTTTCGAATGGATATCGCCTACCGGAGCGACAGTACCGGAACCTGGCTCAACTACCTGCCCGGTCTCGCGGGACAAGAGGGCAACAACGGAAACGGGAGCGGGAATGGGAATGGCACGGGCGTTAGCGGTGCGGGAAGTGAGCAGCTGTTGCGGATGATGAACCTCGACCGGCTGAACGAGCGGGGCGACCCCTACCCCGACGGGCTGTTCGATTTCCTGGAGGGATACACCATCGACACCGGCAACGGCTGCATCATCTTCCCGGTAGTGGAGCCGTTCGGGTCTCACTTGCGGGAGCGGATCGGCGACGATGCTTTGGCGGAGAGGTACCTGTTTCAAGAGCTGTACGACTCCACGCTCACCGTGGCACGCCAGTTCGCGGAGAAAAACAAGTTCCGCTTGAAGGGAGAGTACCGGGGCTCGTCGGGCTCGGAAATCAACTTGAACGCTTTCAACGTGCCGCCGGGGTCGGTGAAGGTAATGGCGGGGGGCGTCCTCCTCACTGAAGGGACAGACTACGTGGTAGATTACGTGTCCGGGACGGTGAACATCATTAACCGGTCTATCCTCGACGCGGGCACTCCCGTGAGCGTGACCCTCGAAGACCGGTCGCTCTCGCGCATGCAGCGCAAGACGTTGACCGGTATCGACCTGCAATACGATTTCTCTAAAAACCTCTCCTTCGGGGCTACCCTCATGCACTACCGCGAGAAACCGCTCATGGTAAAGACCGCTTTCGGCGACGAATCGGCACGGAACACGCTGTGGGGAGCCAACCTGGCCTATCGCAAAGAGTCGCTCGCGTTGACCCACCTCCTCGATATGCTTCCTTTCGTGGAGGCGAGCCAACCTTCCGAGCTATCTACCCGCCTGGAGTTTGCCCAGATGATTCCCGGTCATTACCAGAACGGGGACGGGGGCGGCTACTCCTACTTGGACGACTTCGAGACCTCCATCTCGGGGATCGACCTGCGCACGCCCTACGCGTGGTCCCTCGCGGCCACCCCCTACAACAACGGGCAGGGAGCACTCTTCCCCGAGGCGGCCCTCTCGAACAATACCGAGTACGGGAAGAACCGCGCCCGGCTGGCCTGGTTCTTTATCGACGGCATCTTCACGAGGTCCCACTCCAACCTCACGCCGGCACATATCCGGAACGACTTGGCACAGCTGTCGGATCACCGGGTGCGAGAGATCCACGAACGGGAGATCTTTCCCAACCGAGAAACGTATCACGGGCAGCCGACTACCATCCCGGCACTTAACCTCTCGTACTACCCCACCGAACGCGGGCCTTATAACGTGGACACGAACGTGGATAGCGACGGGAAGCTCCTGGACCCGCGCCAACGATGGGGAGGCATCACCCGCCGCATGGATATCCGCGATTTCGAAGAGGCCAACATCGAGTATATCGAGTTCTGGCTGATGGACCCGTTCGTGAACGACACCCTGGGCACGACACGGGGGGGCGACCTCTACTTCAACCTCGGCAATGTCTCGGAAGACGTGCTGAAGGACGGCAAGAAGTTCTTCGAGAACGGCCTGCCAATCGACGGCGACACTACTGCCGTGGGGTACACCGTGTGGGGAAAATACCCCAAGCGGCAATCCACCGTCTACGCGTTCGACAACTCCATGGGCATCGAGTCACGACGGCTGCAGGACGTGGGGCTGAACGGGCTAAGCACCGAAGAGGAGAAGCGATACCCTACCTACGCCGGTTACTTGGAGGAGCTGCGCGCGAGACTTCCGGGGGAAACCCTTTCACGGATGCAAGACGATCCCCACTCGCCGTTGAACGACCCGGCGGGAGACACCTTCCGACACTACCGGGGGGCAGAACAAGACCGGCAACAACTGAGCATCTTGGAACGGTACAAGCATTATAACAATACCGAGGGAAACTCGATCGCCGCGGAGGATGACCCCTACGCCAGCACCGCACGTGCCACGCCCGACACCGAAGATGCCGACAACGACAACACCCTGAACGAGAGCGAAGCGTACTACCAGTACCGGGTATCGCTCCGTCGCGAGTCCATGGAGGTGGGAAGCAATTACATTACCGACAGCCAGGAGGTGAGCGTGCGGCTGCGTGACGGCAGCAACGGGAAGGTCACATGGTATCAGTTCAAGATCCCCATCCGGGAATACCAAACAAAAACGGGCAGTATACAGGGCTTCAACAACATCCGGTTCATGCGGATGTTCCTGACCGACTTCCAGGAACCGATCTTTCTTCGTTTTGCCACCCTGGAGCTGGTCCGCGGTGAATGGCGCACGTACCAGAAAGACCTTTCGACCGGGGGAGGCCTCTCCGGGACGGGAAGCCTCGACGTCTCCGCGGTGAATATCGAGGAGAACGGGAGCCGTACACCGGTGAACTACGTGCTGCCACCGGGTGTCAGTCGTGTCATCGACCCCGGCCAGCCACAACTGAGGCAAGAGAACGAGCAATCGCTCTCCCTTAAACTGAACGACCTCGACCCGGACGATACCCGCGCGGTCTACCGCAACACGGCGTACGATACGCGCCGGCACAAGCGGCTGCAAATGTTCGTGCACGCCGAACGGCTCCCGGACGACCCCGGCACGCTGCAAGACGGGGACCTTGCCCTCTTCCTGCGAATGGGGTCCGACTACCGGGATAACTACTACGAGTACGAGATCCCGTTGCGCGTCACCCCCGAAGGGCAATACAGCACCCATAGCGCGGCCGACCGGGAAGCGGTATGGCCCCGGGAGAATAGGGTTGATTTCCCGCTGGAGCTGTTGACCGGGCTGAAACTGCAACGGGATGCAGACCCGGACCGGGGAGGTAACTCCTCCCTTCAGGTAGCCTACACCAAGCCCGACCCGGAGAAACCGGGCAACACCGTGACCATCGTGGGGAACCCTTCGCTGGCAGAGGTGAGCGTGATGATGATCGGCCTCCGGAACCGGTCGAACAGCCATCGATCGGCCGAGGTATGGGTGAACGAGCTCCGGCTGAGCGATTTCGACGACCAAGGAGGATGGGCCGCGCGGGGAGAAGTGCAGTTGGCGCTGTCCGACGTGGGGACGATCCACTTCTCGGGCCGCAAAGAGACCGTGGGTTTTGGCGCGCTTAGCCAACAACTGATGCAGCGGCGCGACGACGACTACCAATCGCTCCATTTCACGCTGAACTTGGAGCTCGGACGGTTCCTGCCCAAACAGGCGAAGGTGTCCGCGCCGCTCTATTACGCCTATTCCAGTCAAGCTTCCTCGCCCCTGTACGACCCGTTCAACCAAGACATCCTGCTGTCTGAGACGATCCGCCGGGCGGAAACCCCATGGCTCCGCGACTCGCTTCAACGCCGTGCAGATACTCGATCGGTGAATAAAAGCCTTAGCCTTAGCAACGTGAAAGTAAATATCAAAAGCGAGAACCCCATGCCTTACGACCCGGCTAACTTTAGCTTCACCTATGCGAACAACACCTACACCCACCGCGATCCCGAAACGGAATACACCACCACGATGGACCAACGACTGCAGGCTACCTACCTCTACACGCCAGAGGTTGCCTTTTGGCAACCGTTCAAAAAAACAGGGGCCATCCGCCTGCGCCCACTGCCCAACCACGTGCAGCTGCGTTCGAACCTGACACGCCATTACCAAGAGCGCCAACTTCGCGACTTGAACACGTACCCGGCGGGCGAGAAGCCACCCGGGCAGCACTACCTCACGTTCAGCAACAGTTTTTTCTGGGACCGGGACTTCTCGTTCGCGTGGGACCTCACCGCCAACCTGAAGGCTTCGTTTCGCTCGGGAACCGTGGCAGAGATCGAGGAGCCTTACCTGCAAGTGAACAAGAAGATCAACCGGGACGATTACGAGGTGTGGAGGGATTCAGTGTCGCGTAGCATCCGGGAGCTGGGAACGCCCTACCGGTACGAGCAGAGTGCCGACGTGACCTACACCCTCCCCTTTATTCATGTAAAGGCCTTGGACTGGATCAGCACGAGCGCGGCCTATAACTCCCGGTACCGCTGGGAACGAGGGGCGCGGGTAGCGGAACGGAAGATCGGGAATTACTTGCAGAACGACCTCTCGCTCACCATCAACAGCCGCTTCAACCTGGTGTCGCTCTACAACAAGGTGCCATTCTTGCGGGAGGTCAATGCCCGTTTTAGCAGCAATGGCAACACGAGTAGCATCGAGCGGGGTGGTGTTGAAAACGATTTCGCGCGATACGCAGCACGAACGGCGATGATGGTGCGTTCCGTTAGCATGAACATCAGCCACAAGACACGCACCGACATACCGGGATACGACCCGGTGGTGGGCGACCTCTTCGGGCAACAGAGCACCTCCCGTGGCCTGGTTCCCGGCTTGGGCTTTGCCTTCGGTTTGGAGGGAGGAGAACGGTTTATCGAAAAATCGTTGGCCCGCGGGCAACTCGTGACGCGTACCGGTAACATCACGCCCGCCCTGTTCAATGAAACGGGGCATTTCCGGGTAGACGCGACCTTGGAGCCCTTTCGAGGGCTAACCGTGGAGTTGCACGCGTTCTACGAGGATAGCCGCCGCACGGAGTTCCAGTACATGGTCGACGGGATGCCCACGACCCGCGGCGGCAGCTTCGCAATGAGTACCGTCTCCCTCTCCTCGGCATTCGAAGGCAAGAGCTCCGGTAACAACTACCGCTCCCAGGCGTTCGAGCGGTTCCTCGCCTACCGGGAAACGGTTGCTTCCCGCGTAGAGGAGCAATATCAAAACAGCGGGGGAGCCATTCGCCCTCGTTCGGCCGACGTGCTGATCCCCGCCTTCTTGGCAGCTTACACCGGGCACGACCCCGAAAAGGTAGCCCTCACTCCTTTCCCGGCTATCCGCTCGCTCCTCCCCAACTGGAACGTCTCCTATAACCTGATGACGATGATGCCAAAGCTACAGGACCACCTCCGGTCGCTCCACCTCTCCCACGCCTACCTGTCACAGTACCGTGTGGGCTCCTACTCGTCGTTTCAAAGCTGGGTGCCACTCCACGAGGGAAGCGACTTGGGTTTTACCCGCGACCCGGTAACCGGGCTCCTTACCCCCTCCTCTCCCTTCGATATCCCTTCGGTTTCCATCGTGGAGAGCTTCAACCCTCTCGTCGAGATAAACAGCGTGTTAAACAACCGGATGAATATCGTCCTGCGCCTCAACAAGACCCGGGCGCTGAACCTGAGTATCGGCTCCTATCAAGTGGTAGAGACCAACGAGAACGACGTGGTCATGGGATTGGGATACCGGGTGGCCGACTTCAACCGGGTCATCGGCTTTGGCTCCAACTCTCCACCGCGAGACCGAAGGCGACCCTCCCGGCAAACGACACAAGAAGAGACGCGTGCCACCGAGTCGTTCAGCAACGACTTGGTCATCCGGCTGGACGTGTCAAGCAAAACGTCGCGCTCGCTCATCCGGCGGATCGACGACGGGTTCACTCAAGCCACCAGCGGCATGAGCAGTACTTCCATCCGCCTTTCAGCCGACTACGCGTTGAGTCGCAAGCTCACGTTGCGTGCTTATTACGATACAATCATCCATCGGCCGCTCGTTTCATCGGTCTCCTACCCCTCCACGGTGACCAATGCCGGCATCAACCTGCGCTTCCACTTGGGAGCTATCTAACGGGGATAAAGGGTTCGCCTCCCCTTATCGTGTTGACCCATCGCGGTAACCGCGATCCAAGGGTATCGTGATCCCTCGCCCACCGCACGTTAAAACAAATCCTAAAAAGAGGCTTTCTTGCCCCCTTATTCTCTTAATTATTGTTGGAACGGCTTACTTTTTCGTGTTTTCTTAATTTTAAGAGGATATGTTAAACAAAAAAGTCGTTTATTTGTTAAATTATTAATCCAAAAGGACGATCTTTGAAATAAAATTGTCACAAAAAACGAAAGGAGCATGAAAAAATCGACAATCTGGTTGCTTGCCGTCGTGATGCTTACCGCGTTTCTCGCGCTGTTATTCTTGCAGGTGAGATACATGCGGACGAGCATGGGCATGCGCACTCAGCAGTTCGATGAACAGGTCAACAGGAGCTTGTACAACGTGATGAGGGATCTGGAGCAGGACCAAACGCGCGATTATCTGGAGCAGGACATGATCGAGTCCGAGAACCGGTATTCACGATACAACCAATCCGCTACCGCCATCACTCCTCCCGATGAAAGCAGATCGCGCATCGAGCTGAACACGCGCGACCAATCGTTGCGCCCGAAGGATCAACCGGAGAGGGTGTTTATGTCACCCAACCAAGGCAGCAGCACCATCTCCAAGACGCAATACGATATGCAGCAGTCGCTCTCGAAGCGTTACCTCTACGAGCGTTCATTGTTAGACGAGGTGATCTTCAAGATCATGAACCGGGCGAGCAACGTGCCCATCGAAGAGCGGATCGACTTCAACAAGGTAGAGCAATACATCCGTTACGAGCTATCTTACAATGGGTTGAATGAGCCGTTCAGTTTTCAGGTGGTCAACTTCAACAACGAGGTGGTATACTCGTCTCCCGGTTTCTCAACCCGGTACAGGGACGCGATCTACACCCAGACCTTGTTCCCGGCCGATCCACCGGCGAAACTGAACCAGTTGAGGGTCTATTTTCCCACGAAGAGGAATTACGTGTATAGCGAGCTTAGTTTCTTTATCCCCTCGCTGATTTTCACGTTCATTCTTCTTTTAACGTTCATATTCACGGTGGTATCGCTCTTCAGGCAAAAGCGTTTGTCGGAGATGAAGAACGACTTTATCAACAACATGACCCACGAGTTGAAGACGCCCGTGTCAACTATCTCGCTGGCATCGCAAATGCTCAGCGACCCCTCGATCTTGAAATCGCCGGAGGTGTTCAAGCACGTTACCGGGGTGATTCACGACGAGACCAAGCGGTTAAGTTTCCAAGTGGAGAAAGTATTGCACATGTCGCTCTTTGACAGGCAGAAAACCCTAATGAAGATCAAGGAGCTCGACGCCAATGACCTGGTGGTAAGCGTGGCCAACACCCACGCCCTGAAGGTGGAAAAGTTGGAAGGCACCCTTGACATCGACCTGCAAGCAGAAAATTCAACCATCAAGGTGGACGAGATGCATTTCACCAACGTGCTGTTCAACATTCTCGACAACGCGCTGAAATACAAAAGAAAAGATGTTCCACCAGAGTTAATGATACGGACGAGGAATGAAGGAAATAAAATCGTGATCTCCATTGAAGACAATGGAATCGGGATGAGAAAGGAGGATACAAAAAAAGTATTTGAACGATTCTACCGCGTACACACCGGCAACCGGCATGATGTAAAAGGATTCGGGCTGGGCTTGGCATACGTGAAAAAAATCGTGAACGACCTGAACGGCACGATCCGTGCGGAGAGTGAATTAGGCAAAGGAACAAAGTTTATAATTAGTTTACCCGTAATAACACAAAAATGATATGGAAGAGAAATTAAAAATTTTTTTATGTGAAGATGATGAGAATCTTGGCATGCTATTGAGAGAATACCTCCAGGCAAAGGGGTTTGACACCGATCTGTTTCCCGATGGGGAAGCCGGTTTCAAAGGATTCGTGAAAACCAAGTACGACCTCTGCATTGTCGACGTGATGATGCCCAAGAAAGACGGCGTGACATTGGTGAAAGAGATACGGACCATCAATTCGGAAATCCCCGTTATTTTCCTGACGGCTAAAAACATGAAGGAAGATGTCTTGGAAGGTTTCAAGGCGGGAGCCGACGACTATATCACCAAGCCTTTTAGCATGGAGGAGCTGGTGCTTCGTATAGAGGCCATCATCCGCCGTGTGAAAGGCAAGAAGAGCAAGGAACAGCAGGTGTACAACTTCGGCAACATGACGTTCGACACCCAGAAACAGCTCCTGACCATCGGCGAGGACACCACCAAGCTGACCACCAAGGAGTCGGAACTGTTATCGCTGCTCTGCGCACACGCGAACGATATCTTGGAGCGTAATCACGCCCTGAAACAGATTTGGGAAGAGGATACGTACTTCAACGCCCGCAGTATGGACGTGTACATCACCAAATTGCGTAAGCTGTTGAAGCCGGAACCCAACATCGAGATCATCAACATTCACGGGAAAGGGTACAAGCTGATTGTCCCCACCGAAGAGAATGAAGGAGGCGAACAATAACGATCGCCCCCGCTATTAAAACGAGCCGGAAGAAGACCCAATGGTTTTCTCCCGGCTTTTTTCTTTTCGGCCTCTTTTCATTTACGGCACGGCATTCTCCCTCTGCCCTCCCGGTTTCTTTTTTGGACTGTCTTTTCTCTCCTGATTTTCTGTTTACAGGTCTATGTGTTGCCCTTTCACTTCCAAGATCTCCTCTATGTTGGTGGTGTACTTTTGGGAGAGGTAAGCACGATTCATCTTGAAGGTACGGGCATCTCTTGATGCCACCCGTATACCGCTTGTTGTTTCAGCGTTGATCTTGTCCATGGCCTTCATCAGCTTGGCGTGGCGGGGATCGGGGTTCATCTCGGCAAACAGGGAAGGTTGCCACTCCCGCGGTTCAATAAAATCGTAAAGCGTGACCCCCGCTCGTTTATAGCGTTTCCCGGGCTCGAGAACCCGCCGGAGCCCTACCACCGCGAAGTCCACGATCTCCAGCGTGGAAGAGGTGGGAAAGGGAAAGCGTACCTCCACCTCCCGGGCGTGAGGGGCACCGGTATCCTTGTAGTAGTCGGTCTGCAGGAACAGGTGCAGGCGACGACAGAGCGATTGTTGCTTCCGCACCTTGGCGGCGGCCAACGAAGCAAAGGTGACTACCCGTTCCTTCACCTCGTCCCACGTGTCGTACTCCTTCTCGAACGTTCGGGTGACCGTGAAGCTTTTGGACTTCTCGGGCTCCAGTTCATCGATAGAAGGGATACCGTTGAGCTCGCGTTGCAAACGAACACCCGTGACGGTCATGTGTTTTCGTACCCATGACTCCGGCATCTGCGCGAAGTCGATCGCCTTGGTAACTCCCTCGGCGTACAGCTTCAAGGCATTCCGCCGCCCTATCCCCCAGATATCTTCCACCGGCAACCAGCGAAGCGCTTTCAGCCGTAGTTCTTCGGTGTCGATCACGTGGCAGTCCCTGGTACGTGACGCGTACTTTTTGGCCACGCGGTTGGCAATCTTGGCCAGCACCTTGGTGGGTGCTATCCCGATACTTACCGGTATCCCTGCCCATCGCGTAACCCGTTCCCGCATCTGCATGCCATAGTCGTGGTGGTCCCCCGGCGGGATTCCCGACAGGTCGAGAAAGCACTCGTCCACCGAGTAGAGTTCTTGGCGGGGAGTAAAGTCCGCGAGGATCTCCATCACCCTGCGGCTCATATCGCCATAGAGGGCAAAGTTGGCCGAGTAGACTGCCACGCGGTACCTTTTGAACAGCTCCGCCGCTTTAAATGCCGGGACTCCCATGGAAACACCTACCCTTTTAGCCTCTTCGCTGCGGGCGATCACGCACCCGTCGTTGTTAGACAGTACCACCACAGGGCGTCCGTTCAACGAGGGATTGAACACCCTTTCGCACGAGGCGTAAAAATTATTGCAGTCTACCAGCGCGATCATCAGTGCTTCCTGATTGAAAAGAGAATAACTCCCCAGACCATCACCCCGTTCTCGGAAGTGATGGCGATGGGCTTGAACGTGGGGTTGGACGGCACCAGCATGCAAACACCCTTCTTCACTTCCACCCGTTTCACGGTGAACTCGCCATCCATGTAGCAAAGGGCTATCTTCCCGTGCGACCACTCCTCGGCCCGGTCCACCACCAGCAAATCGCCGTCGTTAAAGTCGCCGCTCATGGAGTTCCCCTTCACCCGCACGTAAAAGGTAGCCTGGGGATGCCGTACAAGCAGTTTATTGAGGTCGATGCGCTCGCTCACGAAGTCGTCCACGTTACTGAACGGGCCGGCAGCCACGCTGCCCCCCATCGGGATCTCCAGTTCCGAGAACTCCGGGAGGTATATCTCCAGTTGGGACGAAGCAAATATCTTTTTCATCTGTTCCATGTTGTAAATATAGTATATATTTGCGAAAAAAGAATCCTATATCAGCCGCTGCTCGTATGCCATTTTCACCAGTACCGCCGTGTTGCGGGCTCCCAGCTTGAGAAGCAGGTTCTTGCGGTAGCTGTTCACCGTCTCCACGCTCAGGAACAGTTTCTCCGCGATCTCGGCATTGGTGAATCCATCGGCAATCTGTTTCAAAAGTTCTTTCTCGCGGGGCGTGAGCCAGATATGCTGCTTGGTGGAGCGTGTCATCAGCATATCGATCTGCTCGCAAAGAAATATTTCACCGGTCGCGGTTGCCTCGATGCTCATGAGGATCTCCTCCGGCATGGCGTTCTTGATCACGTACCCCGACGCCCCGTTCTCCATGATTTGTCGCACGATCGCGTATTCCGAATAACTCGTGAGTGCCACGATCTTCACTTCCGGCCAATTCGTCTTGATCTCTTTGCACAAGTCGATGCCGTTCGCGTCGGGCAAGTTGATGTCCAGCAACAGCACATCGGGGCGCTCCTGTCTCAGGTTCGTCAAGCACTCTTTGCCGGTGTAGCTTACTGCCGTTACGCGGGCAAAACCCGACTCGTCGACCAGCTTTTGCAGCCCCTCCACCAGTATCTTATGGTCGTCCACGATATGTACCGAGATCATACTTACTATATGGTATTAAGTCCGGAATAATTATACATCCTAAATCTTGAATTCAACGTTAATTTCGGTGCCCTTGCCCGGTTCGGAGAAAAGGCCCAGGGTTCCCCCTACCGACTCGGCCCTCGTGCGGATATTATGCAGACCGCTTCCCTTCGAGGGAGCAGCGGGGTCAAACCCTTTGCCATCGTCCTGCACCGTGAGTGAAACCCGATCGGGTTGTTGCACGATCTGCACGTGGATGTTCTCTGCCTCGGCATGCTTGAGGGCGTTATTTACCAGCTCGTGCACGCTTCGAAAGATCATTATCTCCACCTTGCTTTCAAGCCGTTCACTATCGCCAAAAAAATGGAAGTGCACGTTGGGCAAGGTGTCGCAAAAATCTTGCAAGGCCACCTTCAACCCGTAACGAGAGAGCGAGTCGGGCATCATGTTGTGTGCCACTCGCCGGAGCTCCGAGATGGAGCTATCGAGCATCTCTACCACTTTATTAAATCGCACCACATCTTCCGACGCGAGGATCACGTTTCCTTTCTTCATATCGAATAAATTAAGTTTTACTGCCGACAGCATTCCCCCCAGCCCGTCGTGCAGGTCACGTGCCAAGCGGGTACGCTCGGTGGTCTCACCCTCGAGGACAGCCCTCGTGGCTACCAGTTGTTTCTCTTTCTCCAACCGGGCAACCTCTTGCTCCGCCAGCTTCTTCTTGGCCAGTACCCCCCGGTGCCGAAAGTAAAGCGCCAACAAAAACCAGAGGAGGCCAAGAATCCCCACACCAAAAATGGCCCGGTAGAGCCGACGTTGCTTCTCCAGTGCCTCGATCCGCATCTCCTTTTTTTCGGTCTGGTACTCCGCTTCAAGAAAAGCAATATGCCGTTGGTTGCTCTCGCTAAAAAGAGTATCTTTGAGCACGTAGGCCGAATCCAACTGGCGGTACGCGGTCTCGAAATCGCCGCGGCGGGCGTTGACATCCGCCAAAACGCCGAGCGCGGTCTCCATCGACTCCTTCGACTGCAACTGCTTTGCTAACCGTAAGGCCTCCCGTGCTGCCTCGTACGCTTTATCTACTTGGCCATCCAACAGGTACCCTTCCGACAGGGCAGAGGAGTGCCTCATCATCTCCCACTCGTCCCCCACCTCCTCCACGAGCCGGTATGCCTTTTCAAACTCCCGGACGGCCAGGGGGTAATCCTGCTTGTAATCCATCAGATACTTGCCGTGATTCAAGTGATAGAGGAACACCTTGTACGGGTCGCCCTCCTTCTCCCCGTATTGCAGCGCCTCTTGGAGCGGGGCGAGGGCCTCCTCGTATCTCCCTTGCGCCATCAGGGCATCGGCCAGGTTAATGCTTCCGGTGGCCACCATAAAGTCGTTCCCGGTCTGCCGGGATAACGCGATGCACTCCCGTGCGTATGCTTCCGCTTTACGGTGGTCGTTCACCAAGCCGTACAAGTTGGCAAGATTGCTCAACGGGTAGGGCTGGTTCTTGGTATTCCCGGTTTCATCGTAAAGCCGCAATGCCTGTATGTAGTAATCAACCGCCGCGGGGTAATCGCCCCTGACTTGGTAAAGGGTTCCCATATTATGGTAAACCGATGCCTTGCCGCCAAGCGCTTCTTTCGAGCGAGCGGAACCGTAGAGTTCTTCAGCCTGCTGCAAATAGTACGCGGTGGAGTCATAGTCTGCCTTCACCTGGAAGTAACAAGCAGCCAGGGAACGGTACCCGTTCGCCAGTTGCAGCGGGTCTCCCTCTGCTTCCGCGATAACAACAGCTCTCCGGGCAATTTCAAACGCTTTCCCGGGATGGCTGTATAAATAGCTTCTGCCTGCCTCTAACACCGACTGCACATCCACCTTCCCTCTTTTATCGGTATGTACCCGCACGAGCGAATCCACGTCTCGTGAAAACAGGTCACCCGTCAAAACGGGTACTCCCCCTAAAAAAACAGCGATGAACAATATTTTATTGAATACCATAGAGCGATACAATTAACGAGTCAGGCTTGCCCTGTTATCACTTAACGAAATAATACGCCAAAAGTTAGTTATGGGAGCGCGATTCTACCTCTTCCTATTTTTAGAAATTTTGAACAAGGAAGCACTTCTTTTCTCTACCGGTACAAAAGTAGCGAGGATACCCTTATTGAAAAAACCCCTTTTTGGGGGTATTTCCGGCTTTTGCCCGGTTGTAATTTTGCATTGGTAACGACAAACAAAAACAGGTTAAACATTTTATTCATATTCTAACAATGATCACAGCAATGAAAAAGTATCTACAATTTATGGTCTGGGCAACGGCGATTGCCATGGTACCGGTATCCTGCGAAAAGGTGGAACTACCGGAAGAGGAAGAGCCTGAATCCTGTAACGTGGTGGAGGTGACGGAAGCTATCACCTCTCCCACCGTTTGGACGGAGGGCAACGTGTATGTAATTAGCGGCCGGAATATCTCGGTACGATCAGTTTTGACCATCGAACCGGGCGTACGGGTGAAGTTGAAAGACGCCCGCATCGATGTGATTGATGGCAAGATACTGGCCGAGGGAACTCCCCAGAAACGAATCGTGTTCACTTCGCTGGCCGATGACCGCTATTGCGGGGACAGCAATGGCGACGGGAACGCCACCCAGCCGGAGAAAGGGGACTGGCGGGGCATCAACCTCCAAGGGGGTACCGGACACCTGTTCAAGTACGTGGATATCTTTTACTCGGGGCAAAACAGCGGTGGATTTTATAACGCGGTGAAAATAGGAACCAGTTCCTTTGAATTCGACCATTGCCGCATCGCGCATACCTTCTATAACCCGGCAGCATCCTTCGAGAACTCCGCGGCGTTTCACGGCGGCTCATCCATGGTAGACCCTGCTTCGGCCAAGTTCACGAACAACGCGTTGTACGACAACGGAAGGCCCTTGTACACCGACGTCTACTACACCGTGAACCCCAGCAACACGTTCCATAATCCCGAGAACCCGTCACAAAAGAACAGCCACAACGGGATTGCCCTATACTACAGGGGTGGCGCGCAACAGATGACCGTGAACTGGAACATCTCCGAAGTGCCCTATATCGTGGACGACTGGTTGCAGGTTTACAACTCCGGCACCATTAATATCGGGCAAAACGTGGTGGTGAAATTCAAACGTTCCAGTGCCGGGATCCAACGGAACGCGCTCCAAAACGTGAACCTGCACGCGACAGCCACACTCACTTCGTACAAAGACGATGAAGTGGGCGGGGATACCAACGGCGACGGAAACGCTACCACTCCTGTGAAAGGCGACTGGCTGGGATTTTATAGCCGGGTTACCGGAAATCCTTATTACGAGGCGGGGCCTAATATCCGGTACGCGGCTAATCCATAAAAAATAATGAAGAATTAAGAATGAATAATGAAGAATTAACAGCAAGAAATCAATAATTTAAAAATCAACAGCAAAATGAAAAAGATGATGTTTTTGACCGTGATGGCACTGGTAGCGTTTTCTACCGCGTATGGGCAGCAGTTTCAAGTGGGCTCCAATGCCGTGAACGTGGGGGTCGGATTCGGGACCGCGTTAAGCGGGTTAGGCACGGGCCGCCCGGCCATCAGTGCCTCGTACGAGCACGGGTTATGGGAAGCCGGGCCCGGCGTGATCGCCTTGGGCGCGTACGCGGGAATCACCGGGTACACCTACAAGTCGGCAGGATACGCCCAGAAATGGAATTACACGGTAATAGGAGCTCGTGGAACCTATCATTACAGCGGGTTTACCTCGGTCCCCCAACTTGATCCATATGGTGGGTTGATGCTGGGATATAATATTGTCTCTTACTCCGCCACGGGGGACTACACGGGACCCAATGCCTACGGGAGCGGGTTGGGCTTCTCCCTCTTCCTTGGCAGCCGGTGGTTCTTTAGCGACAACCTCGCCGCGTTCGCCGAGTTGGGTTATGGCGTCTCCATCCTCAACGCGGGGATATCGCTTAAATTTTAAATCCTATATGCAATTAGCAATGATAATGAACAGCGATAATCCCGTGATTTAAAAATTCCACGATTAGTTCCATTGCATTGGCATATTAGTCATATTGGCACATTAATTCACGGTGATAAAAGAACGTTCGAAACGAGCGTTCTTTTTTTAATTTTAATGATTTCTCTTCGAATGAACGCGTTTACTATAAAAAATTTTTATCTTTGCATCGGAACGTAAAATGAAAAAAGCGATATCCATATCGTTCTTGGTAGTGGCAACATTGATCCTGTTTACTCTAACCATTATCCCTCACCACCATCACGAGGGACGGCCCTGTTTTTGGACAGAACACCACGAAAAAGGAGAGACAACATCCAACGAACATACCGGATATCCTATCACTCCGGACACTGGCCACGATCCTTCGTCCTGTTGCGCCGGTACTACCTATACTGCTTCAACAGTAGATCAACGCACGAAAGAACATATCGCCTTTTGGAGCAGCAAAGAGAATGATTGCCCGGGGTCGTACCTGTCCCCATTCTCTTTTACTACCACGAACCATACCATTATCAGCTCCTTGTTCTCCACTTCAACCTTCGAGCACCGGGAGTATCCGATACTCTTTTACCAATCCGCGGAACTATACCGCCTCAACGGTTTACGCGCTCCTCCCTCGTTCTCGTAACTCCCCCCTGTTTTCACGACTATAGACGGTTTGATTGTTCACCCGCGTAAGACAAGAGTCTTATCGCTACCTCCCTGTTTTCATGACTATAGGAGGTTTAACTTTTCACCCGAAGTGTATCAAACCCCCTATTCATCCTTAACCATTTAATAATGAAATCGAAATGATTCAAAAAATTATCCTGTTCACGATAGCAGCAGTGTTATTTACCGGTTGCCACACGGGACACGAGAAAACGCGCTCGGCCGGGGAAGCAACACACGATCACGACAATCACGGTTCACATGATCATGACCACGATCACGACGATCACGGTTCGCATGACCATGACCACGAGCATACCGATGCCATCTCCTTCACGAAAGAGCAAGCCGAACAAATCGGACTAACTACCGTAACCATGGCCTTGGGAACGTTTCATCAAGTGATCAAGACCAGCGGGCACGTGCAGGCCGCGCAAGGCGACGAAGCCACGGTGGTGGCCACGGCCGACGGTACCGTCTCGTTCGTGAACCCTTCTATATCGGAAGGCATTCCCGTGAGAGCGGGCGAAGCCATCGTCACCATCACCGCGAAGCATCTCCAGAATGGTGACCCAGCGACAAAAGCAAGGATAGAGTTCGAAACCGCGCGAAGGGAATATCAACGAGCGGAGACCCTCGTGGAAGACCAGATCATCTCCGCGAAAGAGTTTGAGCAGGCACGGCTGCGCTACGAGACCGCCCGGGCGGCACACGAAGCCCTCGCCTCGGACATGACCGCCGACGGCGTGAAGGTGAGCTCCCCCATAAGTGGTTACATTGTGGAACGACTGGTGGGCCAAGGGGAGTTCGTGTCGGTGGGTCAACCCATCGCCACGGTTTCCCGGAACGGGCGGCTCCAACTGAGGGCTGAGGTGCCGGAGAAATATTACAAGGACCTGAGAAGCGTCACCGGTGCCAACTTCAAGACCGCGTACAACGACAAGGTGTACCAACTCTCCGAACTAAACGGTCGCTTGGTATCGTACGGCAGAACCTCGGGCGAGTCGTTCTACCTGCCCGTCACCTTTGAATTCGAGAACCGGGGCGATATCGTGCCGGGATCCTACGCCGAAGTCTACTTGCTATCCACGCCCCGCGACAACATGTTAACGGTTCCCTTGCCGTCGGTAACCGAGGAGCAAGGACTCTACTTCGTCTACTTGCAACTGGACGAGGAGCACTATAAAAAACAGGAAGTAGAGCTGGGACAGGGCGACGGACACCAGGTAGAGATACTTTCGGGATTGAAGGAGGGCGACCAGGTGGTGACACGCGGGGTATACCAAGTGAAGCTGGCCGCTCTCGGCTCTTCCATACCGGAGGGACACGGGCACAGTCATTAACCGGTAAAGGAGAAACAGCATGCTAAACAAGATCATACGCTTTTCGCTGAACAACCGGATGGTGATTCTCGTCGCCTCGGTGTTACTGATACTGGCCGGGACCTATACCGCGGCCAACATGGAGATCGATGTGTTCCCCGATCTCAACGCGCCCACGGTGGTAGTGATGACCGAAGCCTTGGGAATGGCCCCCGAAGAGGTGGAACAATTAGTAACGTTCCCCATCGAGACCGCCTTGAACGGGGCAACCGACGTGCGCCGGGTACGCTCATCGTCCACTACCGGCTTCTCGGTTGTATGGGTGGAGTTCGACTGGGGCACCGATATCTATATCGCCCGGCAGGTGGTGTCCGAAAAACTGGTTACGGTGAAAGAGATGCTCCCTTCCAACGCGGGGAATCCCACGTTAGGGCCACAGACATCCATCCTGGGTGAGTTGATGATTATCGGGCTTACCTCCGACAGCACCTCGTTGCAGGAGCTGCGTACCTTGGCCGACTGGACTATACGTCCCCGCCTTCTCTCCACCGGTGGGGTAGCACAGGTATCGGTGATAGGAGGAGAAATCAAGGAGTACCAGATCCTGCTGGATCCGGGAAAGATGATGCACTATAACGTGGGACTGAACGATGTGATCGCGGCCACCAACGAGATGAACCGGAACGCCACCGGGGGAGTGCTCTATGAATACGGGAACGAGTACATCGTGCGAGGCATCCTCTCCACGAACGAAGCCGAACAATTAGGCAAGACCGTGGTCAAGATGAACGGCGACATCCCCATCCTGCTCGAAGCAGTGGCGGAGGTGAAAATCGGGGATAAGTCGCCCAAGCTCGGCGTTGCCGCGAACGATGGCAAACCGGCAGTCTTGCTCACCGTCACCAAGCAACCGACGACCAACACGATGAAATTAACGGAGGTGCTGGATCGGTCACTCGCCGAGCTTCAACAAACGCTTCCTGCCGATGTGAACGTGACGACCGATATATTTCGTCAATCCCGCTTTATCGAGAGCTCCATCAACAACGTGCGAAACGCCCTCTTGGAAGGGGCTCTTTTCGTGGTGATCGTCCTGATTATCTTCCTGATGAACGTGCGGACGACGGTCATCTCGCTGGTCACCATCCCCATCTCGCTACTGGCCTCCATTCTCGCGTTGAAGTACATGGGAATCACCATCAACACGATGAGTTTAGGGGGATTGGCCATCTCCATCGGATCGCTGGTGGACGACGCGATCGTGGATGTCGAGAACGTGTTCAAGCGGCTTCGAGAAAACAGGCAAAAACCCACGGAGGAACAAAAAAGCACCATCGCGGTCGTCTACGATGCCTCCAAAGAGGTGCGCATGCCCATCTTCAACTCCACGCTCATCATCATTGCCAGTTTCGTGCCCCTCTTCTTCCTCTCCGGGATGGAAGGACGCATGCTGGTACCCCTCGGGGTGGCATTTATCACCGCCATGCTGGCCTCCACCCTCGTGGCCCTCACCCTTACTCCCGTGCTCTGTAGCTACTTGGGTAAACCGAAAAAAGGGAGCAAGCCGGAGAAGGAGTCGTACGTGGCCCTGAAATCAAAAGCGGTCTATGCCAAAACATTGCGATGGACATTGAATCACCAGGGATGGGTGCTTGGCGTGACAAGCGGGCTATTGATTGTCACCGTCGTCCTTTTCTTCACGTTGGGACGGAGTTTCTTGCCCCCGTTTAACGAAGGGTCGTTTACCATCAGCATGAACACCTTGCCCGGAATATCCCTCGACGAGTCGGACAAGATGGGCAGCCTCGCGGAAGAGATCCTCCTGTCGGTCCCCGAAGTCATTACAACCGGCCGTAAGACAGGGCGTGCCGAACTGGACGAACACGCGTTGGGCATTAATGAATCGGAGATTGAAGCACCCTTCCTGCTCGATAAGCGCTCCAAAGACGAGGTACTCGCCGAGATACGCGAGAAGCTGGAGGTGCTGCCGGGGGTAAACGTCGAAATAGGACAACCCATCTCGCACCGCATCGACCACATGTTGTCGGGCACCCGGGCCAACATCGCCATCAAGCTGTTCGGCACCGAACTGAACCGGATGTTCGAACTGGGAAACCGTATAAAATCGGTCGTTGAAGATATCGACGGGGTAGTCGACCTGAACGTGGAACAGCAGGTAGAGCGCCCCCAACTCCGGATTGAACCGAAGCGGGAAGTGATGGCCAAGTACGGCATCACGTTGCCCGAGTTCGCGGAGATCGTGAACATCCTGCTCGCGGGCGAGGTGGTATCGCAGGTGTACGAAGGCAACCGGGCGTTCGACCTCACCTTGAAAGTGAACGACAACAGCCGGGCGACGGCCGACCGGATCAAGGAACTGATCGTGGATGCCAACGGGCGAAAGGTACCGCTGGGCAACATCGCCGAGGTGGTCTCCACGACCGGGCCCAACACGATCAACCGGGAGAACGTGGCCCGCAAGATCGTGGTCTCGGCCAACATCACGGGAGGCGACCTGCGAGGAGTGGTCAACGATATCCAAGAAGCCATCGAGTCGCGTATCGTCCTCCCGGAAGGATACCACATCGAGTACGGCGGGCAGTTCGAAAGCGAACAAGCCGCCTCACGCGTGTTAGCGGTCACTTCCATTATTGCCATCTTCGTGATCTTCCTGCTGCTTTTCATGCAATTCAAGAGCGTGAACCAGGCGGGCGTGGTGCTGCTTAATCTACCCTTGGCCTTGATTGGAGGCGTGTTTGCCATCCTCTTCACCGGAGGGATACTCAGCATACCGGCCATCATTGGCTTTATCTCCCTCTTCGGCATCGCGACCCGTAACGGGATGCTGCTTATCTCCCGTTACAACGACTTGGAAAGTGAAGGCCACACCAAATTCGAAAGCGTGATGCAAGGATCGTTGGATAGGCTGAACCCTATCCTGATGACGGCGCTTTGCTCCGCGTTGGCCCTTGTCCCGCTGGCGGTAAGGGGTGATCTTCCAGGCAACGAGATCCAGAGCCCGATGGCGAAGGTGATACTGGGTGGATTGCTTACATCCACCTTCCTGAACGGGTTTATCGTCCCGATCATGTATCTTCTCACGAACCGGAAGGAGATTGAAACTGAAAAAGTGAGTGACGAACCAACAAAAGAATAACTATAATACACACGTGTGGTGGAACGTTTACAGCTAAATC
>WPCG01016893.1_pt1 | contig 49516 bp, 44 predicted proteins | sample 5403311 | NCBI WGS metagenome assembly WPCG01 (sample SAMN12869467, study PRJNA574797) | sludge metagenome | isolation source: wastewater treatment of Control | place: China:Beijing | collected 2019-05-17
AGCCGCCGCTCCAGGCGGCGCTCCACCAGCCCCTTGGCGAGCAGGCTGCCCAGCACCAGGGCGCCGCCGGCGAAGGCCAGGGGCGTGGGACGTTCGGCCAGGAGCCACCAGACCCAGAGCGTTCCCGCCACCACCTCCAGCAGCATCAAGAGCCCCACCTCGGCGGCGGGCAGGTAGAGGGGGCCGCGCTGGATCAGGGTGAAGCCCAGGGGCAGCAGCACCAGGCAGAGCACCACCAGCCAGAGCAGGCTCTGCCCCGAGGGCAGCGCCAGCCCGGGGCCGGTGAGGCCGTAGAGCCCGGCGCTCACCGCCACGATCAGCCCCGAGAGGGTCAGCATGGGGCTCATGTCGACCCCGGGGCGGGTGCGGCAGAGGGTGAAATTGGCGGCGAGCGCCGTGGCGGCCAGCAGCGCAAAGCCGTTGCCGAGCCAGGAGCCCACCCCGGCGTCATCCAGGGCGATCAGCGAGATGCCCGCCAGGCAGGCACCGATGGCCAGCCAGGTGCGCCGCGGCAGGTGCTCCTGCAGAAAGAAGCGCGAGAGCAGCGCGGCGATCAGCGGGGCCCCGGCCAGGATCATCAGCACGTTGCCGCCGCGGGTGTACTGGTTGCCCAGCACGAAGCCGAAGGTGGAGAGGCTGAAGAGCAGCGCCACCCCAAGCCCGGTCCAGCCGCAGCGCCGGTAGGCCTGCAGGGTGCCGGCGCCGTGACGCAGCAGCATGATGACGATAAAGCCGAGCGCCGTGAGCAGCCCGCGCCAGACCAGAATCTCGGCGTCGGGCAGGCCGATCACCTTGATCAGCAGGGCGTCGGGGGAAATGATCAGGGCGCCGCCGCCGGTCATCAAGAGACCCTGCTGGCGGCGCGAGAGATAAGCGGGGCTCAAGGCAACCTCGATGTCGCGAAGGGCCCCTCAGGATGCCACGGCCGGGAAGGCCATGGCAGGGGTCAGTCGTCGCCGTTCTGCGCCTTGCGGGCCTGGGCCGCCGGCGAAGCCTTCATGTGCTTGAAGGCCTCCATGATGTCCATGGGCAGCGGGAAGACGATGGTGGAGGCGTTCTTGTTGCTCATGTCGCTCATGGTCTGCAGGTAGCGCAGCTGCAGGGCCGCCGAGTTCTCGGCCATGACGTTGGCGGCCTCGACGAGCTTGCGCGAGGCCTGCAGCTCGCCCTCGGCGTGGATCACCTTGGCCCGCCGCTCCCGCTCGGCCTCGGCCTGGCGGGCGATGGCACGGATCATGCTCTCGTCCAGATCGACGTGCTTGATCTCCACGTTGGCCACCTTGATGCCCCACTCCTCCGTCTGGGCATCGATGATCTCCTGGATATCGTCGTTGAGCTTGTCCCGCTCGGAGAGCATCTCGTCCAGGTCATGCTTGCCGAGCACCGAGCGCAGGGTGGTCTGAGCCAGCTGGCTGGTGGCCACGGTGAAGTTCTCCACCTGGATGATCGCCCTCTCGGGGTCGATGACCCGGAAGTAGAGCACGGCGTTGACCTTCACCGTGACGTTGTCCTGGGAGATCACGTCCTGCTCCGGCACGTCCATGGTGATCACCCGCAGGTCCACCACCTCCATCTTCTGGATGCCCGGGATCACGATGATCAGCCCTGGCCCCTTGACCGACTGGAAGCGGCCGAGGAAGAAGATCACCCCGCGCTTGTACTCCGGCAGGATTCGGATCGAGGCGGCGATCAGCATGAACAGCAGGACCACCGGCACAAGATAGGAAATCAGCATGGTCACTCTCCTTGACTGCGAGGTTGGGGTGAGGCGCCGTCTGGCGCCCCGGGGTCAGGACGGTTCGGAGGCCAGGGGCTCCACTTCCAGGGTCAGGCCGTCGATACGCACCACGCGGACCGCCTGCCCCCTGGCGACCGGTCGGATGGCGCGGGCCTTCCAGCGCTCGCCCATCAGCTTCACGTGGCCCGCGCCGTCGAAATCCTCGACCGCCACGGCCTGACTGCCGACCAGCTCCTCCACGCCAGTGCGCGCCGGGCGTCGCCGCAGCCCCATGAAGCGGGTCATCACCCAGAGCATCAGCGCCGCGGCCAGGGCCGCCACCCCGCCGATCATGGGCAGCGAAATGCTCAGCATCTCGGAATCCATCAGAATCACCGAGCCGATCACGAAGGCGACGATACCGCCGAAGCCGAGGATGCCGAAGCTGGGCATCAGGGCCTCGCCCACCATCAGCGCCAGGCCCACCAGGATCAGCGCCAGCCCCGCATAGTTGACCGGCAGCACCTGGAAGGCGAAGAGCGCCAGCAGCAGGCTGATGATGCCGATGGTGCCGGGCACCAGGCTGCCCGGGTTGGAGAGCTCGAAGATCAGCCCGTAGAAGCCGATGATCATCAGGAAGTAGGCGACGTTGGGGTTGGTGATCACCGACAGCAGCTGGGTGCGCCAGTCGGGATCGAAGCGCTCGATGGCCAGGTCCGCGGTGGCGAGGGTCAGCTCACCGCGCTCCATCACCACCGTGCGCCCGTCGATCTGCGCGAGCAGGTCCTCGATGTCGCTGGCCACCACGTCGATGACGTTCTTCTCCAGCGCCTCCCGAGAGGTGAGGTTGACCGCCTCGCGCACCGCCTCCTCGGCCCAGTCGGCGTTGCGACCGTGGCGCTCGGCCAGGCCGCGAATGTAGTAGACGGCGTCTTCCAGCACCTTGCGCTCCATGGCGGTCTCGCCGCGGCGCGGCGTGTCCGCGGCGCGGCTGCGCTCGTCGGCTTCCTCGGCGGTGGCCTCGGCATCGGGAACGGCCTCTTCGTCACTGGCATCCTCGCCGCCGGCATCGCCCTGCGCAGCCTCACTCTCCTCGGCGCGGGCACCGCTGCGGCTGTCGTCGTCGTCGTCATCGCCGCCTATCCCCGGAAAACCGCCGCCCATCTGCACCGGGGTGGCCGACCCCAGGTGGGTGGAGGGAGCCATGGCAGCCACGTGGCTGCCGTAGAGCAGGTAGGTGCCGGCACTGGCGGCCCGGGCACCACTCGGCGACACATAGATGACCACCGGCACCGGCGAGGTGAGCATGGCGCGGATCATGTCGCGCATGGAGGCGTCGAGGCCACCGGGGGTGTCCATCTGCACCACCACGATCTCGGCATTGCCCTCGGCGGCCCGGCGCAGGCCGCGCTGGAAGTAGTCGCTGGTGGCGGGGCCGATGGCCCCCTCCACGGTCATCACCAGCGCCGTGCGCTCGCTCTGCTGGGCCTGGACCACCGACTGGAAGAGCGCCAGCGCGACGCCCAGCGCCAGGCAGAAGAGACTGAAGAGGAGGAAGCGGCGCCCGACCGGGGCGGCATGAACTCGGCTCATGAAGATCTTCCCTGGGCGACCCGTACACTGGGTGTGAGTATCGGCACGGCCCCTGGTTCAGAAAATAGGTTCAGGAAATGGATTCAGCCGTTGCCCCTATCAGGGTAGCAGCCCGGCCGGGCCCCCATGAAAGGGAAACAGAAAGGGAATGAGAAAGCGCCGCGGGGTCTCCCCCGCGGCGCTCTCGTTCAACTAGCGTTTTTTATCAGGCGCGCACGGCCTGGACGGCGCCTTCGCGCACCAGCTCGTCGGTGATCCTGTCCACCGCGCGGCGGGCGCGGGCGACGATCTCGTCCACCTCATCGCGGGTGGTGACCAGCGGCGGCGCGAAGCCCAGGATGTCGCCCTGGGGCATGGCGCGGGCGATCAGGTTCTCCTCCAGGGCCGCGGCGGCGATGCGCGGGCCCACCTTGAGGGCCGGATCGAAGTGCTTGCGCTGCTCGGGGTCCACGGAGAACTCCAGTGCCGCCAGCATGCCCACGCCGCGCACGTTGCCGACGATGGGGTGGTCGCCGAAGGCGGTGGCCATGGCCTGCTGCAGGTAGGCGCCGGTATCACGGGCGTTCCCGGTCAGGTCCTCGCGCTCGATGATCGCCAGGTTGGCCAGGGCGGCGGCACAGCCCAGGGCGTGGCCGGAGTAGGTCCAGCCGTGGCCGATGGGGCCGTACTGGCCGGTGCCCTGCTCCAGCACCGCCCAGACGCGGTCGCCGACGATGACGCCGGAGAGCGGCTGGTAGGCGCTGGTCAGGCCCTTGGCGACGGTGATCAGGTCGGGCTTGATGCCGTAGAAGTGGCTGCCGAAGTCGGCGCCGATGCGCCCGAAGCCGCACACCACCTCGTCGGCGATCAGCAGCACGTCGTACTTGGCCAGCACCGCCTGGATCGCCTCCCAGTAGCCTTCGGGCGGCGGCACGATGCCGCCGGTGCCGAGCACCGGCTCGCCGATGAAGGCGGCCACGGTTTCCGGTCCCTCGGCCAGGATCATCGCCTCGAGCTTCTGGGCACAGTGCTGCGAGAACTCGCGCTCGGTCATCCCCCGCTGCTCGGCGGCGCGGTGGTAGTAGTAGGGCGCCTCGGTGTGCAGGATGCCCTCGAAGGGCAGGTCGAACTGGTCGTGGAACGCCTTGAGTCCGGTCAGCGAGCCGGTGGCCAGGCCCGAGCCGTGGTAGCCGCGCATGCGCGAGATCACCTTCTTCTTCAGCGGGCGACCCAGCACGTTGTTGTAGTAGCGAACGATCTTGAGCTGGGTCTCGTTGGCATCCGAGCCGCCGAGGCCGTAATAGACCTTGGACATGCCGGGGCCGGCGAGCGCGATGATCTTCTCGGAGAGGGCGATTTGCGGCTCGTTGGAGTGGCCCACGTAGGTGTGGTAGTAGGAGAGCTCCAGGGCCTGCTGGTAGATCGCCTCGGCCACCTCGGTACGGCCGTAGCCGATGTTGACGCAGTAGAGGCCGGCGAAGGCATCGATGAACTCGCGGCCGTCCTTGTCGCGGATATGGATACCCTTGCCGCCGGTGATCACGCGGCCCGGCGCGTCGCCCTGGGCGAAGTCGCGCAGGTGGGTGGAGGCGTGGAAGGTCACCTTGCGGTCGCGGTCGATCAGGTCCTGGTGCTGCTGGCTCATGTCTTTCCTCTGCTCATGTCAGGCTCCCCGGCGTCCCGCCGGGGAGGGTGGTTCATCAAGTTCAAATAAAGGCTCAGCTTCCGGAGACCGACCCTAAAGCGCCGAGGCAGTAATACTTGGTCTCGAGATACTCGTCGATGCCGGTGATGCCGCCCTCGCGGCCCAGCCCGGACTGCTTGACGCCGCCGAAGGGCACGGGGGGGCCGGTCATCTTCACCGAGTTGACCGACACCATGCCGAACTCCAGCGCCCGCAGCAGCTTCCAGATGCGGCGGATATCGTGGGTGTAGACGTAGGCGGCGAGACCGTACTGGGTGTCGTTGGCCAGGGCAATCGCCTCGTCATCATCGGCATAGGCCATGACGCCGGCGATGGGAGCGAAGCTCTCCTCCTGCCACAGGCGCATGTCGCGAGTCAGCCCGGTGAGCAGCACCGGCATGAAGAAGTTCTCGCCGGGGGCCTCGCTCTGATCGCCGGCCACCAGGGTGGCGCCCTTGGCGATGGCGTCGTCGACGATGCCGGCGGCCTTCTCCACCGCCTGGCGATGGATCAGCGGACCCTGGTCGATCTCGCTCTCCAGGCCGTTGCCCACGGTGAGGGCGGCCATGCGCTCGGCGAAGTGGGCCACGAAGTCGTCATGGATCGACTCGTGGACCAGGATGCGGTCGGCGGCCAGGCAGTCCTGCCCCGCGGTCTGGAACTTGGCGGCCACGGCGGCGAAGGCGGCCTCCTTCGGGTCCATGTCGGGGCCAACGATAAAGGGGGCATCGCCGCCCAGCTCCAGGGAGACCCGCTTGACGGTGCTGGCGCACTGCTCCAGCAGCAGGCGGCCGACCCGGGTGGAACCGGTGAAGGAGAGCGCCCGCACCCGCGGCTCGGCGCAGAGAAGCTGCGACACCTCGGCGGGCTCGCCCAGCACCACGTTGAAGATGCCCGCGGGAATGCCGGCACGCTCGGCCAGCTCCGCCAGGGCCAGCGCCGAGAACGGCGTCTCGCCGGCGGGCTTGACGATCACCGGGCAGCCGGCGGCCAGCGCCGCGGCGGCCTTGCGGGTGATCATCGCCAGCGGGAAGTTCCAGGGGGTGATCAGGGCGGCGATGCCCACCGGCTCCTTGAGCGTGCCCAGGGCGGCGTTGGGGATATGGCTCGGGATGGTCTCGCCGAAGGTGCGCTTGCCCTCCTCGGCGAACCAGCGCACGAAGCTGGCGCCGTACTCCACCTCGCCCCGGGCATCGGGCAGCGGCTTGCCCTGCTCCATGGTCATGATGATGGACAGGTCCTCGCGGTTGGCCTGGATCAGGTCGTACCAGGCCAGCAGGCGCTCGCAGCGCTCGTCGGCGCGAAGCGCCCGCCAGTGCACGAAGGCCGCCTCGGCGGCGTCCACCGCAGCAAGGATCTGGTTGGCCTCGAGCCAGGGAATGTAGCCCAGGGCCTCGCCGGTGGCCGGATCGAAGACGGCCTCCTCGCGACCGCCCTCGCCGTGGGTCCACTGGCCGTTGACATAGGCGTGCTGACGAAACAGACGCGGATCGTCGAGCATGGTGGACAGGGTTCTGGACAGCTTCATGTTCATGGGGCACCTCCCTGACGCGCCGACCGGATTGGCCTTGTGGTTGACGTTGCCCAGCGGCCGGCGTGAAGAAACGGACGAGCCGCCTGGCGCTGGGCCCCAGGGCGGCTCGATGGGTTCATGGTAGGGGAGGTGGGCGATAGGGACTTTTCGTAGGCCGCCGAGGGAGATGCGCTTTTTTTTGTCCTGCCGGACGGCACAGCAGAATTTTCTGCACCGCTCTCGGGGCGCCTCTACTCGGCGAAATCGTCGCGGGAGAATCCCTGCTCGGGCCACTTGACCGTCTTGGTGACGATATAGGTGAAGTAGCGCTCGATGCCGGCCTCACCGGTGAGCCAGTCATCGATCAGGCGCTGGTAGGCGTCGATGGAGTCGGCCTCCACCTTGACCAGGTAGTCGACGCCGCCGCCCACCGCCACGCATTCGGACACCTCGGGGGTGGCGTGCACCAGGGCCTCGAAGCGAGCGAAGCTCTCGGCGTTGTGCTGCTTCAGCTCAATCTGCACCCACACCGGGGTGCGCCTGACCAGCACCTCGGTGTTGATGCGGGCGCTGTAGCCCTCGATGATGCCGGCCTTCTCCAACCGGCGCACTCGCTCCCAGCAGGGGCTGACCGAGAGGTTGATCGCCTCGGCCAGCTTGGACTTGGTGATGCGGCCATCCCGGGAGAGGATCTCGAGAATCTTCAGGTCGTAGCGGTCCAGTTTCATTGCGGTTGCGGACCCTCAGCCCAGGGAGTCGACGACATCGGCGATCACCGCGATGGTGTCGCCCATGTTGACCAGCGCCGGGTGGCGGCGTGCCGCCAGCACCCCGCTGCGGCTGGCACGATACTCCACCGGCGCGCTGCCGCTGCGGGTCATGTCATAGACCCGGGCCACCACCTCGCCCTTCTCGACCCGCTCGCCCAGGGCAAAGCAGAGCTCCAGCACGCCGGAGTGCTCGCTCTGCACGTAGCAGCTGGCATCGGGCATGTCGAGGTAGACCTGAGGCTCGGCGGGCATCTCCACCTCGCCGGCCAGCAGGCCGTAGTGGATCAGGAAGTTGCGCACGCCGCGCTCGGTGATCGCCATGCTCTCGGGAGTGGAGGTGCCGCCGCCGCCGAGCTCGGTGGCGACGAAGATCTTGCCCTGGCTCTCCACGGCGGTGTCGAAGAGGGCCGCGGCATCGAGCTCGAACATCATCATGGCGTAGGGGGCGCCGAAGGCCTTGGCGCCCTCCAGCGCCTGGCGCTGCTGCTCGGGGTCGTCGAGCACGTGGGAGGCGCCGAAGGGGATGATGTCCAGGGTGCGCCCACCGGAGTGGAGGTCGAGCACCACGTCGCACATCGGCACCATCACCCGTGTGAAGTAGTCGGCGATCTTCTCGGTCACGCTGCCGTCGGGGTCGCCGGGGAAGCTGCGGTTGAGGTTGCCGCCGTCGAGCCCGGAGGTGCGCTTGCCGGCCATCACCGCCGGAGTGTTCATGCAGGGCACGATGATCACCCGGCCGGTGACCTCCTCGGCCTTGAGCTGGCTCGAGAGCTTGAGCAGGGAGGTGATCCCCTCGTACTCGTCGCCGTGGTTGCCGCCGGTGAGCAGCGCCGTGGGGCCCTCGCCGTTCTTGACCACGGTGACCGGGATCATCACCGCCCCCCAGGCGGAGTCGTCCACCGAGATGGGCAGCTTGAGAAAGCCGTGCTGGACGCCGTCGGCGTCGAAGTCGACGGTGGCGCTGATCGGGCTGGGCCGCATTTGGCTGGGAGACTGGGTCATATTGGAAACTCCTTGTTCTAGTGTCGCACGGGTGCCTTGGCCCCATGCCACTCGGGGCTGATCTGGCGGCAGGTCTACGAGGGGGCGCCATGAACCCCTCCCTGGGGGCTACCTAGACCATCCCTGGTCCACGGACCCCCTCTACGCCCTGCCCCCAGCGCCCCTTGTGATTCGATTTAGTGAGCGCAGTGTCAGCCCGTTCAGCGCACGAAGAGCTGGCGCGGGAAGTCGGCCAGGGTCTCGCAGCCGGTCTCGGTGATCAGGATGCTCTCGGTGATCTCCAGCCCCCACTCGTCTTCCCAGAGACCCGGCATGAAGTGAAAGGTCATGCCCGGCTGCAGGATGGTCTCGTCGGAGGGGCGCAGGCTCATGGTGCGCTCACCCCAGTCCGGCGGGTAGCTGATGCCGATGGGGTAGCCGCAGCGGGCGCCGCCGCGGTCGAAGCCGTACTTGTCCATGGCCGCGCCCAGGGCCATGGCGATGTCCGCGGTGCGGTTGCCGGGCTTGGCCACCGCCAGGCCGTTCTCGATCCCCTCGAGCAGCGCCGACTCGGCGCGCACGAACTCCGCCGGGGGCTTGCCCAGAAACACGGTGCGCGACATGGGGGCGTGGTAGCGCTTGTAGACCCCGGCGATCTCGAAGAAGGTGCCCTCCCCCTCGCGAAAGGGGGTGTCGTCCCAGGTCAGGTGGGGGGCGGCGGCGTCCTTGCCGGTGGGCAGCATGGGCACGATGGCCGGATAGTCGCCGCCGAATACCTTGCCATTGCTATCCGTCCAACCCTCGATGCCCACCCGATAGATCTCGGAGACCAGCTTGCTCTTGGGCAGGCCGGGCTCGATCACCTCCAGGATCCGCGAGTGCATGCCCTCGACGATCTTCCCCGCCACGCGCATATAGGCGATCTCCTGGGGAGACTTGATGGCGCGGCACCAGTTGACCAGGGAGTTGGCATCCATGAAGCGAGCGTGGGGCAGCTCCCGCAGCAGGCTCTGGTAGGCCTTGGCGGAGAAGTAGTAGTTGTCCATCTCCATGCCGATCACCCCCTGGTGCCAGCCGCGATCGGGCATGATCGACTGGGCCAGATAGTCCATGGGGTGCATGTCGGGGTTCTGGACATAGTAGTCCGGGTAGTAGGTGATATTGTCCGGATCGATCCAGCAGGTGCGCAGCGCCCCGTTGGCATCCATGCGCCGGCCGTACCAGACCGGCTCGCCCTCGAGACCGAGCAGCACGCACTGGTGCACGTAGAACGACCAGCCGTCATAGCCGGTCAGCCAGGCCATGTTGGAGGGATCGCTGATGATCAGCACATCGATGCCCCGGCTGGCCATCTCGGCGCGCACCTTCCAGAGCCGGCTGGCGTACTCCTCGCGGGAAAAGGGCAGGTTTACCTGGGTCATTAGGCCACTCGACATCACAACATCAATAAAATCGGCCCTCTCGATAGGGAGAAGGCCGGCCAGGGTGACGGTCACCGACGGATGCCTGAACGGGCCGGAGGGCCGGTCAGCGGTACCAGGCAGCGGGGAGGGTCCCCATGGGCGCAGGTTACTTCCAACCCACGGTAGTCGGTCAAGCATTTACTGCACGGGCCCGCCGGCGGCTCTCAACGCTTGTCCATTGCGCCTTCGGCTTCCATGATGGGAGTTAGTGGAAAACAAGGAGTCGCCATGAAGGTACTGGTGCATATCGACGATGCCGAGCAGTGGCGCGATGCCCTGGCCGAGCGGCTGCCGGAGGCCGAGGTGATCACCAGTTCGGCGCCCGCCGAGCAGCGTCGCGAAGCCGACTACCTGGCGGTCTGGAAGCCGCCCGAGGGGCTCCTGCGTGAGCCAGCGGCGCTCAAGGGCATCGTCAATCTGGGGGCCGGCGTGGACGCCCTGCTCAACAACCCCGGCCTGCCCGAGGGGGTGCCCATCGTCAAGCTGCGCGACGCCGGCATGGCCGAGCTGATCGGCGACTATGCGCGCTACGGCATCCTGCATTTCCAGCGCGATTTCGACCGCTACCGGCGTCAGCAGCACGCCCGGGAGTGGCGCGAGCACGCCGTGGCGGAGAAGAGCGACTGGCCGGTGGGGGTGCTGGGGCTGGGGGCCATCGGGGCGAAGGTGGCGGCCATGGCCGCCGCCGACGGCTTTCCGGTGCACGGCTGGAGCCGCTCGCCCAAGCGTCTGGACGGCATCGTCTGCCACCACGGCGAGGCGGGGCTCGACGACCTGCTCGGCCGGGTGCGCACCCTGGTGCTGCTGCTGCCGGACACCCCAGCGACGCGCCATATCATCGATGCCCGAACCCTTGGGCTCCTGCCCGAAGGGGCCAGCCTGATCAACCCGGGGCGCGGCACCCTGATCGATGAGGCCGCCCTGCTGGCGGCGCTGGGGCCGGCGGAGGGCGCGGGCCGGCTGCGCGGAGCCCTTCTCGATGCCTTCCCCGAGGAGCCGCTGCCCCAGGCAAGCCCGCTCTGGGCCCATCCGCGGATCTGGGTCACTCCCCACATGGCGGGCCCCACGCCGCTTGGCGAGGCCCTGGATCAGGTGGCAGAGGCGCTGCGCGCCTTCGAGGCCGGCGAGGCGCTCGATACCGTGGACCCCGGCGCCGGCTACTGACCCCATGACCCTGAGCACGGCCAGAAGAGAGGGAGCGAGATGAGCATGCAGGTGAAGTACGGCACCGCCGACGCCCTGATCATCGTGGACCTGCAGAACGACTTCTGCGAAGGGGGCGCCCTGGCCGTGGCCGGCGGCGCGGCGCTGGTGCCGGGCATCAACGCCGAGATCGATGCGGCCCGCCGGGCCGGTGCCCTGGTGGTGGCCTCCCGGGACTGGCATCCGGTGGATCATGTGAGCTTCGCCCACCGCGGCGGCCCCTGGCCGGTGCACTGCGTTCAGGATACCCCCGGCGCCGCCTTCCACGCCGACCTGGCCCTGCCCGAAGAGACGATTCGCGTCAGCAAGGCCTGCGCCTTCGACGCCGACGCCTACTCGGCCTTCGACGGCACCGGCCTGGCCGACTATCTGCGCGACCGGGGCATCGGGCGGGTGTTCGTCTGCGGCCTGGCCCTGGACGTCTGCGTGAAGGCTACGGCCCTGGAGGCCGCCCGGGAGGGCTTCACTACCCTGCTGCTGGCCCCCCTCTGCGCCGCAGTGGAGCCGGGCGCCGCCGACGCGGTGCGCCGAGAGCTCGAGGCCGCCGGGGTGGCGATAGTGGACGAGGCGGCGCCATGACGCCGGCGCCTTTCGCGGTGGCCGACGAAGAGCTGGCCCTGCTCACCGACCTCTACCAGCTCACCATGCTGCAGGCCTACTGGGCCGAAGGGATGGAGAAGCGGGCTACCTTCAGCCTCTTCTTCCGGCGCCTGCCGCCTGGTCGCCGCTTCATGCTGGCCTGCGGGCAGCAGTACGCCGCCGAGCTGGCCACCCGGCTGCGCTTCAGGGAGCACCACCTGAAGCGGCTGGCCGGTACCGGCCTGTTCGAGGAAGCTTTCCTGGCATGGCTGGGCGCCTGGCGCTTTCGCGGCGATATCTGGACCCTGCCGGAGGGCACCCCGGTGTTCGCCAACCAGCCCTTCATGGAGGTGGAGGCCCCCATCGCCGAGGCGCAGCTGCTGGAGAGCCTGGTGATGAACCTGGTGCAGCTGGAAACGGTGCTCGCCTCCAAGGCGGTACGGGTGGTGCTGGCCGCCCGGGGCCGGCCGGTGGTGGACTTCGGCATGCGCCGCATGCACGGCATCGATGCTGCGGTACGCGGCGTGCGCGCCTACCGCACCGCAGGCCTGGAGGGCACCAGCAACGTGCTGGGCGGCCTGCGCCACGACCTGCCCCTGCGCGGCACCATGGCCCACAGCTACATCCTGGCCCACGATGACGAGCGCGAGGCCTTTCGCGCCTTCGCCCGCCGCTATCCGGGTACCACCCTGCTGGTGGACACCCACGACACCCTGGCCGGCGTACGCAAGGTGATCGACCTGATGGCGGAGGCCCCCGAGACCGGTATTGGCGCGATCCGCCTCGACTCCGGCGACCTCGGCCAGCTGGCCAGGGAGGCCCGGGCGCTGCTCGATGCCGCCGGACACCCCGAGGTGAAGATCGTCGCCAGCAGCGGCCTGGACGAGTGGCAGATCGCTGCACTGCTGGAGGAGAGGGCCCCCATCGATGTCTTCGGCGTGGGCACCGAGATGGGCGCCTCCTCGGACGCACCGGTGATCGACCTCTCCTACAAGCTGGTGGAGTACGCCGGCACGCCGCGCCTCAAGCACTCACCGGGCAAGGTCAACCCGCCCGGGCGCAAGCAGCTCTACCGCCGGTACGACGAGGCGGGCCGCTATGCCGGCGATACCCTCGCCCTGCGCGGCGAGCCTGGCATCCCCGGCGAGCCGCTGCTGCGCCCCCTGGTGCGTGGCGGCGAGGTCACCCGAGAGGAGATGGCGCTGGCCGCCGGCGCCCGGGAGCGGGTACAGGAGGCGCTCGCCCGCCTGCCCGCCGCCCTGCGCGAGCTTGACCCGGGAGACGCCGGCTATCCGGTTGCGCTGAGCCCGGGGCTCGACGCCCTCGTGCGAACACTTTGAGCCTCCCGCTTTCCGGGTGCCACTCCCCGGTGCTGGAACCCGGGGCGACAGTGCGGGTCAACAGCTCTGCCTCGCACACCACAACGGACACGCCATGACGCCAAGACGCCTGCTGCTGCTGCTGCTCTGCCTGCCGCTGATAGCGCCGGCCGCCGGAGCGCCGGCCGCCCCCTCTCCCGCCGATCGCAGGGCCGTGCCGCTGGAGGCACCCGAGGGACACATCACTCCCCAGCCCTTCGCGGCACGCTATCGGCTGGAGGTGAGCGGCTGGCCCAGCACCAGCATCGACCACCGGCTCTCTCGGGACGGCGCCTCCTGGTTCAGCGAGATGCGGGCGGCGATCGCCGTGGCCCGGGGCGAGGAACGCAGCCGCTTCCTGGTGGAGGAAAAGGGCGTGCGCTCCCTGCAGTACACCAGCGGCTACTCACTGCTGGGCTTCGGCGGCGACTACCGGCTCGCCCCGGACGACCTGGCCAGTCTCCCCGACCGCCAGGCGGCGCTCTTCGAACTCTCCCGCCGCGCCGTGAACGGCAGCTGCAGCGGCGAATGCGAGCTTCGCTATCAGGATCATCGCGGCCGCGAGGAGCAGATGAACTACCGGGTGGTGGGCGCCGAGACCCTCTCGCTGCCTTCCGGCCGCTTCGAGGCGGTCGCGGTAAAGGTCAACGAGCCGGGCAAGCCGGAGCGCCACCTGCTCTTTCACTTCCACCCGGAGCTCCCCGGGCTGCTGCTGGCCGCGGAGTTCCACCGAGACGGCGAGCGCAGAAGCCGCCTCGCCCTTACCCACCTCTCCCTCGACGAGTGATGCCCTCCTCGGCGGGAGCCTGCTAGAGTAGCGGGTTTTCCGTCGCCGCAGGCGACGCTGCCAGGGAAGGACGCCGACATGCTGAGCGGACTGGTCATCGTGCTGCTGCCGCTGCTGCTGGGCTATCTGGTGCCGGTGCGCCACGCCGGCCTGATGGCGCTGATCAACCGCGGGGTCAACGCCTCCGTCTATGTGATCCTGCTGCTGATGGGGGTGAGCCTGGCCGGCCTCGATAACCTCGGCAGCCAGCTCTCGCGGATGGGGGGACAGGCGCTGGTGCTGTTCGCCGTGATCGGCGCCTGCAACCTGGCGGGGCTCTGGTGGCTATCGCGCCGGCTGGGCCTCACCGCCGACCCCAGCCGGGTGGTGCCCGGCGCCCCCACCAGCAAGCTGGCCGCCATGGCGGGCTCATTGGCCCTCGTCGGCGTGGTGGTCCTGGGCTTGGCCCTGGGACTCCTGGGCCGGGGCCTCGACGGCCTCCACGACGGCGCCGAGGCCCTGGCCGAGTGGGTGCTCTATGCCCTGCTGGCGCTGATCGGCTGTCAGCTGCGCAACTCCGGCATGGCGCTGCGCCAGATCCTGCTCAACCGCCACGGCCTGGCCATCGCCCTGATGCTGGCGGCCACGTCGCTGGTCGGCGGGCTGATCGCCGCTCCGCTGCTCGACCTGCGCGCCAGCGAGGGGCTGGCCATGGCCGCCGGCTTCGGCTGGTACTCGCTCTCCGCCATCCTGGTGGGCGACGCCCTGGGGCCGGCGCTGGGCGGCGTGGCCTTCTTCAACGACCTGGCCCGTGAACTCCTCGCCTTCGTGCTGATCCCCCTGGTGATCCGGCGCCACGCCGCCCTGGCCATCGGCTACGGCGGGGCCACCTCCATGGACTTCACCCTGCCGGTGATCCAGCAGCACGGCGGCGTGACCTGCGTGCCGGTGGCGGTGGTCTCGGGCTTCATTCTGTCGCTGCTCTCGCCGCCGCTGACGCTCTTCTTCCTGTCGCTTTGAGCCCCCGAGCCGACGGCTTGCATGCCGCTTGCACAATTCGTGACCATTGGCTGCATGGCAAGCTGCCATGCTGCCCATTCCGCTGCCCTGCCCGAGACGCCCATGAGCCGCCCCCTCGCGCCACGCCCACTCGCCCCGCCACGCCCTCGCCCCTCGCGCCAGCGCGGGCGACTGTCCCTGGGCCCCCTGCTGGCCCTGCTGGTGCTTGCCGGCGGCCTCACCGTCGCCTGGTGGCTGATGAGCCAGCCGCCCAGGGTGGAGCGCCGTGCCCCGCCACCCCCCGTGCCCCCCCTGGTGGAGGCCGTCACCGTGATGCCCCGGGCCGTGGCACCTGACCTGCACGGCTTCGGTCGCGCCGTGGCAGAGCGCGAGGCGCACCTGGCGAGCCGGGTCGCCGGGCGCCTGGAGTCCTTCGCTCCCGGCGTGCTGCCTGGCCGCCTGGTGGAGGCTGGAGCCCCCCTCGCCCAGCTGGACGATGCCGACCTCCGCCTGGCCCTGCGCGAGGCCGAGGCAGCGCTGGCCCAGGCCGAGGCGGCACTCGCCATGGAGCAGGGCGAACAGCAGCGGGCCCGGGCCGAGTACCAGAGCTTCGGCCGCGAGCTGCCCGCGGAGCGGCGCGCCCTGGTGCTGCGCGAGCCTCAGCTGAGAAGCGCCCAGGCCGAGGTGGAGCGAGCCCGGGCGGCTCGCGACCGCACCCGCCTGGACCTCGAGCGCACCACCCTCGTCGCCCCCTGGAGCGGCATGGTGCAGGCCCGCCTGCTGGGCGAGGGCAGCGAAGTGAGCAGCGGCACCGAGCTTATCCACCTGGTGGACGTGTCGCGCTTCTGGGTCCAGGCCTCGCTGCCGGGGGAGGCCCTGGCCTGGCTCACCCCCGCCGGCGCCGACGCTCCGGGCAGCGCGGTGACGCTGACCAGTCGGGGCTGGCCCACCGGCGGCCAGCGTGAGGGCGAGCTGCTCTCGGTGCTGCCGACCCTGGAAGAGAGCGGCCTGCAGGCCCAGGTGCTGATCGCAGTGGAGGACCCCCTGGCGCTTGACGCCGAGCACCGGGGCGAGCCGTCGCTGCGCCTGGGCGACGTGGTGCGCCTGGACTTCCAGGCCATCCAGCGCGACGACCTGATCGCGCTTCCCGCCGCGGCCCTGCGCCCCGGCGATGAAGTCTGGGTGCTGGACGAGGAGGAGCGCCTGCGCCGTCGCACCGTCAGCGTGCTGCACCGCGACGACCGCCAGGTGCTGGTGGCCGAGGGCCTCGAGGCGGGCGAGCGGGTGATTCTCTCGCCGCTGGGCCAGCCCCGGGAGGGCATGGCGCTGCGCACCGCTCCCACTCCGGACGAACGCCCGGCCGGCGCCGCACCGGCGGAGGCCCGCCCATGATGCGCCGCGGTCCCATCGCCTGGATGGTGCACCACGGGGTGGCGCCCAACCTGCTGATGCTGCTGCTGATCCTCGGCGGGCTGATGGCCTCCACCACCATCAAGAAGGAGGTCTTCCCGGACTTCGAGCTGGAGATCATCACCGTCGCCATCGGCTACCCCGGCGCCACCCCCGAGGAGGTGGAGCGCAGCCTGCTGCTGCCCCTGGAAGCGGCGCTGGCAGGCGTGGACGGCATCGACGAGCTGACCGCCACCGCCAGCGAGGGGGCCGGACGCGTCTCCGCCAGCCTGGTGGATGGCGTGGAGGTGATGCGGGTCTACCAGGAGATCCAGCAGGCGGTGGGCGCCATCACAAGCCTGCCCGCCGCCGCCGACCCGCCCCGCTTCGGCCTGGCCGGCCGCTCGCGCAGCGTGATGAGCCTGCAGCTCCACGGCTGGGTAGATGACCAGCTGCTCCATGATCTGGCCGAGGAGATGCGCGCCGAGCTGCAGGCGTCCCCGGGCGTCTCCCGGGTGGAGCTCTCCGGCAACCGCGACCGGGAGATCCAGGTGCTGCTGGACGAGGAGGCGATGCAGCGCCACGGGCTCGACCACCGCCAGCTGGCCAACCGCATCGGTGACGAGGCCCTGGACCTGGCCGGTGGCCGCCTGACCACCGGCGAGGGGGAGTGGCTGATCCGCTATCAGGGGCGCCGCGACGAGGCCAGGGAGTTCGCCGACCTGCCGATTCTCGGCACCCCGGACGGCGGCCAGCTGCGGCTGGGCGATATCGCCCGGGTGGAGCGCGGCTTTGCCGAGACCGATCGCGAGGTGCTCTTCAACGGCGCACCGAGCATGACCCTGGAGGTCTACCAGATCGGCAACCAGACCCCCATCGGCATCTCCGACGCCGTCCACGCCCAGCTCGAACGGCTCCAGGCGGGCCTGCCCGAGGGGCTGGCCCTGTCGGTCTCCCGGGACAGCTCCGAGGCCTATCGGGACCGCCTCGACCTGCTGCTGAAGAACGCCTTCCTGGGCCTGGCCCTGGTGCTGGTGCTGATGGGGCTCTTCCTGGAGGCGCGACTCGCCTTCTGGGTCACCCTCGGCATCCCCACCGCCTTCCTCGGCGCCCTGCTCTTCCTGCCCTGGTTCGGGGTGTCGCTGAACATGATGTCGATGTTCGCCTTCATCATCGCCCTGGGCATCGTGGTGGACGATGCCATCATGGTGGGCGAGAACATCCACAGCTACCGGGAGCAGGGCCACTCCCTGCGCGAGGCGGCGGTGCGCGGCGCCCGGGAGATGGCGGTACCGATCACCTTCGCCATCCTCTCCAATATCGTGGCCTTCCTGCCGCTGCTCTTTCTGCCCGGCTTCCTGGGCATGATCTTCGCCGTGGTGCCGCTGGTGGTGATCACGGTGTTCCTGGCCTCCTGGCTGGAAGCGCTCTTCATCCTGCCCGCCCACCTGGCCCACCGCGCCGGGGGCCGCGAGGCCCCGGCCTGGCGCCGCCCCCTGGATCGCCTGCGCCAGGCCCTGCAGGCCTGGCTGGCTCGGGTCACCCGGGAACGCTTCGCCCCCTTCCTGGAGCGCTGCCTGGACCAGCGGCTGCTGACCGTGAGCCTCGCCGTGGCGGTGCTGGCGGTGGCGCTCGCCTATGCCATGAGCGGGCGCCTGGGCTTCTCACTGATGCCCCGGGTGGAGTCGGACATGGTGCAGGCCACGGTGACCCTGCCGGTGGGCAGCCCCATCGCCGACGACCGCGCCATCCGCGACCGCCTGCTGGCCGCCGCCGAGGCCCTGGCCGAGCGCGACGACGGGCCCGCCTTCACCAGCAGTCGCGCCCAGATCGACGGCGACCGGCTCAGCGTGCGCCTGACCCTGGATCGCGCGAGCCTGGACGCCTGGCCCCCCTCCCGGGTGGCCCGGGAGTGGCGGGCGCTCACCGGCGAGTTCAGCGGCGTCCAGGCGGTACGCTTCGAGTCCGACGTGGGAGGCCCCGGCGCCGGGGCCGGGCTGACCCTGCGCCTCTCCCACCCCGACAGTCGCGCCCTGGAGGGGGCCGCCAACCGGCTCGCCGAGGCCCTGGGGGAGTTCGAGGGCGTCACCGACATCGACAGCGGCCTCGCCGACGGCAAGCCCCAGCTGGAGATTCGCCTCTCGCCGGAGGGGCGCGCCCTGGGCCTTACCGGCGGCGACCTGGCCGGCCAGCTGCGCGCCCCCCTGCAGGGCATCACGGCGCTCGAGCAGTTCATCGGCCGCCACGAGATCAGCGTCGAGGTGCGCCTGCCCGCGGAGGCGCGCCAGAGCCTCGCCGACCTCTACCGGCTGCCGATCCGCACGCCCGAGGGTCGACAGGTGCCGCTGGCCCGGGTCGCCGATCTCAGCCTGGGGCGCGCCGCCACCACCCTGCAGCGCATCGACGGACGGCGCATCATCAGCGTCACCGCCGATGCCGCCGGCGAGGGGCGCATCAATCAGGTGATGGGGACCCTGGAGGCCGACGTCTTTCCCGCCCTGCGGGCCGGCTGGCCGGGGCTCGAGATCACCCCCGGCGGGCGCCAGCAGGAGACCGCCGACAACGTCTCGGCGCTCACCAAGGCCTCCTGGCTGACCCTGATCGCCCTCTATGCCCTGCTCGCCATCCCCTTCCGCAGCTACCTGCAGCCGCTGCTGGTGCTGGCCGCCATCCCCTTCGGGGTGATCGGCGCGGTGGCCGGCCATATGATCATGGGCTTCGGCCTCTCGGTGGTCAGCCTGATGGGCATGCTGGCGCTCTCCGGAGTGGTGATCAACGACGCCCTGGTGCTGATCGACTACGCCAACCGCCGGCGCCGGGAGGGCATGGGCGCCCGGGAGGCGATCGTCGCCGCCGCCACCCGCCGCCTGCGCCCGATCATGATGACCACCCTGACCACCTTCCTGGGCCTGGCACCGATGATCTTCGAGACCTCCCGCCAGGCCCGCTTCATCATCCCCATGGCGATCTCGCTGGGCTTCGGCATGCTCTTCGCCACCGTTATCCTGCTGCTGCTGGTGCCTTGCCTCTACCTGATGCTGGAGGGGGTGCGCGAGCGCCTTCAGGGCCGCAGCCCCCAACCCGAGGAGGCCTCCCCATGAGCCTGCGTCTGCCCCGGCCCGCCGTCTCCCGGCTGGGCGTCAAGCTGTTCGTGGTGATCCTGTCGGTCAATGTGGCGATCTCGGCCCTGGTGTTCCTGGGCATCTCGCGCAGCCTCGACCGCGGCTTCATCGAGTACCTGGACACCACCCAGGCCAACCGCGCCGAGACCCTGGCCGAGGGGCTCGGCGAGGAGTGGGCGAGCCGCGGCGGCGACTGGCAGTGGCTGCGCGTCTCCCCTTCCGCCTGGCAGCGCCTGGTGCGCCAGCAGCTCTGGCCCGGGGCCGGCATGCCGCCCCAGGGCATCGAGCGCCGCCTGGGCGACCCCAAGGACTTCGTGCTCCACGACGCCAGCGGCCTGCCGGTGATCGGCCTGCCGCCGGACGACGAGGAGGAGGCCGCCACCCTGCGCTGGCTGCCGATCCTCCACGAGGGGGAGCGGGTCGGCACCCTGGGCTATCGCCCCCCGGAGCAGCTGATGGCGCGCATGGACCATATCTTCCTCTCCCGACAGCAACGCAACCTGGCGATCATCGTCGGCTCCCTGGGCGTCGCCTCGCTGCTGCTCGCCGGCGGGCTCTCCTGGTGGCTGGGGCGGCGCACCCGCAGCATGGCACTCGCCACCCGACGCCTCACCGAGGGCGACTACAGCATCCGCCTGCCGGAGCGCGGCCAGGACGAGCTGTCGCGGCTCTCCCGGGACTTCAACGTGCTGGCCGCCACCCTGGAGGCGAGCCGTGAGGCGCGCAGCCGCTGGGTCTCCGACATCGCCCACGAGCTGCGCACCCCGCTGGCCGTGCTGCGCGGCGAGATCGAGGCGATGCAGGACGGCATTCGCCGCCTGGACCTGGAGAACCTGCACTCTCTCTCCCAGGAGGTGGACCAGCTCGAGCGGCTGGTGGCCGACCTGCGCCTGCTCTCCCAGAGCGATGCCGGCGCCCTGGAGGTGCAGCTCGCCCCCATGGACCTGGCGGAGAGCCTGCTCTCGCGACTGGAGGAGGCCGGCGGCTGGCTGGCCGACAGCGGCATCACCCTGGAGACCGAGGTCCGGAAGGGCGCCCGGATCCGCGGCGACGCCCAGCGCCTGCGCCAGCTCTGGAACAACCTGCTCGACAACACCTGCGCCTATACCCGGGCACCAGGACGCCTGCGGGTCACCCTCGACGCCGGCCCCCAGGGTATTCGGGTCCGCTGGGAAGACAGCGCCCCCGGCGTGCCCGAGGGCGAGCTCGACCGGCTCACTGAGCGGCTCTACCGGGTAGAGGGCTCGCGCAACCGTGCCAGCGGCGGCAGCGGCCTGGGGCTCTCCATCGCCGCGGCCCTGGTCAAGGCCCACGGCGGGGAGATGCACGCCACGCCCTCGCCGCTGGGTGGGTTATGCTGGACGCTCACCTTTCCACCGCTCGATGACGACCGCCTCAGGGAGGAGACCCCATGACAGCCCAGGAACACGCGGAGCCGCAGATCCTGATCGTCGAGGACGAACCCAAGATCGCCCGGCTGGTGGCCGACTACCTGGAGAGCAGCGGCTTTGCCACCCGCCACCTGGACCACGGCGACGCCGTGCTGCCCTGGCTTGCCGAGGTGCAGCAGGCCAGCCAGGGGCCGGCCCTGGTGCTGCTCGACCTGATGCTGCCCGGTACCGACGGGCTGACCCTGTGCCGGGAGATCCGCCAGCGCTGGCCGGCGCTGGCGGTGATCATGCTCACCGCCCGGGTCGAGGAGGTGGACCGCCTACTGGGCCTGGAGCTGGGCGCCGACGACTATATCTGCAAGCCCTTCAGCCCTCGGGAGGTGGTGGCGCGGGTCAAGGCGGTGCTGCGCCGCAGTCAGGCCGCCGATCAGCCGGCCAGCGGCGAGGCGAGCGACCTGGTCCTCGATGAGGAGGGCTGGCGGGCGCTGGCCGACGGCCAGGACCTGGGGCTCACCGCCGTGGAGTTCCAGCTGCTCAAGGTGATGATGCACGCGCCGGGACGGATCTTCTCCCGGGACCAGCTGATGGATCACATGTATCGCGACCACCGCATCGTCTCCGAGCGCACCGTGGACAGCCACGTCAAGAAGCTGCGCCGCAAGATCAGCGATGTCTGGCCGGAACGCGAGGTGATTCGCTCGGTCTACGGGGTGGGCTACAAGTACCAGCCCGAGGCCTAGCCGCGACGCCTCGTGCACCACCTTTGCACCTTCACTGCACGCGGCTTGCACCTCGCGGCGCGACACTGACAGCACCCACCCAAGGCCAGAAGGAAACACCCATGAAGATCACCCTGACTCGCAAGCTGCTGGCGCCGGCCCTGCTCGCCGTGGCCATCGCCCCCATGGCCCTCTCCGCCACCGCCGCCCCCGGCAAGAGCGAAGGCGACTGGGCCGAGAAGCGTCAGCAGTGGCACCAGGCCCATGCCGAGCGCAAGGCCGAGCAGCGCCAGGCGCTCTTCGAGCGCGCCGGCATCGACGAGGCGACCCGCGAGGCCCTGGACGAGGCCCGCAGCGAGCACCGCGACGCGATGCGCCAGCTCCATGAGCAGCACCGCGAGCGCCTGGCCGAGATTCTCGACGACGACCAGCGTGCCGCCCTGGAGGAGGCCCGCCGCGAGCAGCGCGAGGAGCGCCGCAGCGAGATGATGGAGCAGCGCCGTACCTCCATGCAGGAGCGCCTAGAGGCGCTGGTCGATGAGTGGGGCCTCTCCGACGAGGAGCGCGAGGCCCTGCGTGAGACCCGCGAGGCGATCTACGCCGACATGGCCGAGCTGCGCGGCCGCGACTTCGACTCCCGCGAGGAGCGCCGCGATGCCATGCGCGAGATGCGCGACCGCCACCAGGCCGCCCTGGCCGAGATTCTCAGCGACGAGCAGCTCGAGGAGCTGCGCGAGACCATGATGCAGCGCGGCGAGCGCGGCTATGGCAAGGGGCATGGCAAGGCCTACCGCGGCCATGGCGAGATGCGCGGCAACTGAGCCTGGCGGGACCTTCCTCGACCGTCCACCTCGCACCACTACCGCGAACCACTACCGCGAACCACAGCGGGCCCGACTTCCATGTTCGGGCCCGCTTGCGTGCCAGCGGCCTCGGCCATTCCCTGCAGCCCTGCGACAATGGCAGGGCTTGCAGCAGTGCAACAGGAAGGCGTAACGTTAAGCTCCAAGCTCTTTAGCAAGCGAAGGAGTTGTCATGTCCCGCCGCTTCCCTCAGGCCGGCTATCGCCTTCCCGTTCCCGGCAGTGCCCTGCTGGCCGCCTGGCGAGCGGGCTACGGCCTGGCCGAGCTGCGCCGCGACCTGATGGCCGGCCTGACCATCGGCATCGTGGCCGTGCCGCTCTCCATGGCGCTGGCCATCGCCACCGGGGTGCCGCCCCAGCACGGGCTCTACACCGCCATCGTGGCCGGCGCCATCATCGCCCTGACCGGCGGCTCCCGCTTCAACATCTCCGGCCCCACCGCGGCCTTCGTGGTGATCCTCTTCCCCATCGTGGCGAGCCACGGCGTCGGCGGGCTGCTGATCGCCACCCTGATGGCGGGGCTGATCCTTACGGCCCTGGGGCTGGCCCGGCTGGGCAGCCTGATCCAGTTCGTGCCCTACCCGGTGGTGCTCGGCTTCACCGCCGGCATCGCCGTGGTGATCGCCCTGCTGCAGCTTCCCGACTTCCTGGGGCTGGCCGGGGTCGCGCTCGGCGACAGCACCCCGCACAACCTGGCCGCCATCGTTCGCGCCCTGCCGACCCTGGCCCCGGCCGAGCTCGGCATCGGCCTGGTGACCCTGGCCACCCTGATCCTTTGGCCGCGGCTCAAGGTGCCGGTGCCGGCGCCCCTGGTGGGGCTGGTCGTCGGCACCCTAGCGGCGCTGGCGGTGAGCGCCGCCGGGGTCGAGATCGCCACCATCGCCTCGCGCTTCAGCTGGGAGTTCCAGGGCCAGAGCGGCAGCGGCATCCCGCCCTTTGCGCCGAGTCTGGTGGTGCCCTGGCGGCTGCCGGGGCCCGACGGCACGCCGCTGGTCGTGGACTTCGCGCTGATCCGTGAGCTGCTCGCCCCCGCCCTGGCCATCGCCATGCTGGCCGCCATCGAGTCGCTGCTCTGTGCGGTGGTGGCCGATGGCCTGACCCGCACCCGCCACGACCCCAACGCCGAGCTGATCGGCCAGGGACTCGGCAACGTGGTGGTGCCCTTCTTCGGCGGCATCACCGCCACCGCGGCCCTGGCGCGCACCGCCACCAACATCCGCAGCGGCGCGGTCTCGCCGCTGGCCGCGGTGGTCCACGCCCTGGTGGTGCTGCTGGCGGTGGTGCTGCTGGCCGGGGTGCTGGGCCATGTCCCCATGGCGGCGCTGGCCGCCCTGCTCTTCATCATCGCCTGGAACATGAGCGAGGCGCGCCACTTCACCCACACCCTGAGAAGCGCCCCGGCAAGCGATGTGGCGGTGCTGGTGATCTGCTTCGCGCTTACCGTGATCTTCGACATGGTGCTGGCGGTGGCCGTGGGCATGGCCCTGGCCGCGGCGCTGTTCATCCGCCGCATGGCCAGCCTCACCGAGGCGCGGCGGCTGCGCGCCGGCGAGCCTGAGGCGCCGCCGACGCTGCCCCGGAGCGTGGCCCTCTACGCTATCCACGGCCCGCTCTTCTTCGGCGCCGCCGAGAAGGCGGTGTCGTCGCTGCGGGTAGTGGATCCGGAGGTGAAGGTGATGGTGCTCGACATGCGCGACGTGCCGAGCCTGGACGCCACCGCCATCGTCGCCCTGCAGTCGCTGGTGGAGGAGCTGCGCACCGAGCGGGTCGGCGTCATCTTCGTCGGCCTGCCGGCGCGGATGGTGATCAAGCTCAAGCGGGCCGGCGTCCGCCGCGAGGCGGGCCGGCTCGCCATGGTCGCCGGCCAGGCCCGTGCCGCCCGCCTGGCCGAACGCTGGCTGGCTAACGGGCGCCCGGCCCCGCCTCGGTGAGGCGGGGCCAGACGGAGGAGCCCGAGGGACTCACTGCCGGGGGTCATCGGCAGGGTCGAGGTACTCGATCCCCCAGGGGCCGGTGCCGTGGAGCTGGATGATGGTCTCCCCCTCGGCATAGCCGAACATGGCGTCCCCCGGCGACATGATCGCATAGCCGCCCACCGGCAGCCGCGTGGTCGCCTCGGGGTCAAAGGTCTCGCCATGGGCGAAGTGCAGGGTGCCGGAGAGCACGGTGACGCGCTCATAGGCCGGGTGGACATGGGGCCGAATCTCGTAGCCGTCCGCCATCCGCAGCCGGAAGGTGAAGGGAGCCTCCTCGCCGAGGTTGCCCTCGATGATGGCGATCTCGGCCCCCTCCCCCATGGAGGCCACCGGCCCCCACTCCAGGTCGTCCGGCGTGCCGAGCAGGTGGCCGTCGCCGTGGTAGGGGGAGGCCAGGAGGGCCCCCGCCGGCAACGTCAGGGCCAGCAGGAGCGAGGCGGTGGTCAGGGTGGCGTGCAGGTTCATGGTCGTCTCCCTCTTGTTGTCGTGGTGATCTCGCCCATCGCTCAGACCTTGACGGCCAGCAGCGAGATGCTCTTGACGCCCCACTTCTCGCAGGCGCCCCGGGCCGACTCGGTCAGGAAGCGGTACTCGGGGTGCTCCCGGAAGGTACGGATAGCCAGGCCGGCGGCCTCGATGGCCGCCCGGTAGTCATCCTCCTGGCTGGCACCGCCGATGCAGGCCGCCCAGAGGGTGGCGTTGCAGCTCACGCTCTCCGGCAGCGGCGACTCGGTGACGATATCGGCCAGCGCCAGGCGCCCGCCGGGCCTCAGCACCCGGGCCGCCTCGGCGAAGACCCGCGGCTTGTCCGCCGAGAGGTTGATCACCCCATTGCTGATCACCACGTCGACGCTGGCGTCCGGGAAGGGCGGCGCCTCGATGTAGCCCGCGTGGAACTCCACGTGCTCGACGCCGGCCTCCCGGGCCAGGCGGCTGGCCTTGTCGCGCTGGGCATCGGTCATGTCGAGCCCCAGCACCCGGCCGGTGGGGCCCGTCGCCAGGGCAGCGAGCAGGCTATCCATGCCGGAGCCGCTGCCCAGGTCGAGGATCGCCTCGCCGGGCCGAATGGCCGCCAGGTCAAGGAAGTGGCCGACCCCGGCGAAGGAGTCGATGGCCGCGGCGGGAATGCGGTCGAGCGCCGCCGGGTCATAGCCCAGCCGCTCGGCCAGGGCGCGGCCCATCTCGAAGTGGAAGTCCGCCTCCGGTGTCTCGGCGACCTCCCGGTACATCGACTTGACCCGCGCCTCCAGGTCGTCGCGATCCACCCCGGAGGGAGTGGAAGCGGTTGCCGTGCTGGTCATGATGGTTCTCCTCTGTGGCTGTGCGGCGACGACGCCGGTAGAGGCCGGCGCCTCGTGTCCGCGAGGACGCAGCGCCGCCGGCTTTTGTTCCCGCCGGCCTGGCGAGCCCGGCCGGGAACCCTTCCACCCACCGCTGCGTCCCTGCGGACAAGACGACTTGCCGGTTGCCCACCACCCGCCATACTCGAGGTAGTGGCCCATGACCCTGGCCAGCCCGCCCACCCCATCCCCGACACGGCCACCCCGGCCGCCTCGTCGCGACGATTCGGGGGTCGCCATGCGACAGCGCAGCAGCAACGGGCAGCGGCAATGGTTCGAAGCCCGCCTGGAGCCCCTCATGGACCGGCTCTACGGCACGGCCCTGCGGCTGACCCGCCATCCCGATGACGCCGAGGACATCGTCGCCGAGGCGGTGGGCCAGGCGTGGCGACGCCTCGACACCCTGCGCGACCCTCAGCGCTTCGAGGCCTGGCTCTTCCATATCCTCACCAACGCCTTCATCAGCGAGTGGCGGCGACGCCGCCGCCACCCCCAGGAGAGCACCGAGGGGCCGGACACCGAGGCGCTGGCGGCGGAGCAGTTCACCCTCTTCCAGCAGCTGCATCAGCCCTTCCTACTGTGGTGGGGCAGCCTCGAGGAGCAGTTCTTCAACAGCGTCCTGCAGGAGGAGCTGCAGGCGGCCCTGGACGCCCTACCCGACGCCTTCCGCCTGGTCATTGTGCTGGTGGAGGTCCAGGGCTATAGGTATGAGGAGGTATCCCGCCTGCTGGGGATTCCGCTGGGCACCGTGAGGTCGCGCCTGAGCCGTGCCCGCGGCCTGCTGCAGAAGGCGCTCTGGCGGCAGGCAAGAGACGCCGGCATCGCCCCCGGCCGCCAGGGAGAGGGAGGGCCATCATCATGAGCACCAGGGAATTGGGCTGCGAGGAGGTCATCGAGCGGCTCTTCGACTATCTCGACCGGGAACTCGGCGCCCGGCAGGCCGAGGAGATCGAGCGACACCTGGCCAGGTGCCGCGACTGCTTCTCACGAGCCGAATTCGAACGACGACTACGGGCCATGGTAGAAGCATCCGGCACGGTGAAGGCCCCGCCGCGGCTGCACCGGCGAATCCGCCACCTGCTCGACCAGTTCGACAGCGACGAGACGGATGCCATCCCTGACCCGTGAGGAGAGACCCTCATGGTGGCAATTCTCGGCTACTCGCGACCCCAGATCCTGGCCGCGGTCCAGCAGATGTACGAGGCCGTGGCCGCGACCCCCGACGCCCCCTTCCACTTCCCCGTCGGCGCCGAAGCCTGCCGACGGCTGGGCTATCCGGCCGCCCAGATCGATGCCCTGCCCGAGGAAACGCTGGCCCGCTTCGCCGGCGTCGGCTACCCCTTTCGCGCCGGCGCCGTGCGGCCAGGCGACCGGGTGCTCGACATCGGTGCCGGCGCCGGCAACGACGCCCTGATCGCCAGACGTCTGGCCGGGTCCGGCGGCCGGGTGATCGCCCTGGACCTCACCGCCGGCATGACCCGCCGGCTGGCCGGGGCGGCGGGCCGGGCCGGCATCGACGACCTCGACATCCTGCAGGCCTCTGCGGAGCAGCTCCCGCTGCCCGATGCCAGCGTCGACAGCATCACCAGCAACGGCGCCCTCAACCTGGTGCCAGACAAGCGCCGCGCCGTGGCGGAGATGTTCCGGGTGCTCAGACCTCGCGGCCGCCTGCAGCTCGCCGACGTGGTGATCCATCGGCCGGTGTCGGTGGACTGCCACGAGGACCCGCGGCTGTGGGTGGAGTGCGTGGTGGGCGCCACGGTCAAGGAGGAGCTGCTGGCGCTGTTCGAGGAGGCAGGCTTCGAGGAGGTCCAGGTCCTGGGAGAGCACGACTACTTCGCCCTGAGCGAAAGCCCCCAGACCCGGGAGGTGGCGGAGAGCTTCGGCGCCCACGCCATCGAGGTGGGCATGCGGCGCGGCGAGACCACGCCCTCCCGGGCCCGGCGCTGGCGACACCGCCTCGACCCCCGCCGTGCCTGGCGCCGGGTCCAGCGGCGCGGGCTCGCGGGCCTCGCCGCCCTCGGCCTGGCCCTGTTGAGCTGCTATGGCACCCTGGCGCTCGCCGCCCTGCTGCCGCTGCTGGGTATCGGCCTGGCCCTGGACGAGGGCCTCTGGGCGGGCGCCATCACCCTGTTCGTGCTGCTCACCCTGGCGACGCTGGCGGCAGGCATCCGGCGCCACCGCGGGCTCGTCCCGATGCTGCTGGGTGCCGCGGGCGGCGGCCTGGTGCTCCACGCCCTCTTCGTCGACTATCGCGCCCTGGTGGAGCTGGCCGGCTTCCTGCTGCTGGGCGCCGCCGTGGCCTGGGACCTGCGACGACGGCGACGCCGGGAGGCGCAGGTGCTGGGGCTGGAGGCGCGCCACCATGGCTGAGCCCCTGCCCCCGCTGCAGGTCAGTCGCTGGCTCAACGTCGACACGCCGCTGCACCTCGGCATGTTGCGCGGCCGGGTGGTACTGATCCACGCCTTCCAGATGCTCTGTCCGGGCTGCGTGCTGCATGGCCTGCCCCAGACGCAGCGCATCGCCAGGGAGCTGGCCGACACGCCGCTCAGCGTGATAGGGCTGCACACGGTGTTCGAGCATCACGCCATCATGGGCCCCGAGGCGCTGGCGGTCTTTCTCGCCGAGCATCGCTACGCCTTCCCGGTCGGCATCGATGCGCCGGGCCCCCCGGGCGACCCCCTCCCGCGCACCCTGCGCGCCTGGGGACTGGAAGGCACCCCCACCACCCTGCTGATCGACGCCCGAGGACGGCTGCGCCACCGCCACTTCGGCGTCGAGGAGGACCTGATGCTGGGCGTACGCCTGGGCTATCTGCTGCAGGAGGCGGAAGCCGGCAGGTCCCCGTGAACGCAGCGAGGGCGCAGGTTGAAGGAGGCCGGCACCAGCCCCTCGGCGGCCTTGTCGATGCACTCGGGCTCGGCATTACTCCCTTCCGCGCCAGGCCGATGCCCGCCAGCCTTCCAACGCTGCCAGAGTGGCGGCCAGGCAGGGGCCGAGCTCGCCGAGCAGCCTCCGGGCAGCCTCCCTGTCCTGCTCCTGGGCCAGACGCTCGAGGCGCGCGGCCAGTCCCGCCATCTTGACCGCTCCCAGGCTCGAGGACTCCCCCTTGAGCTGGTGGGCCGCATGACGGGCCTTCTCGGCATCGCCCCCCTCACCCATCGCCCCCTTGAGTACCGCCACACGGGCCTCGGCCTGCTGTGCATAGAGGGCGACCAGCGACTCGAGGCCTTCCTGGCCGAGGGACTCACGCAGCCCCTGCAGAGTCAGCGGGTCAATCAGGATATCTCGCTCGATGAGCCCGGGCGTACTCACCCTGTGGACCTCGCTCTCCTGCTCGCCCAGGTGGCGCAGCAGTACCTCGAGCAGCCGCTCCTGGCGCAGCGGCTTGGTGAGATAGCCATTCATGCCGGCGGCCAGGCAGCGGGCCTGCTCGCCTCCGGGGCCTCCCGCCGTCATCGCCACGATGGGAACGCCGGCCGTCCAGCCCGGGCGAGCGCGCAGGCGGCGCGTTACCTCCAGGCCATCCATGTCGGGCATCTGCACATCCATGAAGACCAGGTCGAAGCGCTCCACCGCCGCCATCTGCAGCGCACTGCCTCCGGAGCCGGCAATGGTGACCGAGCACCCGAGACGCTCCAGCATGGCTCGCGCCACCTGCTGGTTGACGGGGTTGTCCTCGACCACCAGCAGGCGCGTACTCGCGAGGTCGACCCGCCGGGGAGAGCGAGCGACGGCGAAGGGCATGGGCTCCGGTTCCGCGACGGGCTCCAGGGGCAGCAGGAACCAGAAGCGGCTGCCCAGGCCAGGCTCGCTGGCCACTTCGATGGTGCCGCCCATGGCGCCTACCAGCCGGCGACAGATCGCAAGCCCGAGCCCCGTCCCGCCGAAGCGTCGCGCGGTGGAAGCGTCGCCCTGCCGGAAGGGCTCGAAGATCCTCGACAGCTGCTCCGGCGCAATGCCGGGGCCGGTATCCACCACCTCGAAGCGGATCAGCCCGGGGCGCTCCTGACGCACCTCGAGGCGAATCTCCCCCTTGGCGGTGAATTTTACCGCGTTGGAAACCAGGTTGAGCAGCACCTGGCGCAGGCGTCCCGAGTCGGCCAGCACCCGGGGTGGCAACCCCGCGTCCAGCCGGGTATGCAGCGCCACCCCACGGGCTTCGGCCCTCGGGGCCAGCAGGGCCACGACCCCATCCACCACCTCGCCGAGCGCCAGGGGCCGCTGCTCGAGCTCCAACCGGCCGGCTTCGATCTTGGAGAAGTCCAGCAGGTCGTTGATCAGCTCCAGCAGCAGGCCGGCGCTGTCGTGGATGGTCGCCGCATACTGCCGCGCCGCGCCGTCGAGCCGCTGCTCCATGAGCAGGTCGCTCATGCCGATCACGCCGTTGAGCGGGGTGCGAATCTCGTGGCTGACGGTAGCCAGGAACTCCGACTTGGCCTGGCTGGCCGACTCCGCCTGGCGAGCGGTGGCCTCCAGCTCGCGACTCAGCGTCTCCAGTTCACGGCGCGCTGCGGCATTGTCGCGGGCCTCGCGAAAGAGGATCAGCGACACCAGGGTGGCCGAGAGGCTCATGGCCAGGATCAGCACCAGCAGCAGGACGTAGAGACGCTGGAGCTGGCTGCGCTCACGGGTCGTCGTCTCGGCCAGATGGCCATTGATGGCGATCACCAGTCGCTCGGTGCGATTGGCCAGGGTCTCGAGCTGCCCGTCCAGGGCATGGCGCTGCGGCGGCGCCAGCGACTCCAGGGCCCTGATCTCGTCGTCCAGGGCCTCGATGCGTCCGTCGATCTCGCCCAGCAGCCGCTGGGCGGCAGGAATGGCGCCGAGCAGGTCGGTGATATCGCCGCCGCCACGCAGCAGGTTGAGCCGGCTGTAGAAAAGCTCGAAACGCAGCGACAGGCCAGCCTGATCGGCATCCGGCTGGGCCAGGTAGTTGCGCAGCTGGACCACGTCACGATCGAGCTTGTAGGCGTGCCAGGAAGCGTCCCCCCCGACGCTCTGAGCCAGACTGTCCTGCCGCCAGGAGACCAGCCCCACTACCACCAGCGCTGCCGCCAGCAGCAGCAGCGCGCTGAGGGCGCCAAGCTTGACACGCAGGGGTAGGCGCAGCATCGCGGGCCTCGACAGGGCGCCCCTCAGGGGGCGTGAATATGCACGACATGCCAGACCGAACGGAAGCGCACGGTCTCGTTGAGCAGTTCGGGGTGGTCATCGAAGGGGTAGAGCACGAAAAGCGGGCCGAATTCGCGGATCTGCATCGGGGAGCCGTTGCGGCGCATGGCCAGGATCACGTCATACTCCTCGAGCTCGGCCAGCGGAATCTCCGCTTCATAGTCGTTGAGGGCCCGCACCCAGACCTGTTCACTGCGCACCCCCGCTGCCGCCAGCACCTCGCGCAGCAAGGGCCCCTCATAGCGCCCGTCATCAGCGTGCCAGGGGGTACGGGTGCGCACCTCGGTGGGGGCAATGGCCTCAAGCATCTCCCGGTCGAAGCGGGCCTCATCCCCCACGTTGGGCCTGGCGATATCCCCGCTGATGGTCAGCAGAACCTCGCCGGTCGGGGCCGACAGTTCGCCCGCGGCGGCCGAGGCCGGCGCCAGCCAGGGAAGTGTAACGAGGGCAAGCAGCAGGGGCAGGATGCGTCGACTCATGGGCAATGCCGTAGCGTGGTTCCAGGTGGCACAAGACTACCCGAATCGGAGGCAAAGGTCAGTGAGCCCTTGCGGCCCGCACGGACGATCAGGGCGCTGCCCCCGCGGGGGCCGGCTGATGGACGGCCTCCAGTCCCTCCAGCAACCGCTGGAGGGACTGGACGCGCCGTTCCAGCACGGCGTTGCGGTGCAGCTGCCGTGACAGGGGGATCAGCTCGCGGTCGCCCAGCTCCGCCGAGGCCAGCTGGTCATGGAAGGCCTCCACCAGCGCCAGATCGGCGTCCCGGGCCTGCTGCCACGCCTCCACGGAGGCCTCGAGAGCCAACCGTGCCTCCCGCCCCAGCACCTTGTCGAGCCGCGCATCGAGGCGTTCGACCTCATCGGCCCACCGGGACTCGGCCTCCCGGGCACAGGCCAGTGAAGGCGCCGGCTGCCACTCGGCCTCGGCCAGGCAGGCCTCGAGGGCCAGGGCGATACCCTGCTCGCCGCCACCCGGCGGGTGATGGAGCGACTGAGCATCAAGCGTTGCCAGTGGGAGCAGCAGAAGCGGCAGGCAGGCAAGCGAGCGCGGTATCGACATGGCGTGACCTCGCAGGTGTCGGCCCGTGACCGGCCACAGGAAAGGGGGCGCGAACGCCCCCAGCATAGCGGCCATGCCCCGACAGTGCGAGGCGGTGCCTGGGTCAGCCGTGAAGCTCACCCTTCTCGTTCAGCGACTCGATCCGCACCAGGTCTTCATAGGCGTGCCAGCTGGCGTGCCCCAGCACTGGCAGGATCAGCATCAGGCCGATATAGAAGGTCATCATGCCCACCAGCACACAGCCGGTGAGGATCGCGGCCCACAGCAGCATGGGCCGGAAGTTTCTGGCCACGGAGCGCACGCTGGCCTCGATCCCCTCCATGAAGGTGAGGTCCTGGTCCATCAGGGTAGGAATGGCCACCACGCTGATGGCGAAGGCGCCAAAGGCCAGGATGCCGCCCAGCACGGTGCCCACCGCGATCATGCCGAGGCCCTCCGGCGTGGTCAGCAGGGCCGAGTAGAGGGTCGCCGGGCTCGGCACCTCGAAGCCAAAGAAGAGCGCGAACAGCAGGGTCGCCAGGCGAATCCAGGCGAGGAAGAAGATCATCATCATCACCCCCATCATCGCCAGCTGGCCGGCATGGGGACGCCAGGCGCCAAAGGCATCGCCCAGATGGGGCGCGCGTCCCGCCTCCAGGGCACGACTCACCCCGTAGGAGCCCACCGCCACCAGGGGACCGACAAACATGAAGCCGGCCACCATGGGCAGCAGCCAGTGCCAGAGCCCGAGGGTGATGGCACCGGCGGTGATGGCGATGCTCAGGCCGACCCAGAACATGCCATAGGCGAGGCTCACCGCCGTGGCCTGGCGGAAGTCCTCGATACCGGCTGCCAGCCAGGCCCTGGGCCGATCCATCCCCACCGGGTTGATGGTGATCTTTACCCTGGTCGCTGCAGCCTCGCGATGCGCTCTTGTTGTTGCTGCGTTCATGGAGTCACCCCTGTGTTACCTGGAGATACCCACCTCGGTGGGCCCGGACACCGGCACCGGCCTGCGACCTAATGCCGCCTTAATCGCTTAACACAGGTTTAATGTAGTTGACCCGGATCAATCCTGCCGCCTTGACAGTGGCCCGACGCTCCAGGCGGCGATGCCACTATCTATATAAGTCAATCGCGAAAGGTTCTTTGTCAGCCTAGATCCGGCTGCCCTAGCATGGAGGCCTGACAACAATCCGAACCCGTGCAAGCGGCCCTGCCCGGGGCCCGCGTGAGGAACCTGATGATGACCCTGCCACGACCCGCGGCGGCTTCCCTGCTGGGGGGCCTGCTGCTTGGTGGCCTGGCGCTTACCGCCCAGGCCGAGGACACCTTCTCCCCCGACCAGCTGGCGGTGATGGCAGGCGGCTGTGCCAGCTGCCACGGCACCGACGGCCGCCTCTCCGGCCCGGTGCCCGCCATTGCCGGCCGCCCCCGGGCGGTGCTGGAGTCGCGCCTGCTCGCCTTCAAGGGCGATACGGTCGAGGACACCACGGTCATGAATCGCATCGCGCGAGGCTTCAGCGACGAGGAGCTCTCGGCGCTGGCCGACCACTTCGCCAATATCGACGCGCCGTGAGGGAGAGACCATGAGCCACAACATCCATCGCCGCGGCGTCTCCCGGCGCCGTTTCCTGCAGGGCATCGGCGCCGCCTCGGCCCTGCCCCTGCTGGGCGGTATTGCCCCCTTCGCCATCGCCAATGGCTCCGCCGGCCGCGTGGTGGTGATCGGCGGCGGCTTCGGCGGCGCCACCGCCGCCAAGTACCTCAAGCGGGCCAACCCGGCCATCGAGGTGACCCTGGTGGAGCCCGCCAAGGTCTTCTACACCTGCCCCTTCAGCAATCTCTTCCTGGGCGGCCTGCGCGACCTGCGCTCCATCGCCCACGGCTATGACGAGCTGCGCGATCGCTACGGCGTACGGGTGGTGCACTCCCTGGCAGAGGACGTCGACCCCGACGGACACCGGGTGCGCCTCGCCAACGGCGAGACCCTGGTCTACGATCGCCTGGTGCTCTCACCGGGCATCGACTTCCGCTGGAACGCCCTGGAGGGCTACGACGAGGCCGCCGCCGAGCTCGCGCCCCACGCCTGGAAGGCCGGCGCCCAGACCGAACGGCTCAAGGGCCAGCTCGAGGCCATGGAGGATGGCGGCACCTTCGTGATGGTGGCCCCGGAGAACCCCTTCCGCTGCCCGCCGGGACCCTACGAGCGCGCCAGCATGGTGGCCCACTACTTCAGCCAGCATAAGCCCAACTCGAAGGTGCTGATCCTCGACGCCAAGGACAACTTCTCCAAGCAAGGGCTCTTCACCGCCGGCTGGGAGCGCCTCTACGGCGACCGCATCGAGTGGGTCGGCCTCTCCGGCGACGGCCGGGTCACCCGGGTGGATGCCGAGAACCTCGAGGTGGAGACCGAGTTCGGCACCCGCCATCGGGCCGACGTGCTCAACGTCATTCCGCCCCAGAAGGCGGGCTTCATCGCCGAGCGCGCCGGCGTCACCGACGACTCCGGCTGGGTGCCGGTCAAGGCCGAGACCTTCGAGTCGCGGCAGGTGCGCGACATCCATGTGATCGGCGACGCCACCGTGGCCGCGCCGATGCCCAAGTCGGGCTTCTGTGCCAACAACCAGGCCAAGGTGGTGGCCGCCGCCATCGCCGCGGAGCTCTCGGGCCGCAGCGCGCCGGAGCCCTACTGGACCAACACCTGCTACAGCCTGGTCGGCCCCGAGTACGGCATCTCGGTGGCCGGGGTCTATCGGGTCCAGGAGGGGGTGATCGCCGAGGTAGAAGGATCCGGCGGGCTGAGTCCGGCCGATGCCCCGGACCATATCCGCGCCCTCGAGGCCGAATACGCCGTGGGCTGGTACAACGCCATCTGCCAGGACACCTGGGGCACCAGCGTCTGACACGAAGCGGCAGTGGTTTGATGCACGGGGCCACCTTCGGGTGGCCCGGTGTCGTTGAAGGAGCGAGGAGTTTTCCATGAGCCATACCGAGCTGGTGGCCTGGTCGGGCCTGGTGATCGGCCTGGCATTCGGTGCCACCGCCCAGGCGAGCGGCTTCTGCCTGCTGCGCGGCCTCAACCACAGCTGGACGACCGGGGATAGCCGCAAGCTGCGCGCCTTCGCCCTGGCCATGGCCGTGGCGCTGCTGGGCAGCCAGGCGCTGGCAGCGCTTGGCGTGCTCTCCCTGGGCGGCGCCCTCTACCTGCCGCCCAGCGCCTCCTGGCTGGCGGTGCCCCTGGGCGGTGCGCTGTTCGGCTACGGCATGGTGCTGGCCAACGGCTGCGGCGCCCGCTCGCTGGTGCTGCTCGGCAGCGGCAACCTGAGGAGCTTCGTGGTGCTGGTCTGCCTGGGCCTTTCGGCCGCCATGACCCTCTCCGGCCTGCTCGCTCCGCTGCGGGTCTGGCTCGAGGGTGCCACCACCCTCGCCCTCCCCGCCCGTGATCTGCCCGGGCTGCTCGGCGTTCCCGCCTGGCTGCCGGCCCTGGTGCTCGGCGGCGCACTCATCGCCTGGGCGCTTGCCAGCCGCGACTTTCGCGCTTCGCCGCGAGACTGGCTCGGCGGGCTGGTCATCGGCGCCCTGGTACCGGCCGGCTGGCTTGCCACCGGCGTGCTGGGCTTCGATGACTTCGAGCCCGTGCGCCTGGCCACCCTCACCTTCATCGCCCCCATCGCCGACGCCCTGCAGTACGCCATGCTCGCTACCGGCACCCGGCTCGGCTTCGGCGTCAGCGTGGTGGCCGGGGTGCTGGCCGGCGCCCTGGTGATGGCGCTCGTCCGTCGCGACTTTGCCTGGCAGGGGTTCTCCGGGCCCGGCCATATGGGCCGCAGCATGGCGGGCGGTGCCCTGATGGGCATCGGCGGCGTGCTGGCCCTGGGCTGCTCCATCGGCCAGGGGCTCTCGGGCTTCTCGACCCTGGCGCTGCCCACCTTCGCCGCCCTGGCTGGCATCGCCGCCGGCGCCTGGCTGGGGATCAAGGGGCCTCTCACGCTGTCCAACTCCACGTCTACCTGATCCACCCTCGAGGAAGCTCCTTCATGCCTCATCCCCTCCTGCTTCGCGCTCTCTCCCGGCGCCGCCTGCTGATCGGTGCCGGCCTGATGGCACTCTCGCCCCTGGGCCTCTCCTCGGCCGCCCTGGCCGATGGTCCCTGGCAGCGCCTCGATGCCGCCGGTGACCTGCTCCGCGGCACCACGCCGGCCACCGAGGGCCTGGCCCTGGAGCTGCCCCATGTCTCCGAGGATGGATCCGCGGTTCCGCTCAGCGTGCGCTTCGACGCCTCGCTGGCGGAGGGTGACCACCTCGCCGAGATCCACCTCTTTGCCACGGGCAACCCCTACCCGGAGATCGCCAGCTTCCACCTGAGCCCGGAGGCCGGGCTGCCGGAGATCTCCACCCGGGTGCGCCTCAACGAGAGCCAGCAGGTGATCGCCATCGCACGCAGCCACCGGGGGGAGACCTTCGCCACCGCCCGGGACGTGCGCATCACCGTCAGCGGCTGCCTGATGCGCGGTGACGACCAGGGTCCCGAGCCCCTGGCCAACCCGCGGGTCAGCCTGCCGGAGCGGGCCGCCGCCGGCGAACCCGTGGAGGTACGCACCCTGATCAGCCACCCCATGGAGACTGGCCTGCGCGAGGGCGCCGGCGGAGAGACGCTGCCGCGTCATATCATCGAACGCTTCACCGTGACTCTCAACGGCGAGGCCGCCTTCACTGCCGACCTGCACCAGTCGGTCTCGGCCAACCCCTACCTGCGCTTTCACCTCTCCCCCACCGAGGATGCCGAGGTGGTATTCGAGTGGCAGGACGACAGCGGCGAGAGCGCCCGCCACGAGGCGAGCATCAGCGTCAGCTGATTTCCGACGACTCCCCCAACGCAAGTGCCCCGGCCAGACGGCCGGGGCACTTGCATGGCGTGCGGGCACCGATGGCGCCCGCCAGGTGAGTGCCTAACGCACGATCATCACCGACATCTTGGAGTGATGCACCACGTGCTCGGCGTTGGGGCCGAGCACATAGTCGGCGAACTTGCGCTTGTTGTGGGAGGCCATCACGATCAGGTCGACCTCGAGCTTCTTGGCCGCCTTGATGATCGCCTCCCAGGGAGAGCCATCGACGATCACCGTCTGGGTCTGGATGTCCTCGGGCACGTGCTCCTGGATGAACTGATGCTGCGCTTCGGTGATGGCCTCATGGGCCTTCTTGGCGAAGTCACGCGGAAAATAGGAGCCCACCAAGGGCATCCGATAGTCCGGCAGCACGGTCAGCACATGCAGCGAGGCCCCGAAGGTCCGGCACAGGGTCACCGCCGTGGGCAACGCCTTCTTCCAGGAGAGCTCCTCGTTGAGGTCCACCGGCAGCAGGATCTTGTTGTACATGGTCTTTACCTCCCTCAGGCAGTGGCAGCGGTAGCACCGGGGTCACGCCGGCGCCGCTGCAGCAGCACGACAAGGCCGAACACCAGGAAGCCCGGTATCCACATCCACTCCTTGGCCCAGCGGTCGGTGGGCGCCAGCACCTCGAGGATCTCCTGATCGAAGTCGAAGCCGAGATCCTGCGCCAGGCCGCCGAACTGCACGAAGTCTACCAGGGTCTGGTCGCCGTCCACCCAGAGCTCCATGCCGAGGCGCTCCATGCGCTCCTCCGGCGTATCTCCCCGCGGTACCGGCACCAGGATATAGGTGGTCATGGGATCGCCGAAGGCGTCCTCGCCGGCGATCTGCACCCGCAGGTTGCTGCCATCCTCCACCTCGCCCAGGGCCTGGGCGAACTGGCTGGGAGGCACCGCCTCGTAGGGATCATGGATCTTGTCCATCCAGAAGCCGGGGCGGAACAGGGTGAAGGCCACCAGCAGCAGCAGCAGCGACTCGTACCAGCGGTTGCGCACGATCATGAAGCCCTGGGTGCCCGCGGCGAAGATCAGCATGGCGATGGTCGCGATGATGAATATCACGATGCCCTGCAGCCACCCCACGTCGATCAGCAGCAGGTCGGTGTTGAAGATGAAGAGGAAGGGCAGCGCCGCGGTGCGCAGGCTGTAGTAGAAGGCCTGGAAACCGGTGCGCAGCGGGTCGCCCCCGGAGACCGCCGCCGCCGCAAAGGAGGCCAGGCCCACCGGCGGCGTCACGTCGGCCATGATGCCGAAGTAGAAGACGAAGAGGTGCACCGCGATCAGCGGCACGATCAGGCCGTTCTGCTGGCCCAGCATCACGATCACCGGGGCCATCAGCGCCGAGACCACGATGTAGTTGGCAGTGGTGGGCAGGCCCATGCCGAGGATCAGGCTGAGCAGCGCGGTGAGCAGCAGGATCAGCATCAGGTTGCCCATGGAGAGGATCTCCACCACGTCGGCCAGCACCAGGCCGACGCCGGTCTGGGAGACCGCCCCGACGATGATGCCCGCCGCCGCCGTGGCGATGCCGATGCCGATCATGTTGCGGGCGCCGGCCACCAGGCCGTCCCAGAGGTCCTTGAAGCCCTCCTTGATGTCTGCCACGACCTTGCTGCGGCCGCGGAAGATGGCGATCAGCGGCCGCTGGGTGATCATGATGAAAATCATGAAGACCGTGGCCCAGAAGGCGGAGAGGCCCGGCGAGAGACGCTCCACCATCAGGCACCACACCAGCACGATCACCGGCAGGATGTAGTGCAGGCCCACCATCACCGTGGGGCGGGTCTGGGGCAGCTTGACCACTCGGGAGCTGGGGTCATCGAGCTCGAGCTCGGGATACTTGGCACCCACCTTGAGCAGGCCGACGTAGACCACGGTCAGGGCCACGGCCACCACCCAGGGGGTCGCATCGCCCAGCACCGGCTTGAGCCAGCCGAGCCCGTAGTAGACGGCAAAGGAGAGCGCCATCAGCAGGATCAGGCCGGTCAGGAAGCCGATCACCTTGTTGAGGAAGGGGCGCGCCGGATTGCTCGACGGCAGGCCGGTCATGTTGGCCTTGAGGGCCTCCAGATGGACGATGTAGATCAGCGCGATATAGGAGATCAACGCCGGCAGGAAGGCGTGCTTGATCACCTCCACGTAGGGAATGCCGACATACTCCACCATCAGGAAGGCCGCGGCCCCCATCACCGGCGGCATGATCTGGCCATTCACCGAGGAGGAGACCTCCACGGCGCCAGCCTTCTCCGCCGAGAAGCCGACCCGCTTCATCATCGGGATGGTAAAGGTGCCGGTGGTGACGGTATTGGCGATCGACGAACCGGAGATCAGGCCGGTCATCCCGGAGGCCACCACCGCCGCCTTGGCAGGGCCGCCCTTGTAGTGGCCGAGCAGGGAGAAGGCCACCTTGATGAAGTAGTTGCCGGCCCCGGCCTTGTCGAGCAGGGCGCCGAAGAGCACGAAGAGGAAAACGAAGCTGGTCGAGACCCCGAGCGCGATGCCGAACACCCCCTGGGCGGTCAGCCACTGGTGGTTAACCAGCCCGTTGAGGCTGACGCCGCGGTGGGCCAGGATACCCGGCATGTAGGGACCGAACAGCGAATAGAGAATGAAGATCGAGGCGACGATGGCAAGCGGCGGGCCCAGCGCCCGGCGCGTGGCCTCCAGCAGCATCACGATGCCGATGACCCCGACGATCACGTCCTGGGTCAGGGGCGCGCCGGGGCGCGTCGAGAGCTGCTCGTAGAAGAGGAACATGTAGGCGCCGCAGAAGGCGGCCACCGCCGCGAAGAGCCAGTCCTGGATCGGAATGCGGTCCCGCGGCGAGCGCTTGAGCGCCGGATAGGCCATGAAGGCCAGGAAGAGGGCGAATGCCAGGTGGATGGAGCGCGCCTCGGTGGCATTGAAGACCCCGAAGCGGAAGATGTAGGGAAGCGGTGAGGCGATCCACAGCTGGAACAGCGACCAGGCGGCCGCTATCCCCACCAGCAGCTTGCCGGGCGCTCCCAGCGGCTTGCGTGCTCCCGAGTCGCTGGATGCGACCATATCCTCCAGGTCGACATCGGCAGCACGGGCATTTGTCTTCTCGTCAGTCATGTGCTGGTCCTGCCCACAGTCTAGTAATGAATCGATCCCTGCCCCGCAGCCGCCGGCCCCAGGGGGGCCTCAACGAGATGCGCGGACGCCCCGAGGGGGTCCGCGCATCGATCACCACGGGTGATTCAACAGCTCGGCGAAATCACTCGATCCAGCCGCGCTCGCGGTAGTAGCGTGCCGCACCGTCATGCAGCGGAGCGGTCAGGCCGTCGGAGATCATCTGCTCCTCTTCGAGGTTCTCGAAGGCCGGGTGGAGACGCTTGAAACGATCGAAGTTCTCGAACACCGCCTTGACGGTCTCGTAGACGACATCCTCGTCCACCGCGGTAGAGCTGACGAAGGTCGCTGCCACGCCGAAGGTCTCGACGTCCTCGTCATTGCCGCGGTAGAGGCCGCCCGGGATCACCGACCGGGTGTAGAAGGGGTTGGCCTCGATGATCTCGTCGATCTCCGGACCGGTCACCGGCACCAGGCGCGCATCGATGGTGGTGGTGGCTTCCTGGATGGAGCCGTTGGGGTGGCCCACCACGTAGACCATGGCATCGATGTTGTTGTCGGAGAGGGCCGCGGCCTGCTCGGCGGCGTCCAGCTGGGAGGCCAGGGAGAAGACGCTGGTATCCCAGCCCATGGCGTCCATCACCACGTTCATGGTGTTGCGCTGGCCGGAGCCCGGGTTGCCGATATTGACGCGCTTGCCGGGGAAGTCGGAGATATGCTCGATGCCGGAGTCGGCGCGGGCCACCACGGTCAGCGGCTCGCCGTGCATGGTGAAGACGGCACGCATCTCCTCCCAGGCACCACCCTCGGCGAAGTTGTCCTCGCCGTGATAGGCACGGTACTGGACGTCGGACTGCACCACGCCCATGTCCAGCTCGCCGCTCTTCATGCCGTTGACGTTGGCCACGGAGCCACCGGTGGAGGGGGCGTTGCAGCGGATGTTGTGCTCGTCGCTGCCGCGGTTGACCATGCGGCACACCGACTGACCAACCACGTAGTAGACGCCGGTCTGACCGCCGGTCCCGATGGTGATGAATCGATCCTGGGCCACGGCCGGGGCCGAGAACATCGCGGCGCCGAGCAGGGCGCCGGAGAAGGCAGCAGCCGAGAAAGCATGGCGTTTCATGAAGACACCTCTTATTGCATTCATTGTAGGCAAACATCAGGTAGAGACGGCATGCATCCGTCGATCCACCACTCCATACTACTTTAGCGGAAAAAAACCCTAGCGGGTAACGACCTCGGTCAACGCGGGGGGCATTGTACCCCTCAGTCTAGGAGTCCCCAACGTTTATGAGGCGTTTGCTTTCTCACGCGCAGAAACAGGAAACCGCGCCGAAGCGCGGTTTTCGATATGCAGGGGAGGGACCGGCTCAGGACGCCTTCATGATCAGCGCCTGCTTCTCGTCCTTCATGGCGGCGAACTCGGCCTCGAAGAAGAACTCGCTCTCCCCCAGCGCCGGTTCCAGATGGTTGAGCCAGGTGGCCGCTTCGTCGTATTTCGCGAAGAAGGGACGCTGCACCCAGTCGCGGTCGCGGCCCTGGATGAAGCGCAGCACGAAGACCTTCTCGCCGTTGATCTCGGTGACGCCCTGGATCTCCACCTTGCCGGGATCGGCGGACATCGACGGGCCACGCGCCGTCCGCGCCAGGCCCGGCACCTGCTTCATCGCCTCGCGGTAGATCTCCCAGGCGCGCACCAGCGGCACCTCGAAGTAGTGGCGGGCGCCGGTGTCGCGCTCTACGAACAGGTAATACGGGATCATGCCCAGGCGCACCTGCTGGGTCCACATCTTCGCCCACTGGTCGGCGTCGTCGTTGATGTGCTTGAGGAGCGGCGCCTGGGTGCGGATCTCGGCCCCGGTGGCGCGAATACGGCGGATCGCCTCGCGGCAGATGGGGGTGTCCATCTCCTTCCAGTGGTTGAAGTGCGCCATGAAGGCGACGTGCTTGCCGGCCGCGGTCAGCTCCCGGAAGAGCTCGAGGATATCCTCGGCGTCCGGGTCGGTGACGAAGCGGTAGGGCCAGAAGGTGAGGCTCTTGGAGCCGATGCGGATATCCTGGACGTGATCCAGCTCGGGCTTCATCAGGCCCTCCAGGTACATCCTCAGGTGCTTGGCCTTCATCACCATGGGGTCGCCGCCGGTCATCAGCAGGTCGGTGACCTCGGTATGCTCGGCCAGGTAGCGGTGCAGGGAGTCGGCTTCGCTGGAGGCGAACTTGAGGTCCTTGTCGCCCACGAACTGCGCCCAGCGGAAGCAGAAGGTGCAGTAGCTGTGACACACCTGCCCCTGGCTCGGGAAGAAGAGCACCGTCTCGCGGTACTTGTGCTGCATGCCGGGCAGCGGCTCGCCGTCGAGCAGCGGCAGGTTGAGGTCCATCTGCCCCGCCGGGTGCGGGTTGAGCTCGCTGCGAACCCGTTCGATCACCGGCTTCATCTCGGCGGCGTCGGCATCGCGGCGCACCAGCTCGGCCACTTCGTCGTAGTGCTCGGGACGCAGCATGCCGCGCTGGGGAAAGGTGAGCTGGAAGATCGGATCGTCGGGAATGTTGCTCCAGTCGATCAGCTCCTCGATCACGTACTCGTTGACCCGGAACGGCAGCACCTGGCTGACGACCCGCATGTCGAAGCGCAGGTCGTCAGGCAGGTTCTGTATCGCCTCGATCTTGTCGAGCTGGCGGTGGGTGTAGACCTTGAACTGTCGGGCCTCGAAGGCCTCGGCCTCGGGGCTGCCGAGCTCGATATTGACGCGCTGGTTCATCTCGCCTCCTCTTCGTTGTCCGGGGCGCCGGCCAGGGAGGCAGCGCCGCCGTCTTCTCATCGGGGGAGGCCATTGGTACAGAGTCGGTGAGAAAAGTGCAAATTTATGCGCCGATTTGCAACGAATGTCGCGAAACGACGCACAAGGCGCAACAGTTCGTTCGCTCCCGGCTCACCGGGCGGGCTGGCGGATCAGCTTCGCCGCGAGGCGCTGAAGACGCGGGGCCCCGACCAGGATCAGCGCGAAGGCGATGGGCCAGGCGATGTAGAAGGCGCGCCACCAGCGCCCCAGGAAGCCCTCTACCAGGCCGGTATTGACCCAGGTGATCACGAAGGTCATCAGGACCACCATGTAGACCGACATCAGCACGGAGAAGACCAGCGGGGCGAGACGGGGTGGAAAGAGCATGGAGCCTCCTGACGGCAAAAGAGCAAAAGGACATAAGTTAATAGGAAAACATTATACCCCGAGTGCGGGGTCCTTCGTCGCGTCGAAGGGTCGCACGGCGTTGCCCTCCCCCGCCATCGGCCACCAGACTGGCAGATGCCCCAGCCCAGCCAGGAGGAGTCCCATGAACGCCATCCTCGAGTGTGTGCAGGGCGATATCGCCCACCAGCCCGACATCGACGCCGTGGTCAACGCCGCCAACGCCCAGCTGCGTCCGGGCGGCGGCGTGGCCGGCGCCCTGCATCGCGCCGCGGGGCCGGCACTCGATCGCGCCTGCCGGCCTCTCGCCCCCATCCGCCCCGGGGAGGCGGTGATCACCGAAGCCTTCGGTCTGCCCAACCGCCACGTGATCCACTGCCTGGGACCGGTCTACGGCGTCGACGAGCCCGCCGACGCGCTGCTGGCCGCCTGCTACCGCAACGCCCTGACCCTGGCCGAACGGCAGGGCCTCGCCTCGGTTGCCTTCCCGGCGATCTCCACCGGGGTGTTCGGCTACCCGCCGGCCGAGGCGGCCCGGGTGGCACTGGCCACCGTGATCGCCACCCTGCCCGACTGCCCGCATGTCGAGCGGGTTCGCTTCGTGCTCTTCGATACCCGGAGCGCCGAGCTCCATCGACGCACCCTGGACAGCCTTCAGGGAGCGGACTGAACCGCGCTATCCCTCGGCACTGTCAAGTGCCCTGGGTCAAGGCTGCCTCGGCCCCATGCCGCTGGCTCGCCTTGGCAGTGGCCGCCACTCCCGGGCCAGCTGACGCAGTCGCCCTCCTCGATACCCCAGGCCTCGAAGAGGCCAGCATTGACCTCCAGCGCCGCCCGGTAGGGCACGCCGGGGTAGGTCACCGGGCACTCCGCAGGGTTGGCCGAGCCGCAGGGCCACATGGTGAAGATGGCAGCAATGCGCTCATCCTCGCCGATAAAGGCGATATCCAGCGGAATCAGGGTGCGGTACATCCAGAAGCCGCTGAGCGCCGACTGGGTATCCCGGTAGAGAAACAGCATGCCGGCGTCCTCGTCGAGATGGTCGCGCTCCATCAGGCCGCGGCGGCGCTCGGGGCCGGTTCGCGCCACCTCGACCCGCAGCTCCCGCACCTCATCGGCGGCGTGCACCTGGAGGGACACCACCGCCAGCTCCGACACCCCATGGGGCTCGGCCGCCGCCCCGGACAGCAGCGCCATCGCCAGGGCCAGCCCTGTGACTCCCCGCATCACGCGTCCTTTCATGTCGCCTCCCTCACGGCCTCGGGCGGCTCCGCCGCCATCAGATGAATGCCCGCCGCCAGCAGCGAGACCCGCACGGCCTCGCCTCTCGCCAGGCCGTTGCGCCGCGCCGCATGGGTGCCGAGCTCGAAGTCCAGGGTCTGCCCGGTATGCTCGAAGGCCAGCGATACCGCGGTGACGCCCCCCAGCACCGCCAGGGACTCGACCCGGGCGCGCACCGGGTTCTCCTGCTCCCCCCGGGAGGGGCGCCCGCGCCGGTGCAGCACCACGTCGGAGGGGGGCAGATACCAGGTGACGCGCTCGCCGACGGGCAGCGATTCGAGCCCTGCCGCCACCTCCAGCCGCCAGGGCCCCCAGGCCAGACGTCGTTCACCGTCCTCCTCCACCACCTCCCCCGCGAAGAGATTGTGGCGGTCCAGCACCCGGGCCACCTCCGCCGACGCCGGGCGGCGAAACAGCGACTCGGGCGGGCCCGCCTGCAGGCTGCGTCCGCCGTGCAGCACGCAGAGCCGGTCGGCCAGGGCCGCCGCCTCATCCAGGTCATGGGTCACCAGCACGATGGGGATGCGAATCTTCTCGCGCAGCATGGCCAGCTCCCGCTGCAGGCGGCGGCGCGTCACCTGATCCACCGCCGAGAAGGGCTCGTCCAGCAGCAGCACCCGGGGGTTTCGAGCCAGGGCCCGGGCCAGGGCCACCCGCTGGCGCTGGCCGCCGGAGAGCTGTCCCGGGTAGCGCGCCTCCAGCCCCGTCAGGTGCACCCGCGACAGCCAGGCGCCGGCCCGTCGACGGCGCTCCCGGGGCGGCAGGTGGTCCAGGGCCACCATGACGTTGCCCAGGGCAGTGAGGTGGGGAAAGAGCGCATAGTCCTGGAACACCAGCCCCACCCGGCGCCCCTGGGGCGGCAGGGAGAGGCGCCGGCCCGAATCGAACCAGGCCTCGCCGCCACAGGCAATGCGCCCCTGGGCAGGGCGATAGAGCCCGGCGATGGCGCGCAGCAGGGTGGTCTTGCCGCTGCCGGAAGGGCCCACCAGGGCGAGCAGTTCGCCGGCCTCGCAGTGGAACTCCGCTGACAGAGGGATGGGGCCCGGCTGGTGCAGACTCACCGAGAGCGAGGCAGGGGATCCAGGACGCTCAGGCACGTCGCCACCTCCGCCGGCCCGCCAGGCCGTAGACCACGCCGATGGTCAGGAAGGAGACCAGCAGCAGCATGGCCGACATAATCCCCGCCCCCGCCTCGTCGAAGGCCTGCACCCGGTCGTAGATGGCGATGGCCAGGGTACGGGTCTCGCCGTCGATGGCACCGCCCACCATCAGGATCACCCCGAACTCGCCGAGGGTGTGGGCGAAGGTGAGGGCCAGGGCGGAGATGATGCCTGGCCACACCAGGGGCAGCTCGATACGCAGGAAGGTCTGCCAGGGAGAGAGCCCGCTGCACCAGGCCGCCTCGCGCAGGTTCGCCGGCACCGTCTCGAAGGCGCGCTGGATCGGCTGCACCGCGAAGGGCAGGTTGGCCACCAGGGAGGCGATCAGGATGCCGGTGAAGGTAAAATTGAGCCCCGAGCCGAACACCCTGGCCCAGAGCCCGCCGAAGGGCGCCTCGACCCCGAAGGCCTGCATCAGGTAGAAACCCAGCACCGTGGGCGGCATCACCAGCGGCAGGGCGACCAGGGCCTCGCAGAGGGGCTTGCCGCGAAAGCGGGTGGTGGCCAGGGTCCGCCCCATCCAGAGCCCCACCGGCAGCAGCAGCAGGCAGGTGAAGGCGGCCAGGCGCAGCGAGACCGAGAGAGCCGTCCAGTCCATCAGGGCGTGGCGTCTCCCTCGTCGGCGGGCGTGGCTTCAGGATCGGGCAGGCGGAAGCCATAGTCGGCCAGGATCGTCCGGGCTTCCTCCTCCTGCAGCCAGGCGTAGAAGGCTCGCGCGGTCTCGCCGGCCCCTTCGACCAGCGCCATGCGCTGCACCAGGGGGGCGTGCCAGGACTCCGGAATCAGCACATGCTCGCTGCGCTCGGCCATCGCCGGTGCCAGCGCCAGGGACCAGGCCACCAGGCCACCGCGGGCGTCGCCGGAGAGCGCAAACTGAGCCGCCTGGGAGACGTTCTCGCCCAGCACTCGCAGCGGTGCCGTAGCCTCCCAGAGACCGGCATGTTCCAGCGCCTGCTTCGCCGCCACCCCGTAGGGGGCGTGCTCGGGGTTGGCCAGCGCCAGGCGCGGCCTGCCCTGCCCTGCCGCATGAGCCGCCAGCGCCTCACGCACTCCTGCCAGGGGAGCTTCCTCGCCCGGCAGATCATCGCGACCGGGGCGCTGCATCCACACCAGCCGGCCGATGGCATAGACCACGCCCGCATCCTCGGTGCGCCCCTCATCATGGAGCGCCAGCACATAGGCCTCATCGGCGGAGAGGTAGAGCTCGAAGGGTGCCCCCTGACTGATCTGGCGGCGGAAGTTGCCGGAGGAGCCGAAGTTGAGGCGCAGGTCGCGGCCGGTCTCGGCGCGGAAGCGCTCGGCGGCCTCGGTGAGGGCAAACTGCAGATCCGAGGCCGCCGCCACCGTAGGCACATCGGCCTTGAGCAGGCCAGCCGGCAGCAGCAGCGCCAGGCCGAGCAGCCAGGCCGCGTATCGTGAACGCATGTAGGGACCTCCTGAGCGAGCGAACAGCGCGCATTGTCGTTCAGGCCAAGAGGAAACCACAAGTTGACAGGCCGACGCAGACGACCGCGATCTGGGTCAGGGTTCAGCGGCGGCTACGCCGAAGATCGCCTTGAGGTCGGTGACGCTCTCCCGGCTGCCGAGATCGAGCAGTCCCTCGAGGCTCTCCAGGTGGCGCACCACGGCATGGCGGGCGCCCTCGGCATCGCCTGAGCTCAGGGCCTCGAGGAGCCGCGGGTGGTCACCCTGCAGAAAGCAGGAGGCCAGCGTAGGGCGCTTGTAGAGGGCGATGACAATGGAGGTGCGCAACACCAGATCGGTGAGCATGGCGCCGAGCACCCGGTTGGGAGAGAGCTCGGCCAGGCGGTGGTGAATGGCCAGGGAGTGGGCGATACGCGCCGGCTCATCGCTGCGCTCATGGGCAGCGGCCTCCGCACGCGCCTCCGCCTGCAGGGCCGTCAGGGCGTCCCGGGAGAGCCTGCCAGCCAGCTGGGCAGCTACCTCCCCCTCCACCAGACGGCGGGCGTCGAAGGTCTCGCGGGTCTCCTCCACGCTGGGCGCGCGCACCCGGGAGACCTGGTTCGGCCGCTGGTCGACCACGTGGTCGGCGGCCAGCCGGGTCAGGGCCCGGCGCACCACCGAACGACTCACCCCGAAGATCTCGCCCAGGGCCACCTCGGGCAGTCGCGTGCCGGGCGCCAGGCGCTGGGTCAGCACCGCCTGGCGCACCTGCTCGACGATATGACGATCGCTGATCCGTTCACCCGCCCGTACGGCGGCCTCGACGTCTTCCTTCCAGGTCCTGCTCATGTCACGCCCCCGTGTCGCCTGGAGGCACCTTCGCACTTTTTGCCTCCACTGGCCACACGCCGCCGCCTTTATGTATACATGAACTAGACGCTATGACTCTCGTTCACGTCGAGGATCTTCATCGTGTTGGTCCCGCCGTGGGCGTTCATATGGTCGCCTCGGGTCAGGATCACATGGTCGCCCGGCTCGGCGACCCCCTTCTCTACCAGAAGGGCCAGGGCGCGGTCGTTGAGCTCGGTGGGGCTCATGTCGCTGGTGTCGAAGGGCAGCGACACCACCCCCCGATAGAGCGCCATGCGCCGCTGGGCCACGGCGCTGTGGGCCAGGCCGACGATAGGCAGGCCGGAGCGGATGCGCGAGGCGATCAGCGGCGTGTAGCCGGTGGAGGTCATGCAGGCGATGGCCGCCACGCCGGAGAGGTGGTTGGCCGCATACATGGCGGAGAGCGCGATGGTCTCGTCGATGCGCGAAAAGCCTTCATGGATGCGATGGCCGGAGGCCTGGGCGATACGTTCCCGCTCGGCCCCCAGGCAGACCCGATCCATGGCCTCGATGGTCTCCACCGGGAAGTCGCCGGCGGCGGTCTCGGCGGAGAGCATCACCGCATCGGTGCCGTCCAGCACGGCGTTGGCCACGTCGAACACCTCGGCCCGGGTGGGCAGGGGCGACTCGATCATGGACTCCATCATCTGGGTGGCGGTGATCACCGCCCGGTTGAGGGTGCGGGCACGCTTGATGATCCGCTTCTGCATGCCGATCAGCTGGGCGTCGCCGATCTCCACGCCGAGATCGCCGCGGGCCACCATGACCGCCTCGGAGGCCTCGATGATGCCATCCAGGGTCGCATCACAGGCCACGGCTTCCGCGCGCTCCAGCTTGGCCACCAGGCCGATCTCCCGGCCCGCCTCGCCGAGCAGCTCGCGGGCCTCGTGCATGTCGGCGGCGCTGCGCGGAAACGACACCGCCAGGTAGTCGACGCCGATCTCGATGGCGGTAGCCAGGTCGGCCCGATCCTTGTCGGTGAGCGCCGGCGCCGAGAGGCCGCCACCCTGCTTGTTGATGCCCTTGTTGTTGGAGAGCTTGCCGCCCACCACTACCCGGGTATGGATCTCGCGACCCTTGACCGCGGTCACGTCCAGCACCACCCGGCCGTCGTCGAGCAGCAGGCGGTCGCCCTCGGCCACGTCGTCGATCAGCTGCTTGTAGTCACAGCCGACCCGGGAGGCGTCGCCGGCATCGCCCTCCAGCGCCATATCGAGGATAAAGGAGGCGCCCTCCGCGAGTTCCACGGCGCCGTCCGCGAAGCGGGCGATGCGAATCTTGGGGCCCTGGAGGTCGCCCAGGGCGGCGACGCTGCGGCCCTGGCGAGCGGCGATCTCGCGCACCTGCTCGAGGCGGCGGCGGTGGTCGGCGGCGCTGCCGTGGGAGAAGTTGAGGCGCACCACGTCGATGCCGGCCGCGATCATCGCTTCCAGTACGCCCTCGCGGTCGCTGGCCGGCCCCAGGGTTGCAACGATCTTGGTGCGGCGGATGGGAGCGTGGATGGGAGCGTGGGGGGGAAGCGTCATGGTGTCCTCGGCAAGACCAGAATGGCACGGAAATCGTTGACATTGGTGCGCGTCGGGCCGGTCACGATCAGCCGGTCGAGCGCCTCGAAGAAAGTATACGCGTCATTGCGTGACAGATGAGCGTTCGGGTCAAGTTTCATCGCCCCGGCCCGGGCCCAGTCCCCGGGGGCGTAGAGCGCCCCGGCGTTGTCCTCGGAGCCGTCGATGCCGTCGGTGTCGATGGCCAGGGCGTGAATCCCCTCGACACCCTGGAGCGTCGCGGCCAGGCCCAGCAGGTACTCGACGTTGCGCCCGCCGCGGCCGTGGCCGCGCACCGTCACACTGGTCTCGCCGCCGGAGAGCAGCAGCAGGGGCCTGCCCCGAGGCGTGTCGCGCAGGGCGAGCGCCAGGCGCCCCTGGGCGCGGCCCAGCTCCCGGGCCTCGCCCTCCAGGTCATCGCCGAGCAGGCGCACCTCGACCCC
>WPCG01137332.1_pt1 | contig 49140 bp, 46 predicted proteins | sample 5403311 | NCBI WGS metagenome assembly WPCG01 (sample SAMN12869467, study PRJNA574797) | sludge metagenome | isolation source: wastewater treatment of Control | place: China:Beijing | collected 2019-05-17
CAGCGCGCACGCGACGGGACCGCGGCCCCGCCAGAAGTCTGGCGCGCGCGCGGCCATGCTCACGCGCTCACTGCGCGGGCGCCTGGGTGGCGAAGGTGATGTGCGGCAGCCCGGCGCGCTGGGCTGCCTGCATGACGTCCACCACACTCTGGTGGGTCGCCTTCGCGTCGGCATTGATGACCACCACGGGCGGATCGCCAGGCTCTCCAGGCACGGCCTTGCCAAGGGCGGCCGCAATCGCCTCGATGCTGCGGTCGGCGACCGGCAGGCGGTTGACGACGATCTCCCCCGTTGCCGTTACTGCGACGATGATCTCGCGTGCGACGACCTCACTGCCCTCCGACTCGGCGGTGGGCAGGTTGACCTCGAGCCCCGACACCTTCGAGAAGGTCGTCGTCAGCATCAGGAAGATGATGATCACCAGGACGACATCGATGAGCGGAATCATGTTGATCTCCGGCTCCTCGTTGCGGCTGCCACGGCGAAAGTTCATGCCCGCACTCCGTCAGGCCCGCCGCTCGCCATGTGCCACCTCGACAAGCTTGATCGCCTGCTGCTCCATGTCGATCACGAAACTGTCGATAAGCGCACGGAAATGCCGCCAGAAGATCATCGCCGGGATCGCGATGATCAGTCCGAGGCCGGTCGTGTACAGCGCAATCGAGATGCCCTGGGCGAGCTGCGCTGGATTGGCACCGCTGACGCCCTGCGAAGCGAAGATGTCGATCATGCCGATGATGGTACCGAGCAACCCCATCAGCGGACTGATGGCGGCAATGGTGCCGAGGGTGGTCAGGAAGCGCTCGAGTTCGTGCACAACCGCACGGCCGGTCTCCTCGATCGATTCCTTCATCATCTCGCGCGGACTATTGACGTTGCGCAAGCCTGCGGCCAGCACTCGTCCCAATGGCGAATGGAGCGCAACACGCTCGATCATCGCCGCAGACGCGCCGTCCTGCTGCAGATCATTGAGCACGTTGTCGAGCAGGCCGGCAGGCACGACGCGAGCGCGACGCAAGGTAATGGAACGCTCGATGATCAGCGCGACCGCAATCACCGAAGCGAGGATCAGGGGCCAGATGGGCCAGCCGACGGCCTGAATGATTGCGAACACGCGGAGCAACCTCTTGCGGGCAAAGGCGGAACTCTAGCGCCGACGCCCGCATGCAGCAAGCAGCCCGGCCTTTCACGGGCCACCCCAATGAATCCACAAAAGCTGTGGATAAGTTTGTGGACATTTCGTGAAAGCGGGCCGAAAAGCCTACCGCTACAGGCATTCCTTCACTCCGATGCAAAATTGTGCAACATATTAAACACAATAAAATCAGTGACTTAACAACAAACCCCTTTCCCGTCAAGCACTTGCAGCACGAGTCTTGACAAGGCCTGAAGACTGTGGATTCCGCTAGAATCCCTCCATGACTTTCCCCTACGAAACGCCGGTTTCAAGGCCCACTGGAATCGAGCAGACGAGCACTGCTGTGCTGAGCGTAAGCGCCCTCAACCGCCTCGCTCGCGAGGCACTGGAAACCGCGCTGCCGCTACTGTGGGTTGGCGGAGAGATCTCCAACCTGACCCGCGCTGCATCGGGCCACCTCTATTTCACCCTGAAGGACGCAAATGCCCAGGTGCGCTGCGCAATGTGGCGCAACAAGGCCCAGCTGCTAGCCTTCCGGCCGCAGAACGGCATGCGTGTGGAAGCCCGCGCGCTGGTCACGCTCTACGAAGCCCGCGGCGACTACCAGCTCAACATCGAGAGCCTGCGCCCCGCCGGCATCGGCAGCCTGTTCGAGGCCTTCAACCGTCTCAAGGAGAAGCTCGCCGCGGAGGGCCTCTTCGACGCCGCCGGGCGGCGCCCCCTGCCTCGTCTGCCGCGGGCAATCGGAGTGGTCACATCGGCCCAGGCCGCCGCCCTGCGCGACGTGATCATCACCTTGCGACGGCGAGCCCCCCATGTGCCGATCATTGTCTTCCCGACCCCCGTCCAGGGACCGGATGCCGGCCCCGGCCTGCTCGCGGCACTCGACGCTGCCGCCGCGCATGCTGCGCAAGCGTCGATCGACGTCGTGCTGCTGGTGCGCGGCGGCGGCAGTATCGAGGATCTATGGGCGTTCAACGACGAGACGCTCGCGCGCGCCCTGCGGGCCAGTCGCCTACCGGTGGTGTGCGGGGTCGGCCACGAAACCGATGTGACCATCGCCGACTTCGCAGCCGACCTGCGTGCCCCGACTCCGACCGGCGCCGCCGAACTCGTCACCGAAGGGTGGCATGCGATGCGTTCGACCCTGCCCGGACTCGATGTCCAGCTGCAGCGCGCCATGATTCGGCGACTTGAAGCGCTCGGCCAGCGCCTCGACCGTGCCGCCTTGCAGCTCAAGCACCCACGCGCGCGCATCGCCGACGAGGCCAAAAGCCTGCAGGGCCTGGGCCAGCGCCTGAGCGACGCCATGAGGCGGCGCCTGGCGTTCGACCGCTTGCATGCAGCGCATGTGGGGGCGCGCCTGCGCGCAGCGGTACCACGGCTGGCGCAGGACCAGCGCACAATGGACGCACTCGCGCACCGATTGCGGCGCAGCCTGCAGCACCTTTTGACCCATCAGCGCCAGCGCACCGCAGCCCTCGCGGCAAGCCTGCAGCACCTGGCCCCTGAAGCCGTGCTCGAGCGCGGCTACGCGATCGCACGCGACACGCAGGGCCGCGTCCTCCGTCATGCTGCCGAAGTGCCCGACGGCGCGACCGTAAGCGTGCAACTTGCCCACGGCAGCCTCGCCACCCGCGTCACCGGGCACCAGGACGACTGATTGAGGTCGAAACAGGTGCTCGCAGCCATCATCAGCCAGCCTCACCCGCTTGGCCGACCCTGCGGCCCCCGACACGACCTGTTCCGCAAACCCGCGGATAGGCTTAACATTCTGGGCCCAGCATTGTCAGCACGCAGCAAACCAGACTAAAATGGTCCTGGTTTAATGCCGCCGACGGACAAATCGAATACAGGAGAAACTCCATGGAACACACTCTGCCCGCCCTGCCTTACGCCAAGGATGCCCTCGCTCCGCACATCTCCGCGGAAACGCTGGAGTTCCACTACGGCAAGCACCACCAGGCCTACGTCACCAACCTGAACAACCTGATCAAGGGCACCGAGTACGAGAACCTCGACCTCGAGGCCATCGTCAAGAAGGCGCCGGCCGGCGGCATCTACAACAACTCGGCCCAGGTCTGGAACCACACCTTCTTCTGGAACAGCATGGCGCCCAACGGCGGCGGCGAGCCCACCGGCGCGCTGGCTGACGCCATCAAGGCCAAATGGGGCTCGTTCGAAGACTTCAAGAAGGCCTTCCAGGCCTCGGCAGTCGGCAACTTCGGCTCTGGCTGGACCTGGCTGGTCAAGAAGGCCGACGGTTCGGTGGACATCGTCAACATGGGCGCCGCCGGCACCCCGCTGACGACCGGCGACACCGCCCTGCTCTGTATCGACGTATGGGAGCATGCCTACTACATCGACTACCGCAACCGCCGCCCGGACTTCGTTGCCACCTTCCTCGACAAGCTGGCCAACTGGGAATTCGCCGCGAAGAACTTCGCCTGATCCCCAGCCGCCCGGTTTCAACCGGGCCTGCCTCACCGAAAGCGACCCCACCGGGTCGCTTTCTTGCTTTACGCCCCCTGACCAGGCGCCCCGACCATGCTCCAGGTGCTCTACCGCGACGAATGGCTCATCGCCATCGACAAACCCTCGGGACTGCTCGTGCACAGAAGCCCGATTGCCGCCCAGGAGGCGCGCTTCGCCGTTCAGCTCCTGAGGGACCAGATCGGCCAGCGTGTCTACCCGGCGCATCGCCTCGACCGTGGCACATCCGGTGTGCTGCTGTTCGCCCTCGACCGCACTGTGGCCGCTCGGCTGGGCGCACAGTTCGAGACCCGCACGGTCGACAAACGCTACCTCGCCATCGTCCGTGGCCATCCAGCACAGGCAGGCCTGATCGACCACCCGCTGGCACGCCGGCTAGACGCCATCGAGCGCGATCGCGGCGTGGGCGCAGGTAACCGCGATGGGCACCCCGAAGACCTCGAGCGCGACGAGGTGACTAGCACTGCGCTCGATGCGCGCACGCGCTTCAGGCGCCTGGCCTGTGCCGAACTGCCCCATCGGGTCGACCGCTATGCAAGCAGCCGCTACGCGCTGCTGGAGCTCGCGCCCGAAACCGGACGCCGTCATCAGATCCGCCGTCACCTCAAACACATCTCGCATCCGATCATCGGTGACGCCACCTATGGCAAGGGCAGGCACAACCGGCTGTTCGCCGAACTGTTCGACAGCCATCGCCTGCTGCTGGCGTGCACACGCCTGGCACTGCGCCACCCGGTGCTGGACACTGCGCTGGAGATCATGGCGCCGCCGGCGGATGACTTCCACAGCGTCATGCGCGGTCTGGGCTGGCCCCTGGAACTTGCAACAAGCTGAAGCGCTCGGTGCAGCCATGTGGCTCCACCGAGCGGCCGTTTCGAGGCACAATGCCGCTTCACTAAGCCGGCTGCCGTGCGCCGTCTCTGCCCGCAGCACGAATCCGGCCCTTGCTCCAATCCCATCCCACCCAGGTAGATCGATGAATCCGCTGCTCCAGGTACGTCAGTTCGGCCAGCAGATCTGGCTCGACAATCTCTCCCGCACGCTGCTCAACGACGGCCACCTTGCCCGCTTCATCAACGAGGATGGCGTCACTGGCATCACCACGAATCCGGCTATTTTCCACAAGGCGATTTCCGGCGGACGGTATTACGAGGACGACCTGGCCAGGCTCAAGCAGCAGCCGATGAGCGCCGAAGCGCGCTACGAGGGGCTCGTGATTCCCGATGTCCAGCGTGCCTGCGATCTCCTTGCCCCCCTTTTCCGGGACAGCGGCGGCGAGGCCGGCTACGTGAGCCTGGAGGTGTCGCCTGCACTCGCACACGATGCGGCAGGGACACTGGCAGCCGGCCTACGCCTGAAGGCTGCGGTCAACCGGCCAAACCTGTTGATCAAGGTCCCAGCCACCCGCGCCGGGTTGGTGGCAATCGAGGAGCTGGTTGCGGCCGGCATCAGCGTGAACGTGACCCTCATGTTCTCGCTCACCCATGTCGATGCGGTCGCCCAGGCATACGTCCGCGGACTCGAGCGCCTGCGTGCTCAAGGGGGCGACCTGCGGTCGGTCATGTCGGTCGCAAGCCTGTTCCTGTCGCGCGTCGATACGCTGGTGGACAAGCAGCTCGAAGCGCTTGCGGCGGACACCCCGGCCCGTCCGGGACGCACCGCGGTCGCACTTGCCCGCCTCGCGTACCAGCGCTACCGCGCACGCTTTCACGGTGAGGGTTTCGCGAACCTGCGTGCTGCCGGTGCGCGTCCGCAGTACATGTTGTGGGCGAGCACAGGCACGAAGAACCCGGCCTACAGCGACCTGCTGTACGTCGAACCCCTGATCGGTGCAGAGACGGTCAATACGCTCCCTGATGCAACGCTCGACGCCCTGCGCGACCATGGCAAGGCAGCGGCCTCCCTCGAACTCGAACTCGACCAGGCTCAGGCGCAATTCGCGGCCCTGGCGGCCGCCGGTATCGACCTCGAGGCCGCCGGAGAGCGCCTGCAGCAGGAAGGCTTGGCGCAGTTCGAGCAGGCTTTTGCAGCGCTGCTCGAACTGACCGCCTGACAGGCTCAAAGGCCTTAGCGCGGGGCGGCTGCAAAGCGCGCCCCGTCGTGCTCAAGTCAGCGCAGGGACGACGTCGGCGATCAGCGCATTGCGCGAAATGCCCCGGCGGTCACCCGCCGCATCGAGCAACTCCTTCATGTCCAGGATCAGCACGATCTGGCCGTTGGACAGCGTCGTGACGCCGGCCACACCCTTGGGCCGGAAGTCGTCGAGCGACTTGATCACAGCATCCTCGCGCCCGGCAAAGCTGTCGACCGCAAGGATGAAGGACCACTCGGCAGCCTGCATCAACACCCCGTACTGAGGTATGCGCTCGCGCGGCCAGCCCAACAGCATCGACAGCGGCACGATCGGCAGAACCTCCCCGCGTACAACCATGGTCGCACGCCCACCAACATCCTGAATGGCGTCGGGCACGATCGGCAGGATCTCCCGCACCATTGACAGTGGCACCGCGAAAGGCTGATCGGCCAGCCGCACCAGCAACACCGGCAGGATCGCCAGCGTGAGCGGCAGGTTGATGATGAGCGTGGTGCCCTTGCCAAGCTCGGACTTGATCTCGATCGTGCCGTTCAGCTTCTGGATGTTGGTGCGCACGACATCCATGCCGACGCCGCGCCCAGAAACGTCCGACACCTTGTCGGCCATCGAAAAGCCAGGCAGGAAGATGAGGTTGTAGCTCTGGCGATCATCCATGGTGCTCGCCTCCTCATCGGTGATGAGGCCGCGCTGGAGGGCCTTGGCCCGCAGTCGCTCGGCGTCCATGCCGCGCCCATCATCTGCCACCATGATGACGATGTGATCGCCTTCCTGGCGTGCCTCGAGGCGGACCAGGGACTTCTGCGGCTTGCCGGCGGCCCCCCGCCCTTCCGCATCCTCGATACCGTGATCGACTGCATTGCGAACGAGGTGGATGATCGGATCCGAGAGATCCTCGATCATCGTCTTGTCGATCTCCGTCTCCTCGCCGACCAGAACCAGCTCGACGTCCTTGCCCAGGTTACGCGCCAGATCGCGCGCAATGCGCGGATACTTCTGGAACAGGCGGCCAATCGGCTGCATGCGGGTCTTCATGACCGCGTTCTGCAGATCCGACACCAGCAGGTCCAGCTGGCTCACGGCCAGGTCAAGCGCATGCAGGGTCTCGGTGTCGTTGCGGCCGCTGAGGATGTCGCTGCGCAAGGCATTGAGCCGGTTCTTGGTGAGGCCGATCTCCCCCGACAGGTTGAGCACCTGGTCGAGGCGCGCGGTATCGACGCGGATGGAGTTGTCGCGCTGCCGCTCCGTTTCCCGCCTGCCCGTCGGCCCACTGGCCCCCGGCACATCGGTTGCACGCCGCCCGAGCGCGGCCTTTACGACAGGGTCCTCGGACTCCGTGCGTACCGTGGCCGGGCCGGTCTCCACAGCTACCGGTGCAGGCGCCTTGGTGGCAGGCACGACCGCCTTGCCGGTCACGGTCTCGTACAGAACGTCCCAATCAGGCTCTCCCTGCCGCGGCACCTTCACCGCAGCAGCAGGTCCAGGCTCAGCCGCAGGCACCTCGGCCCCGTCCTCTCCGTCAACCGCAGCCCGCAGCTTCGCGATCAACGCGGGGGCGGCCGGCGCCGGCTGGGTGCCACGTTCGAGATCGCCGAACATCTGGCGGACCGACGCCGTCGCGGCAAGGATGACGTCCATGCGTTCCGGCGTCACCTTCAGCTCGCCATTGCGCAACCTGTCGAAGAGGCTCTCGGTCAGATGGCACAGCGTGACGAGCTCGCCCGCGTTGAGGAAACCCGCCCCCCCCTTGATCGTGTGGAAACCGCGGAAAATCTCGTTGAGCAGGCCGACATCGTCCGGCGCCCGCTCCAGATCGACCAGCTTGTTGTCCACGCCGGACAGCAGATCCTCGGCCTCGACGAGAAAATCCTGCAGCAGCTCTTCCATTCCGGCGAAATCACTCATGGCTCACCTATGCTCTTCATTGACCCGGACCCTGCGCCCATAAAAGCCGGCCGTCCGCTTTAGAACCCGAGGCTCTCGAGAAGGTCGTCCACCTCGGACTGGTTATGCAGCACGTCCGCCCCCGCAACCCCATCGATCACCGGCCCGTTGAGCAGGCTCGCCTTGCATTCGGCCCGGACCTGCGGTGGCGTGGCTTCGATCAAGACCTGTACGAGCTGGCTCTCGAGCATTTGCGCCAGCTCCAGCACGCGCTTGATCACCTGTCCAGTCAGATCCTGGAAGTCCTGCGCCATCATGATTTCGTGCAACTGCTTGCTGGTCGAACGCGAGCCTGCCGCGACCTCGGCGATGAAACGTCGCGTGTCACCGCTCAAGTCACGGAACTCGCCGGGCGACAACTCACCGGCATAAAGTCGATCCCAGCGTGCAACCAGCGCGTTGGCACCACTGGCAAGAGCCGACTGGATCGGCGCAGCGACATCGGTCGCATTGAGAACGCGGCTGGCAGACTGCTCGGTCATCTGGGCGATGTAGGCCAGTCGCTGACGTACGTCAGGGATGGCTTCTGCCGCCTCTTGCAGCGTGGTCTCAAGCCCCAACTCACGCAAGGTGTCGTGAACCTGCCGGGTGAGTTGCCCCAGGCGGGTGAACACCACGGCAGGTTCGACCTGTTCTGCGACCGGGGCGTGCGTGGTGCTGGCGGCCGCTGCCGGGGCGGCCGCTTGGGGCGCAGCCGGCTCGGCGGTGTGCTCCGCCTGCGAGGCCACGGCATCAAACAAGGCCTGCAGTTCGTCACTGTCACCGGTATCGGCTCTCGCACCAAGCGGACTGGCCTCGACGGGCCGCGCTACCGACGGGCTTCGAGCTCGCCCCACCGGCTCAGCCGCAATGCTGTCGAACAGCGCCTGCAGCTCGTCGGAATCACCGGCCTCATCGATCTTCGACTTCTTGCTCATCTGTCTTGCTCCGTTCCCAACCGAAGGCGGCGCTCACGCCGAGTTCTGGCCCATCTTCTCGAAGATCTTCTCCAGCTTCTCGGCCAGGGTCACCGCCGTGAAGGGCTTGACGACATACCCGCTCGCGCCGGCCTGTGCCGCGGCGATGATGTTCTCCTTCTTGGCTTCGGCCGTGACCATCAGCACGGGAAGGTGCTTGAGGTGCGGCGTGCGCCGGATGGTCTGGAGCAAGGTCAGCCCGTCCATGTTGGGCATGTTCCAGTCTGTCACGACGAAATCGAAAGAGCCGCTGTTGAGCTTCTGCAGCGCAACCGCACCGTCCTCTGCCTCGTCGACGTTGGCGAATCCAAGCTCCTTGAGGAGATTGCGGACAATGCGCCGCATCGTCGAGAAGTCGTCGACAACAAGGAATTTGGTTTTAGGGTCGGCCATGTTCTGTGTTCTCCGGGGTTCTATGCCTGCGCCGTTCTAGTTCAGCGACGGCCACGATTCAACATGGGCCGAATCGTCTCGGCCAGCACGTCGGCGTCGAATTTTGCCACGTAGGCGTCGACCCCGACGCGTTTGCCCATCGCGCGATTGGCGTCCGAAGACAGCGACGAGTGCATCACGACGGGAATGCCATTGAATCTGTGGTCCGCCTTGATGTTGCGCGTAAGTACGTAGCCATCCATCTCCGGCATCTCTGCGTCCACCAGGATCAGGTCGATCTCATCGATCACCTGGCGTCCAACCTGGTCCGCATGCGTTGCGATGCCCTGCAGCCGGTTCCAGGCCTCGAGGCCGTTCTGCGCGTGCTTGTGCCGCACACCGAGCTTGTCCAGGACCTCGGTGATCTTGCGCCGGGCCACGCTGGAGTCATCGACGAAGAAGACGCTGCATTCGTGGCCATGGCTGATCGGCGCGATGTTTCCGACCACCGCATCGCCAAAGGTGTTGGCGAGGATGGTCTCGACATCGAGGATCGACACCAGGCGACCGTCGGGAAGCTCGGTAATCGCAGTGATGAAGGTCTGGGAGGACGACGATACGTTCTCCGGCGCCCGCACCTTCTCCCAGTCGACCCGCACGATGCGGTCCACCGAATCGACCAGGAACCCGAGCGTGCGCTTGCTGTACTCGGTCACCATCATCGCCCCGCCCAGCGGGGCACCGGGCTTGGTGAGATCCAGTATGCGCCCCAGGGAAAGCACGGGAATCACGTTACCGCGCAGCGAAATCAGGCCCTCGACGCCGGCCGGCATGTTGGGGGTACGCGTGATGAAGGGCGTCTGGGAAACCTCGCGCACCTTGAACACGTTGATGCCGAAGTGCTCATTGGTGCCCAGCGAGAACAGGAGGATCTCCATCCGGTTCGAGCCCGCCAGGCTGGTGCGCTTCTCGACGGTATCGAACAGCGCGTTCTCTTCGTTCTGCAGCTCTCGCATGTTGCCTCCTCAATCCGCCTGATCCTTGTCCGCCGCCCGCATGAGACGCACCAGCGTCTCGGCCAGCTTCACTGGCTCGAACTTCGGCACGTACTCGTCGACCCCCACGGAATGCCCGAGCTGCTGGTTCGACATCCCCGACAGCGACGAATGCATGAGCACCGGAATGCCGGCGAAACGCCGATCGGCCTTGATCTGGCGCGTCAACATGTAGCCGTCGAGCTCCGGCATCTCGACGTCGGTCAGTATCAGGCTCACGAGGTCGGATACCTTGCGCCCGGTCGCCTCGGCCTGCATGGCGGCCTTGTTCAGCTCTTCCCAAGCCTGGCGGCCATTCACGGAGCCCACGTACCGCACCCCCATCGCGTCCAGGGTCTGGGTGATCTGCCGACGCGCCACGGAGGAGTCATCGGCGAAGTACACGACGTGATTCTCGGCCCCGGGGAAGGGACGGATGTCACGGAACTCGATATCGTCGTCATAGTTCGAGGTTTCGGACAACACCTTCTCGACGTCGAGCAACATGACCAGACGGCCATCGGCGAGCTCGGTCACAGCCGTCACGAGCCCCCCGAGCCTGGCCGTGAGCATCTCCGGGGGGACTCGCATCTGCGACCAGTCCAGCCTGAGGATGGTATCCACGGCCTCCACCAGAAAACCCTGGGTATGGCCGTTGTATTCGGTGACGATCATGATCTCGCGCGGACTGTCGTCACTGATGCCGCCATATCGCCCCAGATCGACCACCGGCACCAGGGCGCCACGCAGGCTGACCATGCCTTTAACGGCGTCGGGCATCTCCGGCGCCGCCGTGATCTGCGGCGTGCGCATCACCTCGCGGACCTTGAAGACATTGATACCGAAGGTCTCCCTTCGGCCCGTTCGCGCGTCGACACCCAGCGTAAAAAGCAGGATCTCGAGCTTGTTCGTTCCCGCAAGCCGGGTACGGGCGTCGATATTCTTGAGCAGTTCGGACATGTCTTGTTCCGCTTTCCGGTTGGGTTTAGGCCGCCGCGCCGGCTGCCTTGAAAGATGTATCGGCTACAGCTCGATTAACTTTAGGTTAGTGCATCAACGCAGCGGCGCGCCAAAGATATCACTGACGACAGCGTCCCCTCCATCCGGCTCGCGAGCACCGGGCGCACCCGCCCCCTCGACCTCGATCTGCCGCCCAGGCGCCCGCATCGCCTCCTCCGCTGCCTTGTTCAGGACGACGATGCTGATGCGACGGTTGGCCGGATCCAGGGGGTCATCCGGGTTCAGGTGCGCAGTGTCGGCAAGTCCGAGCACGCGCACCAGCTTGCCCGGCTCGAGCCCGCCGGCGACCAGCTCTCGGCGCGCTGCATTGGCACGATCGGCCGACAGCTCCCAGTTCGAGAACCCGCGCTCCCCGCCCGCATACTGCGCGGAGTCGGTATGCCCCGACATGCTGATGCGGTTGTCGACATCATTGAGGGCGCGTGCAATCTCGCGCAGCAGCTCGCGGGTATATGGACGCAGATTGGCGCTGGCCGACGTGAACATCGGACGGTTCTGCGCATCGACGAGCTGTATCCTGAGCCCTTCCGAAATGATGTCGAGCAGGATCTGTTCCTTGAACTGGCGCAACGATGGGTTGGCCTCGATGATTGCCTCCAGCTTTCCCTTCAGATCGATCATCCGCGCACGCTCACGGCGCTTGGCCGCCTCGAGAGCCTCCTCGGCACGCATCTCGTCCGGCGTCTTCACGCGCGCACGCGCGGCATCGACGTTGATCGCACGCGTGCTAGGCGTGTCTCCGCGCCGCACCTGGCCGACCTTGCGCGACAGATCCTCGCCACCGCCCTTGATGATGCTCGAGCTGTCACCCGTCCCCTCGCCCCCGGCCATGGCCAGCTTGAGCGGATTCTGGAAGTGATCGGCAATGCCCTCGAGATCTCCCTGGGCCGTCGAACCGAGCAACCACATCAGCAGGAAGAAAGCCATCATCGCGGTCACGAAATCCGCATAGGCGATCTTCCATGCACCGCCATGGTGGCCTCCACCCCCCTTCTTGATGCGCTTGACGACGATTGGCTGCTGGGTATCGTCGCTCATCACGCGCTCCAGACCACGCCAACCTGAAGACGGCGTGAGTACTCAGGCGGGACGGAACCCGATGAAGGCATAGGACTCAACCCTTCCGGTTCTTGATTTCCTGCTCGAGCTCGACAAAGCCCGGGCGGTCGGTCGAGTACAGCACCTTGCGACCGAACTCGATCGCGACCTGCGGCGCATAGCCGTTCATGCTCGCCAGCAGCACCACCTTGATGACCTGGTAGATCTTGCCCCCTTCTTCGACCTTCTGCTCGAGCTGGCCGGCAAGCGGTGCGACAAAGCCGTACGACACGAGAATCCCCAGGAAGGTACCGACGAGCGCACCGCCGATCATCTTGCCCAGCACAGCAGGGGGCTGGCCCACCGAGCCCATCACGTTGACCACCCCCATAACCGCCACCACGATACCGAAGGCTGGCACCGCGTCGGCAACCTTGGCGACCACGTGCGGCGCCGTATGCGCCTCCTGATGGTGAGTCTCGATCTCCATGTCCATCAGGTTCTCGATCTCGAACGCATTGAGGTTGCCACCCACCATCATGCGCAGGTAGTCGGTCATGAATTCGACCACATGGTGGTCGGCGGTCACGCTCGGATACTTGGAAAAGATCGGGCTGGAGTCAGGGTTCTCGATGTCGTTCTCGATCGACATCAGGCCCTCCTTGCGTACCTTGGCCAGGATCTCGAACAACAGGGCAAGCAGATCGACGTAAAGCGCCTTGTTGTACGGCGACCCCTTGAGCGCCATCGGCAAGCCCTTGAGCGTCGCCTTGATTGCCTTCGGGCCATTGCCGGCGATGAAGCCGCCGATCATCAGGCCGAAGATCGCGACATACTCGAGCGGCACCCACAAGGCGAGCAGGTCGCCATGCATCGCATAGGTCCCAAGCGACGCCAGCAGCACGACAACGTATCCAATGATCAGGAACACCAGTGACTCCAGGGCGTATGGCCACGCCTGCCGACCTTCGGCTCGCGACCTGTGACCGACTTATCGGCGCGACCTCGCGAAACTTGAACGGCTCGCACGATCAGGCAGGCATGCACCAAAAAAACATGGGCCGCGTGTTACCAGCGCGGCCCATGAAGCATATCCGGAATGCCCGCCAGCGGGCACGGTCTCAAGCCGATACGGCCACTCGCGTGCGGGACACGGCCTTGCGCGTGGCCTTCTTGCGCGAAGAACCCGCCCGCGACGGCATGTTGCACAAGCCGCAGACATAGCCCTGTACCGGGTCATGCGCATGGCCGACGAAGCGTCCCCCGCAGCAGGTGCAGGTACTGAGTTGCAGCAGGTCGGCATCGAAGAAGCGCACCAGCGTCCACGCCCGAGTCAAGCTCAGCACCGGCTCCATGGCCGAGCTCTCGATGTGGTCGAGGTAGAGGTTGTACGACTTGAGGATGGCATCCAGCCCACGCACACCGGCACGCTCGACGAAGAAGCGATGAAAGCCCATGAACAGCGACGAGTGCACATTGGGCTGCCAGGTCATGAACCAGTCCGTCGAGAACGGCAGCATGCCCTTGGGCGGCGACACACCGCGCACTTCCTTGTAGATCCGAAGCAGCTTTTCGCGGCTGAGACGAGTCTCGACCTCGAGCATCTGCATGCGCGCGCCAAGCTGGACCATCTCGACCGCGCGCCGGACGTCCTCGGCTTCCTCGATCACTGTCTTGTTCTTCATCTAGGCCTCCTCAGGCCGCCTCTTCCGCTGCCTTGCCCGCCGCGAGGATCGCTGCGTGCAAACCAGCACTGACGGCGTCGCGCCCCTCGCCAGCCATCAGTCGGGCAAGTTGCGCATCGTCGAAGCGAAAACACGGCAACAGCATCTGGCTGCTGGCCATTCGCACAAGTTTTGCCGCCGACATCGATTCGATCAGGTCCGCCAGCGCGTCGCTGATGCCGAGCCTGAACAAGGCCGTCGCCCGATCTCCGCGCAGCATCTGCTGGGCAAGCATCAGGTAGGCAAGGTTCAGTTCGCGGATCTCGGCCTGATAGTCTGGTCGATCCATGAAATCCAATCCCCTTCAGGGATGAGTGTTTGCAACTTAAAGTAAATTCTCAGCAACATCAAGCCTGAAAATCGCGATTTTGCCAATTCGATCACGCCCCATCGTGGCTTCGTCGCAACACCGGCAAAGGCAAGGAGCCCGCACTCACCGGTCCGGCGTCAGCGAGCCAAACCTGAATGCTGCCGGCACCGCGGGCCGTCCATAGCGGAAACCCTGAAGCGAATCACAGCATGAGGCCTGCAGCAGAATCTCCTGCGCGGCGGTCTCGACGCCTTCGGCAACCACCTTCAAGCGCAGGCTATGCGCCATCGCCAGTGCTGCGCGCACAATGGCTTCAGCATCATTATCGCGATCGACCTCGCCGATCAGCTCGCGATCGATCTTGATCACGTCAATGGGCAGTCGGCGCAGGTAGGCAAGCGAAGAGTAACCGGTCCCGAAGTCGTCAATGGCGATGCGCACACCAAGCGTCTTCAATGCCCGCAGGCATTGTTCGGCGTGCCCGGTGTCACTCATCAGCGAGCTCTCGGTAATCTCCAGGATCAGCGCGGACGGCGGAAACCCGCTCTGGGCAAGTGCACACTCCACCTGCGCGAGCAGGCCGGGACGCGCGAACTGTACGGCGGACACATTGACCGACATCTCGAAGCCCTCGACCCCCTCCTTGCGCCAGCGCGCGCCCTGCAGGCAGGCCTGGGCGAGCACCCAGCCGCCAATGTCGACGATCAGTCCGGTCCGGTCCGCTATCGGAACGAAGCGATCGGGCTCCAGCAAGCCGTGCACGGGATGCTGCCAGCGCAGCAGGGCTTCGGCTCCGCGCGCGTGACAACTGGATGCGCCGACGATCGGCTGGTAGTGCAGCCTGAACTCCTCGCGCTCGAGCGCAGCCCGCAGGTCCAGTTCGAGGGCAAAGGCCTCGAGCGAGGACCGACTCATGCCTGCAGCGTGTATGCGCAACTGGTTACCGCCGGCACGCTTGCACTCGGCGAGCGCCAGCTCGGCCTGAGTGAGCACATCCGCTGCCTGGTCCGCGGCATCGTCGAACAGGACAATCCCGACGCTCGCCGTCAGTCGCAGCGCTCCCCGCGGCGACGCGAACGGCCGATCCACCGCGCGCAACAACCAGCGCCCAGTGAACTCGGCCTGCCCCTCATCTGCGACGCCCGGAACGAACACGCCGAACAAGTCGCCCTCGAGGCGCGCGAGCACGCCCTGCGCGGGCACGATCGCGGCGAGGCGGCGACCGAGCTCGAGCAGGATTTCGGAACCGGCACCGTAGCCGTAACCCAGATTGACGCGCATGAACTGGTCGACATCGATGACGAACATGGCCGCAGCCGCCCGCCCCGCGCCACGACGGCGACACGCCATCCAGTCAGCCACGCGAGCGAGAAAATTGACCTTGTTCGGCAGCATGCTGCCGTGGTCGAACAAGCTCAGTTCGCGGATCCGGCGTACCGCGTGCCTGACCGCACTGCGGTCCGAGAGCGCCTGCCGCTCACGTTCGATGACGGCAAGCAGGCGGGCGAAGTCCCCTTTCGGCACATAGTCACGCGCGCCTTCGTACATCACCCCCACGCCCTCGCCTGCACTCATGCTCCCCGAATGCACGATAAACGGCACATCCTTTCCGCTGCGCTGCAACACCTGCAAGGCACGCCGGCAATCGAAGGCCGGCATGGCCTGATCACACAGCACAAGGTCCCACTCATCGGCGGCGAGCGCAGCCGCCATGTCCACCGGCTCATCGACGCGCCGCCAGGATACCCGCATGCCTCGGCGCGCCAACTCCGCCTCGACCAGTAGCGCATCGTCCTCGCAGTCATCGACGATCAGCAGTCTTGGCGCCTGGCGCTCGGGAGCGCGCGTGTCGGGCAGCAACCCCATCGAATCCGTCATGCGCCCGCCGCCTGCAAGGCAATGACCCGGTTGCGCCCGGTCTCCTTGGCCGCATAAGCCCCCTGGTCGGCGAGCTTGACCAGGCTGTTGAAGCCCTGCATTCCGGGCTCGCGGATCGCCACACCCACGCTCACCGTCATCCGCAGCTGCGGGCCGCCCGTATCGGGCTCGAAGGCCTCGACTGCAGCCCGCAGGCGCTGCGCCACGACCACGACGGCCGCGAGGTCGGTGTCGGGGCAGATCACGAGAAACTCGTCCCCCCCCATCCGGCAAAGGATGTCCTGTGCACGCAGGGCCCGGCGCAACACTTCGGACACCTGGCGCAGCGCGATGTCACCGACGTCATGACCATGGGTATCGTTGATCGCCTTGAGCTCGTCCAGATCGACGATCATCACCGCCAAGCTGCGCGAGTGCCGTATCGATGACGCCCACTCCACCTGCATCGCCTCGAGTGCGTGGCGGCGGTTCGGCAAGCCCGTGAGCGGGTCGGTCAGCGCCGCCTCCTGGAGGCGACGGTTCGAGATCGCCAGTTCAGCGGCAAAATTGCGCAATTCCTCGCGCTCGCGCTCCAGTTCCAGCTGCAAGCCCAGCATTTTCAGCAATACCTGCAGGCGCGCCTTGAGCGCCACGCCCCCCAAGGGCAACAGGAGATAATCGTCCGCGCCTGCTTCCGACAACCAGCGCAGCGCATCATCATCGTTGTCCGGCAGCACCGCCACGACCTGCAGGCTGCGCCGCAGCCGCATGTCATGCAGATCACCCACGAAGGCCTGCCCCTCGTCCCCAGCCTCACGCTGCCACTGCACGAAGACGAGTTGCGGCTGGACGTCGATCGCCATCTCGATCGCGAGCCGCGCCGACGACGCCTCGCACACCGCAAGCCCCGCAGCCTCGAGGGCTGCCCGCAGGGCATGGCGGCACTGTTCTTCGGGCACGAGCAGCAGCGCCTTCAAGGGCCTGGCCTCCTCCGCCTCGCCCGAACCGGCAGGCTCCCCGCGATCACCGACAGCCACGGCAGCGCGATTGCCCAACTCGCCAAAACGCGGAGCGGCTTCGGTACGCAACTGGAGCAGCTTGCCCCACTCACCCCATTCCCGCCCCACGCGCTCACACAACGCGATGAAATCGCTGCGCCCAATCCCCAGCCGGCTGGACAACCTCAGCATCGGCCCCATCAGACGCTCGTGCTCGCTCTCCGCCGCGAGGCAGAGTTGCGCGATCGCACGCGACAGCACCAGACACTGGACCAGTCCGTGCTCGCGCGAGCCCTCGGCGTAGCCCGGCACCTCGGGGCACTCGTGAAAGCGCACCGGCTGTACCAGCACATCGGGCACCCCCCAGTCCGTCAGCATGGCCGCCCCGAGTTCGCGGTGGTTGGTCGCGAACGCCTGGTCCTCGAGACTGACCTGCTGGAGCCCCGGATTTCTCCCGATATCGTTGAGCAGGCGCGAGAACGCATCAGGATAAAGGGTGGCAAGCGCGAGCTCGCCGACACGGGCGAGCAGCCCCAGACTGAAAGCATCGTCAGGTGCGGCCAAGCGCACGCGCAGCATCAGCGCCTGCATCGAGATGGCCATGAGCAGGGAGGACGACCAGAAGTGTCCGTAATCGAACCCGGCGCAGCCCCCCTTGCGGTAATGCGACAGCAGCGAAAATCCGAGAGCCATCGTGCGCACCGCCGGCAGGCCGAGCACCATCAGCGCCTCCTGGACCGAGACGACCGCCCGTCGGTTCTCCGCCACCAGTCCATTGGCCGCCTTGACCAGACGCCCCACGAACGCGGGATCGCCCTTGATCACGCGTGCGAGTTCGGCCATCGACACGTTGTTCGACTGGGTAAGGCGGATGATGGCGATCGCAACGCCGCGCGGCGACGGCAACTCCCCCGCCGCCTTGAGCTGCGCAAATCGCTTCATGTCGATCGGCTGTACCATGCACTCCCCGGTTTGAATGGTCCTGCTACGGAGGCCTGCGAGCGCGCCACCGGTTTGCCTCTGCGTGCCATACCAAAGCATGATTCTTTCTTGCCTGCGCCCCGGAGGGCAAGCGAAAGCACGCTAGAATCCGTGAAAACCACAGGTCGCCGACCATGAAATTCTGCTCGAACTGCGGCGCTGCCGTCACTTTCCGCACCCCACCCGGGGACTCTCTGCCCCGCCACGTGTGCGAGCAGTGCGGCACCATCCACTACCAGAACCCCAAGATCGTGGTCGGCGCCCTCCCTGTCTGGGAGGATCGCGTCCTCCTCTGCCGGCGCGCCATCGAGCCACGCTACGGCATGTGGACCCTGCCCGCCGGGTTCATGGAAAACGAGGAAACCACCGCCCAGGCAGCCGCCCGCGAAACACTGGAAGAGGCCTGCGCGCGAATCGAGGTGGGCGAACTCTACACCTTGATCGACGTACCCCACATCAGCCAGGTGCACATGGTCTACCGCGCCCGCCTGCTCGACCTCGGCTTTAAGCCGGGCGAGGAGTCGCTCGAAGTGGCCCTGTTCCGCGAGGAAGACATCCCCTGGGAACAGATCGCCTTCCGCTCCATCTCGATGAGCCTGCGCCATTTCTTCGACGACCGCCGCAACGGAACCTGGACACTCCACACTGCCAGCCTCGCGCCGCCTCCCGCCGAGTGGCGATGAACGGCCAGGCCGAGCGCCGCTGCCCCACAAGACTACGCGCACGCCAGGGTTGAGCCCCCCTGCGCTGCAGAGGATAATCGCGGGATTCCTTTCCGCCTGCGGATCATGACAAGCTACATCTTCATCGTCATCGGCGCTGTTCTGGTGAACAACGTCGTCTTCGTCCGCATTCTCGGGCTATGTCCGTTCATGGGTGTCTCGAAGAAACTCGAGACCGCCATCGGCATGGGCGCCGCAACCACCTTCGTGCTGACCCTGGGCTCGGGCACCAGCTACCTGATCGACCACTACCTGCTCCAGCCGCTCGACCTCGTATACCTGCGCACGCTATCGTTCATCGTCGTCATCGCTGCCATCGTCCAGCTCACCGAGCTCGTCATTCAGAAGACCAGCCCGCTGCTGCACCAGGTGCTGGGCATCTATCTGCCCCTCATCACCACCAACTGTGCGGTACTCGGCGTGCCGCTGCTCAACGTCGGCCTGCGCCACGACCTGCTCGAATCGCTGCTGTTCGGCCTGGGTTCCTCGGTCGGCTTCACGCTCGCGCTGGTGCTGTTCGCCGGCATCCGCGAGCGCCTGGACGGCGCCGACGTACCGCTGCCGTTCAAGGGTACGGCCATCGCCATGATAACTGCAGGCTTCATGAGCCTCGCCTTCATGGGCTTTGCCGGCCTCGACCGCTTCCACTGAGGACTGCACGCGCATGATCACAGCCCTCCTCGTCATGGCCGGCATCGCCATCGTACTCGGTGCCGCGCTCGGCTACGCCGCGATCCGTTTCCGCGTCGAAGGCGACCCGCTGGTCGAGAAGATCGACGCCATACTGCCGCAAACCCAGTGTGGCCAGTGCGGCTTCCCCGGCTGCAAGCCCTACGCCCAGGCCATCGCCAACGGCGAGGCCGACATCAACCAGTGCCCGCCCGGCGGTGATGAAGGCGTGCGCAAGCTCGCCGACCTGCTCGGCCGCGAGTTCAAACCGCTGTCCGAAGAGCATGGCATCGAGAAGCCCAAGGCTGTCGCCGTCATCGACGAGCAGACCTGCATCGGCTGCACGCTGTGCATCCAGGCCTGCCCGGTAGACGCCATCGTCGGCGCAGCCAAGCAGATGCACACCGTGGTCGAACCGCTGTGCACCGGCTGCGAGCTGTGCGTCGCCCCCTGCCCGGTCGACTGCATCGCCATGGTGCCAATCGCCGAGACCGTGCAGACCTGGAAATGGAAATATCCCGTGGTCGAAATCAGGAAGGCGGCATGATCGGGCGCCTGTTCAAGTTCCATGGCGGCATCAAGCCCGCTGCCCACAAGGATGAATCGGCCAAGGCACCGATCCGGCGTGCGCCTCTGCCTGCGCGGCTGATCGTGCCCCTGCGCCAGAGCACGCGCGCCACCGCCACCTGTATCGTCGAGATCGGCCAGAAGGTGCTCAAGGGGCAGTGCATCGGCGAGCCGGAAGGCTTCCTGGGCACGGCAGTGCATGCACCGACTTCGGGTACCGTGGTCGACATCGCGCCCCACACCATGGCGCACGCCTCGGCCCTGCAGACCCGTTGCGTGGTCATCGAGCCCGACGGCGAGGAGCGCTGGATCGAGCACGCTCCCTTCGACTACCACGGCGCCAGCCGCGACGAGTCGCTCGCCTGGCTGCGCGCATGCGGCATCGTCGGCATGGGCGGCGCCACCTTCCCCAGCCACGTCAAGCTCGGCAAGGGCGCAGGCATCGAGACGCTGATCCTCAATGGCGGCGAATGCGAACCCTGGATCACCTGCGACGACCGCCTCATGCGCGAGCGCGCCGCCGACATCCTGGCCGGCGCCGTCATCCTGCGCGAGCTCATCGGCGCACGCGAAATGGTGGTCGGCATCGAGGACAACAAGCCCGAAGCCATCGCCGCCATGCAGGACGCCGCCGCCGCATCGGGGCACGGCGTGCGCATCGTGCCCATCCCCTCGCTGTATCCGGCGGGCGGCGAGAAGCAGCTCATCCGCGTACTCACAGGCATCGAGATCCCCTACGGCAAGCTGGGTGGTGACTACGGCGTGCAGTGCTTCAACGTCGGCACCGCACATGCCGTGTATCGCGCCATTGCCCATGGTGAGCCGCTGCTGAGCCGCATCGTCACGCTCACCGGCAACGTCGAGGACGCAGGCAACTGGGAGGTACTGATCGGCACCCCCATCGAGGAACTGCTCCAACTGGCGCGCCCGAAGCCGGATACCGACCGCAGCATCATGGGCGGCCCAATGATGGGCTTCGCCCTGCCACGCCTGGATGTACCCATCGTCAAGGGCAGCAACTGCATCATCTCGGCCTCGCCCACGCTGTTCCCGCCGCCGCCGCCCGAGCAGCCCTGCATCCGCTGCACCGAATGCGCCAAGGCCTGCCCGGCCGAGCTGCAGCCCTTCGAGCTGTACTGGTTCGGACGCTCGAAGAACTTCGGCAAGGCGCAGGAATACAACCTATTCGACTGCATAGAATGCGGCTGCTGCGCCTACGTGTGCCCGTCGCACATCCCGCTGGTCGACTACTTCCGCTTCTCCAAGAGCGAGATCTGGGCGCGCGAGCGCGACAAGTCCGCCGCCGATCAGGCACGCGAACGTTTCGAGTTCCGCAACTTCCGCCAGGAACGCGAGAAGGCCGAGAAGGCCGCCAAGCTCGCTGCGAAGGCCGCGGAGACACGCGCCAAGCTTGCCGAAGGCGGCGAAGCGCCAGCGCCAAAGACGGTGGCCGAGCCCGGCGAAGACCCCAAGAAGGCCCTCATCGCTGCTGCACTGGCGCGCGCCCAGGCGCAGAAGGCCGAAGTCAAGCCGCAGAACACCGACAATCTCAGCGCCGACAAGCTGGCCGAGATAGCCGACATCGAAGCCCGCCGCCTGGCGGCAGCCGTCACCGCGCCGGCCGCCGATGCGACGCCGGGCGCGGACACGCCGGCCGCCACCGTGGCAGTGGACGCCGAGTCCAGGAACTGAGCCGTACATGATCCACTCCCCTTACGTCCGCAAACAGGTCAGCGTGCAGCGCACGATGGGCCTCGTACTGCTCGCGCTGCTGCCCGCCATCGCGCTCTACGCCTGGAAGATCGGCACCGGCATCCTGGTCAGCCTTGCGCTTGCCACCCTTACCGCGCTGGCGGCAGAAGCACTCGTGCTGGCGCTGCGCAAGCGGCCCGTCGGCATCGCGCTGGGCGACCTGTCCGCCGTGGTCACCGCCTGGCTGGTCGCCCTCAGCCTGCCCGCAATCGCCCCCTGGTGGCTCACCGTAGCGGCCGTGCTGGTGGCTATCGTCGCGGTCAAGCACATCTACGGCGGCCTCGGCCAGAACCCGTTCAACCCGGCCATGGTCGCCTACTGCACGATGATCGTCGCCTTCCCGGCACTGATGTCGCAGTGGCCGGCCGCGGGCGCGCTCGCCTTCGACACCCAGCTGGGCCTGATCCTCGGCAGCGCGCGCGAGCTCGACGCCATCACCGGCGCCACCGCGCTCGACGCCCTGCGCACAGGGCTGCGCGCCGATGGTGCGAGCGTGCAGTCGGTGCTGCAGGGGCCGGCCTTCGGCATGGCCGGCGGGCGCGAATGGGAATGGGTCGGCCTCGGCTACCTCGCCGGCGGCGCGCTGCTGCTCGCCACGCGGATCATCACCTGGCACATGCCTGCCGCCTTCCTCGGCACGCTGGTGGTGGTGTCCGGCCTGTTCTGGCTGATCGCGCCCGGCCAGTTCGCTTCGCCGCTGTTCCACCTCGCCAGCGGCGGCACCCTGCTCGCCGCCTTCTTCATCATCACCGACCCCGTCTCGGGCGCCACCACGCCGCGCGGCAAGCTCGTGTTCGCGGCTGGCATCGCGCTCATCGTGTGGCTGATCCGCAGCTTCGGCGCCTACCCCGACGGCATCGCCTTCGCCGTGCTGCTGATGAACATGTGCGTGCCGCTGCTCGACATGAAGACGCAACCACGCGTGTTCGGCCACCGCAATGAGGCCGGGGAAAGCGTCCGGACCGGGGAGAGGCGTCCATGAGCGGCCGCTACACAGCCACCCGCACCTCGCTGCGCACCGGCGGCATCATGCTGCTGTTTACGCTCGCGTTCACCGCGCTCATGGCCTCCACCTTCCAGGTCACACGGCCTGCGATCGAGGCCTCCCGACAGGAGGCGCAAATGCGCCTGCTCGCCGAGGTGCTGCCGCCGGGCAGCTACGACAACGCCCTGCTCGACGACTACGTGCGCTTCGGACCCGCGCCGCAGATCGGCATGGACGCCGGCGGACGGGTATGGCGCGCACGCAAGGCGGGCGAGCCGGTCGCTCTGATCATCGAGGGCGCCGCAAGCGACGGCTACGCCGGCCGCATCGGCCTGGTGGTCGCGGTGCATCGCGACGGCCGCCTGAGCGGCGTACGCGTCACCGAACACAAGGAAACCCCGGGCCTGGGCGACTACATCGACCCGCGCAAGGACCGCCGCAAGGACGCGCCCTGGATCGCCCAGTTCACCGGCGCGACCTGGGCCGAGGTCGACACCGCGGCATGGACGGTGCGCAAGGATGGCGGCAGCTTCGACTATCGCGCCGGCGCCACCATCAGCGCGCGTGCGGTCACGCGCGCCGCCGGCCGCAGCGCCGCCTTCGCCGCGCAGCGCATGGATGCGCTCTTCGCCGCCCCCGCAGGTGGCCTGCTCGGAGACACGCAATGAGCCCGCAACAGTTCCGCGACATTTCCTGGAACGGCCTGTGGAAGCAGAACCCAGGCCTCGCCCAGTTGCTCGGCCTGTGTCCGATCCTCGCCATCAGCACCACCATGGTCAACGCGGTGAGCCTGGGCATCGCCACCGTGCTGGTGATGACCGTCGCCAACCTCGCGGTGTCGGGGCTGCGCAATTTCGTACCCTACGAGATCCGCATCCCGGTCTTCATCCTCATCATCGCCGCCCTGGTGACGATGGTGGATCTCGCCTTCAACGCCTACTTCCACGACCTCTACCTGGTGCTGGGCATCTTCATCCCGCTCATCGTCACCAACTGCATCGTGCTCGCCCGCGTCGAGGCCTACGCGGCCAAGAACGACCCGCTCACGTCCACGGTGGACGGCATCATGATGGGCATCGGCCTGGTATGGGTGCTCGCCCTGCTCGGCGGCCTGCGCGAACTGCTCGGCGCCGGCACCCTGTTCTCGGGCATCGAGATGATCATCCCCGGCGCCAGCGCGTGGTCGGTGTTCGGCGACGACTACCCCGGCTTCCTGATCGCCATCCTGCCGCCTGGTGCCTTCTTCGCGCTCGGCGTGCTGATCGCCGTCTTCAACGTCATCAACGCCCGTCTCGCCGCCCGCGCACGGCGCCAGCCACCGCCCACCGCGCCCGCGCCTGCAACCAGGGCAGAGGGCGACGGCGAGGCGGTTGCCGCAGGCTGAAGCGATGGCGCTGATGAAGCGCGAGGCGATCCGCGAGTTCTTCCGCCGCCTGCACGCCGCCAACCCCGAGCCACAGACCGAGCTCGAGTACGCCTCGCCCTACCAGCTGCTGGTGGCCGTGGTGCTGTCCGCCCAGGCCACCGACCGCAGCGTCAACATCGCCACCCGCAAGCTGTTCGCGCTCGCGCCGACGCCAGAGGCCATGGTCACGCTCGGCGAAGAAGGCATTGCCGACTGCATCAAGACCATCGGCCTGTTCCGCAACAAGGCGAAGAACACCCTCGCACTGTCGCGTCTGCTGCTGGAACGCCACGGTGGTGAGGTGCCAGCCGAGCGCGAAGCACTGGAGGCCCTGCCCGGCGTCGGCCGCAAGACCGCCAACGTGGTACTCAACACCGTCTTCCGCCAGCCGGTGATGGCGGTCGATACCCACATCTTCCGCCTCGCCAACCGCACCGGACTCGCCCCCGGCAAGGACGTCGTCGAGGTGGAGAAGGCCTTGATGCGGCGCGTACCAAAGGACTACCTGCTCGACGCTCACCACTGGCTGATCCTGCACGGCCGCTACGTATGCACCGCACGCAGCCCGCGCTGCGCCCAATGCAGCGTGCGCGACCTGTGCCTGTGCCGCGACAAGACCGACTGACCCGCCCCACCGGAGACGCTCCGCCATGTTCAACCCCAGCCGCGACCAGGTGCGCAGCTTCTTCATCGACACCTGGCGCAAGGCGCGCGCCAAGGAAGTGCTGACGCCGATGGAAACCATCGCCGCCGACATCATCGCGCTCCACCCCGAGTACCACGCCATCGTCGAGGACCCGGACGCGATCGACCGCGACTTCCCGCCCGAGGCCGGCCAGATCAACCCTTTCCTGCACCTGTCGCTGCACCTGGCGATCGAGGAGCAGCTCTCCATCGACCAGCCGCCGGGCATCCGCGCCGCCTTCGACGCCGCCTGCAAGCGCCGCGGCGAACGCCACGACGCCCTCCACGACGCCCTGGAGGCGCTCGGCGAGATGCTCTTCGAGGCCCAGCGCAAAGGCACCCCACCCGACGGCGCCACCTATGTACGCAGCCTGCGTCGCAAGGCCGGGCTGGAGTGAATGCCGGGTGCCTCACCAAAAGCTCGCGGCTGGCGCCGCTCCTACCGGAAACCACCACGTGCATCGCCCGCCGTGGGAGCGGCGCCAGCCGCGAGGGGTTGAAGGCGACATGGCTGAAGGCCCCTTACCAAACGCTCGCGGCTGGCGCCGCGCCTGCCGAGAACCGTGGGTGGGCCGACACGCGCTGCGCATGAACCATTCACACAAATGTGCGTCCCATCGCTACATGCCACAAGCCCGCAACACCGGGAGATGCCCATGATCACCTCGCGCCAGCCCAGCGGCGAACGGACAGACCTGCTGCAGATCGCCAACCATGTCTTCTTCATGACCGCGCTGCTCTTCGTCGCCCACCAGAACGCGCTCACTACCGACGTGGTCCGCTCGCAGACGGCCTTCGTCGCGCAGGCGCTCAACCTGCAGCCGCGCACGCCGCCCCCGGGCTTCGACCCCGACGAGATGGTCCTGGACGGCCTCGACACCGCCTCGCCTGCAGACTGAGCCTGCGCGAGCACCACGACACGCCCCGCCGCCATCCTCCGTGGCCGCGGGGCGTTGTGTTGCATTGCGGAAGCGTCCGCATCAACGAGCCGTTACAATCCCGGCTTGCTTCTCGACTCGTCCGCACCACGGCGGCCCGGCGCTCAGGCCGTGCGCGCGAGCGGTTCGAGCCGATTTCCGACTTACCCGTATTGCTGGAGGCCCCATGCCCGCCCTGTTGCCCAACGTCGATCCCGATGGCCTGCTCGAGTACTCGGTGGTCTATACCGACCGCTCGCTCAACCACATGTCGCAGGCCTTCCAGGGTGTCATGCGCGAACTGTCGGCCACGCTCAAGAAGGTCTATCACGCACAGGCCGTCGCCATCGTGCCCGGTAGCGGCACCTTCGGCATGGAGGCGGTCGCGCGCCAGTTCGCCACCGGCAAAAAGGCACTGGTGATCCGCAACGGCTGGTTCAGCTACCGCTGGACGCAGATCTTCGAGATGGGGAACATCCCGAGCGAGGCCGTGGTGCTCAAGGCCCGCCAGATCGCCGACGAAGCCCAGGCGCCCTTCGCCCCCGCCGCCATCGACGAGGTCGTGGCCACCATCCGCAACCAGCGCCCGGAAGTGGTGTTCGCCCCCCACGTCGAAACCTCGGCGGGCATGATCCTGCCCGACGACTACCTGCGCGCGGTCGCTGATGCCACCCACGAGGTCGGCGGCCTGTTCGTGCTCGACTGCATCGCCTCGGGCGCAATCTGGGTGGACATGGCCGCCACCGGCGTCGACGTGCTGGTGAGCGCGCCGCAGAAGGGCTGGACCGCCTCCCCCTGCTGCGCAATGGTGATGCTGAGCGCCGCCGCGCGCGAGCGCATCGAGGGCACCACCAGCACCAGCTTCGCCTGCGACCTCAAGAAGTGGCTGCAGATCATGGAGACCTACGAGGGTGGCGCCCACGCCTACCACGCCACCATGCCCACCGACGGCCTGGTCACACTGCGTGACGTGATGCGCGAGACGGAGGCCTACGGCTTTGACAAGGTGAAGGGCGAGCAGCTCGAGCTCGGCGCCCGCGTGCGCGCCCTGCTCGAGGCGCGCGGCTTCCCGAGCGTGGCCGCGCCCGGCTTCCAGGCCCCGGGCGTGGTGGTCAGCTACACCACCGACGACGGCATCAAGACCGGCGCCAAATTTGCCGCCGCCGGCCTGCAGGTGGCTGCAGGCGTGCCGCTGGCCTGCGACGAGCGCCCGGACTACAAGGCCTTCCGCATCGGCCTGTTCGGGCTCGACAAGCTGCACAACATCGAGCGCACGGTGGCCACGCTGGGCAAGGCGCTCGACGAGGTCGCCTGATCAGGCGCTGCGGGCGCGAGAGCGCCCGCAGTACCCCACCTGCTGATCAGCCCGTACGGTCGCATTGGCCGCATTGGCCGCGCAGTCTCTCGACTGCCTCGGGCTCTCCGCGCAGCCTGAAGAACGCGCCTTCGTCCTCGGCCCTTTCCTCCAGCACCTCACAGTTCGCGTAGATCTCCTTGCGCAACTGCTGGGCGGACCAAGGCAGCAACAGCTCGGTCTCGACCAGATGCTGCTGGAAGAACGCCACGATCGTCCGCCGTAGCGCGGCCACCTCTTCGGGCCGGCGCGCGCTCATCACGATGCAGCCCGGGTACTTCGCGCGCAACGCCGCTTCGCATTCGGCCTGTGCGTCGGCGTCACCGACATGATCGATCTTGTTGAAGACGCGGATGCGAGGCACCTCGTCGGCGCTGATCTCGGCCAACACCGTATCGGTGACTTCAAGCTGGCGTTCGAAGCCCGGATCACTCGCGTCGATGACGTGCAGCAGCAAGGCCGCATCGAGCGCTTCGTCCAGGGTGGATTTGAACGAGGCCACCAGGCCATGAGGCAGGTTCTTGATGAAACCGACGGTATCACTGACGAGCACACGCGGCACGCTTTCGGGGTAAAGCGTACGCACGGTGGTGTCCAGCGTGGCGAAGAGCTTGTTGGCCACCAGCACCTCACTGCCGGTCAGCGCACGCATCAGCGTCGACTTGCCGGCATTGGTGTAGCCGACCAACGCCACATTGGCGAGGCTCTGCCGCCCCTGGCGGCGCGCGCGCTGGGTCTTGCGCTCGGCCTCCATCGCGACGATCTCGAGCTGCAGTTCGGCAATGCGGTCACGAATCTTGCGGCGGTCGAGTTCGGTGTGCGACTCGCCGGCACCGCGGCCTCCCACCCCGCTGCGCTGCCGCCCCTGCGGCCCGGCGAGCTTGGCCGCTTCGCGCAAACGCGGTGCCATGTAGCCCAGCCGGGCGATCTCAACCTGCGCCTTGGCAGCACGCGAGCGCGCGTTACGGTGAAAGATCTCGAGGATGACCATGGTGCGGTCCATGACCTCACAGCCCGTCTCCAGCTCGAGGTTGCGCGCCTGCGAGGGCGAGATCTCGTGATCGACCAACAGCGCCTCGATCGCGCCTGTGCGCGGCACCGTGGCCAGCGGCGCCGCTTCAAGGCCCGACTGGGCAGCGACGAAGTCGCGTACTTCCTGGCGCTTGCCAACGCCCAGGTAACCCGTGGTGTCAAAACCGGCGCGCTTCTGCGTAAAGGTTTGGACAACCCGGTAGCCCAGCGTCTTCGCCAGTTCGCGTAACTCGGCCAGCGAGGCTTCGAACTCGGCGTCGCTCACGTTCGGGCGTTGCACCGAGGCGACGATGGCGTTGCGGGGTTCGTCGGCGAGGTCTTTTTGCATTCGAGGGGGCTTCTATGAGCGATTCGGGGGTGTGATGGTAACCGGCAATCGCGTCTCCGCCGGGCTTGCTCGGCAAGAAGTCGCGTCTGCCGTCGGTCTGCCTGCGAGCGGCTCGCCCCCTGGGCGGCAACGATGCCGCCAGATCCACGCCCCGGCATGTAGAGCCCCGGGAGCGGGATGCTAGACTGCGAACAGATTCACGCACGGAACCTTCGTGTCCCGGCTGCGGTCCCGAGTCGGGCGTTGTCTGCCGTTGTGAGCACGAGCCGCAAGCCCAAGTATCCGCCCCCCGCGCCACTGCCCACTGTAAAGACCATGACGAACTCACTGCTCATCGCCATCGTGACCGACGAAGTCTCGGACGCTGCCCTTGCCATCGCCGAGCGTGAAGGCATCCGCGGCGCCACCATCCTGCCCGCGAGCGGCATCAGCCAGTCGCCGCTGCGCACCTTCTTCGGCCTGACCTTCCAGAGCGCCATGACCATCCTGTTCTGGATCGCCGAAACCGACACCGCCAACCGCACTGCGCAGCGGCTGAACGAGGAACTCGACCTCGACTCGCCGCAACAGGGCCTGGCGCTGACACTCACCATCGACCAGCTGTTCGGGCTTGATCTGGGCAAAGCCGCAAACTGACCCGTTCATCTCCTCGGCAAAGGCGTTGGGCGTGCTTGATCGCAGCTGCCCCCCTACCCTCATGCATCTCCAAGGCCCTGAATGGACTGGATGTTCACCGCAATTCTCGTCGGCGCAGGGCTCATCACCCTGTCGATCCTGACGAGTGCCCTGGCCTTCCGCTTCGGGACGCCGCTGCTGCTGGTCTTCCTCGGCATCGGCCTGATTGCGGGCGAAGATGGGCTGGGGCTGCAGTTCGACCACGCCGAGACCGCCTTCTTCCTCGGCAGCGTGGCGCTCGCCGTGATCCTGTTCGATTCAGGCTTCGGCACCCGCGTGCAGACCTTGCGCCGCGCTGCCGCACCGGCCTTCGTCTTGGCGACGGTCGGCGTGTTCCTGACCACCCTGTTCGTGGGCGCGGCCGCACGCGTGTTGTTCGACCTGCCCTGGCTCTACGCCTTGCTGATGGGGGCCATCATCAGCTCGACCGATGCGGCGGCGGTGTTCTTCCTGCTGCGCTCGGGTGGCGTAAAGATCTACAAGCGCGTGCGCTCGATGCTGGAGGTGGAGTCCGGCTCGAACGACCCGATGGCGATCTTCCTTACCATCCTGTTCATCGAGATGATCCTCGCCGAGACACGCGGCAGCGTGATGACGAGCTTCCTGCACGGCTTCGGCATGCAGATGGGCCTGGGCCTGGCCCTCGGCGTGGCAGGTGGCTACCTCATCGTCGAGATCGTCAACCGCGTCCGCCTGGAGGAGGCGCTCTACCCCATCCTGGTGATGTCCTGCGGGCTTTGCGTGTTCGGCGTCACCGCTTATCTGGGTGGTAGCGGCTTCCTCGCCATCTATGTCGCCGGCATCGTCGCCGGCAACCGCGACATGAAGGGGGCCTCGGCCCTGCGCCGCTACCAGCAAGGCATGACCTGGCTCGCACAGATCGTCATGTTCCTCGTGCTCGGCCTGTACGTGACGCCGTCGGAGTTCGGCACGGTGCTGATTCCTGCGCTTCTGCTCGGGCTCTTCCTCATCGTCATTGGTCGTCCCCTCGCGGTCGTGCTCTGCCTGCTGCCCTTCCGCTACGACCGCGAGACGGTCACCTTCACGGCCTGGGTCGGACTGCGCGGCGCGGTCTCCATCCTGCTCGGCATCCTGCCGGCGGTGATGGGCGTCGAGGGTGCAGAACTCTTCCTCAACGCGGCCTTCATCATGGTCGTCACCTCGCTGCTCGTGCAGGGCTGGACCATCAAGCCGGCGGCTGCCCGGCTCAAGCTCATCGTACCGGCAGGCATCGGCCCGCTCGAACGCATCGAACTCGAGCTGCCCGGCAATCCCAAGCACGAGTTGCTGATCTATCGCGTGCTCGACGACAGCCCGCTCATCATGGGTGGTGCGACCCTGCCGCGCTGGGCGCGCCCTTCGCTCGTGGTCCGCAACGGCCGCTCGATGCAACCGGAGCAGGCTGGCCACCTGCAGGCGGGCGACCTGGTCTACCTCTTCACACCGCCCGAATACACCACCCTGCTCGACCGCCTGTTCTCGCAGATCAAGGCGCCCGAGCAGGGCGATACCGAGTACTTCGGCCAGTTCATGGTCAATACCGACGCGCGCGTGGCCGACCTGGTCAGCGCCTACGACCTGCAGCTGCCCATCGAGATTCCGCCCGAGCTCAGCGTGGGCGACTTCCTGCACACCGAACTTGGCGGGCAACCCGTCATCGGCGACCGGGTACCGCTCGGCAGCTTCGACTTCGTCGTACGCCGCGTGCACCAGGGCAAGACCGTCACCGAGGTCGGCCTTGCCCTGCACGGCGAAGCCCGGCCATCAGCCTACGTGCGCAAGGCACGCCAGCCGCGGGGCGATTTCAGGGCGAGACTCAGGCGGATAATGAACCGCCAGTGAAGCGGCGCAGGCGCAGCGCGTTGCCGAGCACGAACACGCTCGACATCGACATCGCCGCCGCAGCGAACACCGGCGACAGCAGCAGCCCGAAGGCCGGGTAGAACACCCCTGCGGCAAGCGGAATCAGCGCGCTGTTGTAGGCAAAGGCCCAGAACAGGTTCTGGCCGATGTTGCGCATGGTCGCGCGCGACAGCGCGATCGCGCGCGGCACGCCCGTCAGGTCGCCCGACATCAGCACCACGTCAGCGCTCTCGATCGCCACATCGGTGCCGGTGCCGATCGCGATGCCCACGTCGGCCTCGGCAAGCGCCGGCGCGTCGTTGATGCCGTCGCCGACGAAGGCGACGCGGCGGCGTCCTTCACCCCTGCTCGCCTTGTCGTCCTCGCCCCCTGCCAGCCGCTTCAGCGCCGCCACCTTGCCATCGGGCAGCACCTCGGCGATGACCTCGTCGATCCCCGCCTGGCGCGCGATCGCGCGCGCGGTACGCGCGTTGTCGCCGGTGATCATCGCCACCTTCAGCCCCATGCCGTGGAGCGCCTTGACAGCCGCCACCGAGGTCGGCTTGAGCGGGTCGGCCACCGCCAGGATCGCCGCCAGGCGGCCGTCGATCGCCGCGTACAGTGGCGACTTGCCCTCGTCGGCCAGGCGCGCAGCGATGTCGGCGAAGACGTCGACATCGAGCCCCAGGCGGCGCATCAGGCGGTCGGCACCGACCTCGACACGCTGTCCATCCACCTGCGCACGCACGCCGTAGCCGGCCTCGGCCTCGAAGCCTGCAGCGCTGGCGACTGCCAGCCCGTCCGCACGCGCGGCGGCGACGATCGCCTCGGCGATCGGATGCTCGGAGCCCCGCTCCACCGCCGCCACCCGCGCCAGCACCCCGGCGCGCTCGAAGCCCGCAGCCACCACCAGGTCAGTGAGCTGCGGCTTGCCCACGGTGAGCGTGCCGGTCTTGTCCACCGCCACCACCTCGGCCTCGCGCAGCAGCTGCAGCGCGTCGCCCTTGCGGAACAGCACGCCCATCTGCGCCGCGCGCCCGGTAGCGACCATGATCGAGGTCGGCGTCGCCAGCCCCATCGCGCACGGGCAGGCGACGATCAGCACCGCCACCGCGCACACCAGCGCGAAGCTGAGCACCGACACGTCGGCCGGCAGCGCGCCGCCACCGAACACCAGCCAGGCGAGGAAGGTCAGCGCCGCCACCGCCATCACCACCGGCACGAACACCATCGTCACCTTGTCCACCAGCGCCTGGATCGGCAACTTGGCGCCCTGCGCCGCCTCGACCATACGGATGATCTGCGCCAGCACCGTATCCGCCCCCACCCGGGTGGCGCGGAAGGCGAAGGCGCCGCGGGTGTTCAGCGTGCCACCGACCACCGTCGCGCCCACGCCCTTCTCCACCGGCACCGGCTCGCCGGTGATCATCGACTCATCGACGAAGGATGCACCCTCCACCACCTCGCCATCGACCGCCACCTTCTCGCCCGGGCGCACCTCAACCACGTCGCCCACCGCCAACTCGGCGATCGGCAGTTCGATCAGCTCGGTGCCACGGCGCACGCGCGCACTGCGCGGCTGGATGCGCATCAGGCTACGGATGGCGTCGCTGGTGCGGCCGCGCGCACGCGTCTCGAGCAAGCGCCCGATCAGGATCAGCGTGATGATCACCGCCGCCGCCTCGAAATAGACATTGACCGTACCTTCGGGCAGCAAAGCGGGCGCGAACAGCGCCACCACCGAATACGCCCATGCCGCCGAGGTGCCCACCGCCACCAGTGCGTTCATGTCCGGCGCGCCGCGCAGCAGCGCCGGCACGCCCTTGCGGAAGAAACGCAGACCCGGCCCGAACATCACCGCGCTGGTGAGCACGCACTGCAGCAGCCAGCTCTCGCGGTGGCCAATCGTGGCCATCACCCAGTCGTGCATGCCCGGAATCAGGTGCGAGCCCATCTCGAGCACGAACACCGGCAGGGTAAGCGCCACCGCCACCCACACCGCCCGCCGCAGCGCCGCCTCCTCGGCCGCGGCATCGGCCTCGCGCGCGCCGACACTCACCTCACTGGCCGGACGGGCGCCAAAGCCGGCCTTTTGCACCGCAGCGACCAGCGCCGCCGTCGGTACGCTGCCGGCGAACTCCACATGCGCCTTGCGCGCCGCCAGGTTCACGTTTGCCGTCACTACCCCGGGCACGCGCTGCAGCACCTTCTCGACCCGGCCCACGCAGGCCGCACAGCTCATGCCCTCGATGTCGAGCTCGAGCGCCTCGCGCCGCACCTCGTAGCCCGCCTTGGCCACCGCCTCGATCAGCGCCGACAGCGGCACCGAAGCCGGCGCCGTCACGCTCGCGGTCTCGGTGGCCAGATTGACGCTCGCCGCCTGCACGCCCTCGACCTTCAACAAGGCCTTCTCGACATGGGCCACGCACGAGGCGCAGGTCATGCCGGCAATGTTCAGGCTGCGCAGCGCGCCCGCCGGAGGCTTGGTTGTAAGGGTATTCATAATGCGACCTGCTTCAGTGGGTATTGACCAGGCGACTTTAAACCTTGCCAACATGGGAAGGTCAAGAAGATCCCATGCGACCCCATCACGCCAGGTGAGATTACGAAGATGTAATCCCCCCGTCAGCGGAGTGTCGGTGTGGGCAACCTAGAGTGGAAGCGTCTCGATACGACGAATCCGCTGACCCAAGGAGGTTTGCCATGAGCACGCTGACTCACACTCGCACCCCGCTGCTGTTCGCGACCCTGATTGGAGGCAGCCTGCTCTTTGGCCCATCGTTTGCACAGCAGACCGAAGATCACGCAGCCCATCACCCCGCTGACGCCGCGGCCACGGAGGCCGCGCCCGCAGCCCCAGCGGCGGCCCGAGTCACGGCGATGCGTGAGCGCATGGAGCGAATGCGGCAGATGCGTGACCCAGCCGAGCGCATGCGCTTGATGGAGGAGCAGATGGCCGACATGGAGGGCATGATGCAGGCGATGCCGGCGGATTGTCCGATGATGTCCGGCGACCGGCCCATGGGACCCGGCATGATGAAAGGCGGCATGATGGGCGGCGCCATGCCCGGCATGATGGGGGGCCAGGGTCGCGGCCCGGAAGCCATGCACCAGCGCATGGAGGCGATGGAAAAGCGCATGGACGCGTTCGAGAAACGTGCCCAATGACCGTCCCCGGCCCACCAAGCGCATGGACACCATGAGCGAGAAAGGATGAAGCGCGATCTCGAGTTGAAGCTCTGGGGGACCGAATCGAGCGCGGCCCGATGGGGTGTTGCCATGTTGCTGTGTCTGACCACGACAGGCATCGCCGCACAGAGCTGGCAGCCGCCGCCGCAGCCCAGCCCCGGGTTGATGCCCAACCCAAATGCAGGCAAGCCGCTCTACGAGGCGCACTGCGCGTCCTGCCACGGCGGCGGCCTCAATGGCACCGACTCCGCCCCCCCGCTGCTGCACAAGATCTACGAACCCTCGCATCACAGCGATGCCGCCTTTCAGATGGCGGTGGCGCAGGGCGTTCGCGCCCATCACTGGCAGTTCGGCGACATGCCGCCGGTCGAAGGCCTGACGCCCGATGACGTTGCCCACATCACCGCCTACATCCGCATGCACCAGCGCCGCGTCGGAATTCGCTAAGCGATCCCGTTTGTGACGGGCTTTGGGGGGCGCCAACGCCCCTTGACGACTGGGCTCGGGTGCCGCCTGCCCTCCCAGCAGATCCGCATACGGCCGCACCGCAACCATCCTGACGAAACCGTAATCGGGCCGCCATCGGGCGGACAGCCGCAGTCGGTCATGCTGCAACCACGATCGACAGAAGGTGCAAGGCCATGAACGCCCCCGCCACCGCGACGAGAACCGCGCTCTTCACCGTGCCGGGCATGGGCAGCAATCACTGCGCCGGCCTGGTATCGACATCCATCCGCAGGGTGGACGGCATCGAAGGCGTCGAGACCAACATCGCCAACCATCGCGTCACGGTGCGCTTCGACGCGATGCGCACGCAGCCGGATGCGATTCGTGCCGCGATCGAGCGCGCCGGCTATGAGGTCGATGGCGTCGCTGACGTCGATCCCGAAACTCCCTCGCGCGGACAGCAGGCGAGCGACGCCGAGGAACGCTACCTCGCACTGGCGACGCGGCGGCTGTGGATCGCCGCTGTGCCGGCATCCCTGGTCATGCTGCTGATGGTGCCGCACATGTTCTGGCAGCCGATTCCGGGCTATCTGCTCATCGTCGCAGTCCTTGCGTTTCCGGTGGTGTTCACCCACGGCGGGTGGGCGACGCATCGTTCGGCCTGGCGCTCGCTGAAGAATCGCACCGCCAACATGGACGTCCTGATCTCGCTGGGCAGCATCCCGCCCTACTTGATCGGGCTCATCGGCTTCATCTACCCGATGACGTCCTTCATCGAGATGGCCGCGACCATCATGACCTTCCACCTGCTTGGCCGTTACCTGGAGACGCGCGCCAAGGGGCGCGCCTCGCAGGCAATCAGAAAGCTCGTCACCCTCGGCGCCAAGACCGCGTCGGTACTGCGCGAAGGCCACGAGGTGGAGGTGCCGGTCGCCGAGCTCGCGGTCGGCGACGTGATGGTCGTGCGCCCCGGCGCGAAGGTGCCGACCGATGGAGAGATCGTCGAAGGCACCAGCCACCTCGACGAATCGATCGCTACCGGGGAGTCGGTACCGGTCGAGAAGGGGCCGGGCGAGGCCGTGATCGGCGCAACGATCAACAAGGAGGGCTTGCTCAAGGTCCGTGCGACCCGGGTTGGCACTGACACCTTCCTGTCGCAGGTGATCAGTCTGGTCGAACAGGCACAGGGCTCGAAGGTTCCGATCCAGGAGTTCGCCGACCGCGTCACCGGCCGCTTCGTGCCGGCAGTGATCCTCGTCAGCCTGGCGAGCTTCGCGATGTGGCTGGCGATCGGCGCGAGCCTGCAGCCGGTGCTCGACTGGGGCGCGGGCTTCCTGCCCTGGGTGGACGCGAGCCGCACCCCGCTCATCATCGGCACCCTGTCTGCAGTGGCCGTGCTGGTGATCGCCTGCCCCTGTGCGCTGGGCCTGGCCACGCCGACGGCGCTGATGGTCGGTTCCGGCATCGGCGCCGAACGCGGCGTGCTGATCCGCTCCGGCGAGGCGATCCAGACGCTGAAGGACATCAAGGTCGTCGTGCTCGACAAGACCGGCACCATCACCGAAGGCAAGCCGGCCCTGACCGACGTCGTCCCTGCTGCAGGCATCGACGAAGCCGTCCTGTTGCGTGCTGCCGCGGCGATCGAGGCGGGTTCGGAGCATCCCCTCGGGCAGGCCATCGTCGCCAGCGCGCGAGCGCGTGGCATCGCCGTTCCCGCGGTCCAGTCGTTCAGGGCTGTCACGGCGCGCGGCGTGCAGGGGGAGGTCGATGGGCGCCTGGTGCGCGTCGGCAGCCGCCGCATGCTGGATGAGGCCGGAGTCGCCTATGGCGCACTCGATGCGGCGCTCACGCGCCTCGAGAACGAGGGCAAGACCGCCATGCTGGTCGCGATCGACGATCGCGCCGCGGGCATCGTCGCCGTGGCCGATACCGTCAAGGCCGACTCGAAATCTGCAATCGCCGCGCTTCATGCGCACGGCATCCATGTGGTGATGGTCACCGGCGACAACGAACGCACCGCTCGCCATGTCGCCGCCCAGGTCGGCGTGGATGAGGTCATGGCCGGCGTATTGCCGGAGGGCAAGGTCGAGGCGATGCGGCGGCTTCAGCAACGGTACGGCGATCATGTCGCAATGGTCGGCGATGGCATCAACGACGCGCCGGCGCTCAAGCAGGCCAACGTGGGCATCGCGATCGGTGCCGGGGCAGATGTCGCGATCGAAGCCGCCGAGGTGACGCTGGTCAAGGGCGAACTGACCAAGGTCGTCGAGGCCATCCGGCTGTCGAAAGCAACCTTCTCGAAGATCGTGCAGAACCTGTTCTGGGCCTGGTTCTACAACGTCGCGGTGATCCCGATCGCCGCGCTCGGACTGCTGCACCCGATGATCGGCGTCGTCGCGATGACCGCCAGTTCGCTGTCGGTCATCGGCAACTCGCTGTTGCTGCGGCGTGCCCGCATCGGTATCTGACAGCCTGTAACGACTAAAAAGGGAAGGAGGCCACCATGCCCTGCCACAACGAAGCCCCGCGCAAGCTCAGGTCGGCGGACCCGAAAGCCGCGTCGCGCCCCCTGCCTAAACCACTCAAGTGGGCCATCCCCGCCTTTCTGGCGCTCATCGCCGGGCTGCTGCTGTTCGAGCATCGCCTGCACCTGAATGCCCTCCTTCCCTGGCTGCTGCTCGCCGCTTGCCTTGTCATGCACCTTTTCATGCATCGTGGCCATGGCAAGCACGGGCACGACCGCCGCACCCATGAACAGCACCACGACCATCGTGACGGGGCAGATCACCCATGACGCTCCCTTCCGATTACGGCCTGTGGTCGCTCGTTGTGTTGAACTCGCTGATCTTCAGCGTCTTCGCGTTCAGCTTTGCCCGGCCCCGCACGACACGCGACTGGCGCTCGTTCGGGGCCTACTCGGCGTTTGTCGTTGCGCTATTCACCGAGATGTACGGGTTTCCGCTGACGATCTACCTGCTATCGGGATGGCTGTAGCACGATGCAGGCCATCTGCTCGAGATGATGTTCGGATGGGGGGGGGGAACCCGCACTTCGGCCCCTTCCACCTCCTCAGCACCGCCTTCATCGTCGCCGGCTTCTGGTTGCTTGCGAAGTCCTGGCCGGTGCAGTACGAGGCCCGGCGCGCGCGCCGCGTCGCGCATACCGGACCCTATGCCCGGATCCGCCACCCGCAGTACGTCGGTTTCATCGCGATCATGTTCGGCTTTCTGTTGCAATGGCCGGCGCTGATCACCGTCGTGATGTTCCCGATCCTGCTAGCGGTCTATGCACGGCTTGCCAGGCGCGAGGAACAAGACTCGCTGGCCGAGTTCGGTGACGCATACCGCGCCTATATGGACTCGACGCCCGCCTTCATGATCGACGAGAAGTTAGCGCGCGGCTCAGAAGAGGAAAGGCGTCCGCATCGTCATGTTGCTGACGTCGAAGTAATGCCCGCATCAGGCTGCTGTCATGGGTGCCTCCCTATCATGGAATCCGTGACGCACACAGCGCATCACGTCCAAAGAACGACAAGGAGCAACACCATGACGATCAAGAAAACCATCATCGCCATTTCCTTCGGCGTCCTCGCCGTTCCGTTTGCGAGTGCCGACAGTGGCATGCGCTGGATTGGTGGGGAGCCTGGATACCACTTCCACGCCATGCCCTCGACCAAGAGCCGCGCCGAGGTCCTCCAGGAACTGCGTGCATTCCGCGCCAATCCAGTCGGCGCGGACGGCTGGCGTTACGTGGGTGGCGAGGTCAGCTGGGTGCCCCCGACGCAGGTCGGCAAGGCGGCAGACAGCTCGCCACGGCCCTCGCTGCAGATGACCGAGGAAGAGCGTCGCCGATTTGCGGAGCTCTACGCCGGTAGCTGAGCGCAGGACGACGGCTTCTCACAACCCATCGCGGATTACAGCTTTGTAATCCGCGGCTCAGCATCCGGTAAGGACGCTGGCAGCATCATTTGCCCCGAGGCCTTCTCGCGTGCGCGCGAAGGGCCTGGCCTACCACGCATATACAAGCGTGGACGCATCCAACGAGAGAGAAGGAGTCAGGACTTGACCCGCAAACGCCACCTGGCGGGCTGGCTGGCGGTCGGCTTGCTGCCCATGGCCGTCCACGCCGCCCCGCCCTATGAGCCGGCTGCGCCGGTTCCCGCGCCACGCTACGTGCCGCTTCCCTTGCTCGACACCACGCCGCAACTGGGCGAGATCGATTGGCGCCAGGCCAATGAGACCGTCGGGCAGTTCACCCGAGGGCATATCGATGTCCTGCGCTGGGAAAGCGAGAATCCCGCAAGCGGGCAGACGGAGCCCACCCCCGCAGGCGCCCTGATCGGCGCCTCCGAATCGCTCCGCCTGGCCCTTGCCGCGCGGCCCGACCTGTTGGCGACTACGTCGATGAGCCAGGCCGAGCGCGCCCACGCCGACATTGCCGCCGCAGCGTTCTCCCGCGATGTGCTGCGCGCCTGGGTGAGTGCGGTCGCAGCCGAGACGGCCCTGGCGAACGCGGGCAAGGCCTATGGCGCTGCAGAGACCGGCACGGAGCTGGCGAGCCGGATGACCCGTGTCGGCAACTGGGCGCAGGATCGCCTGTTGAGCGAACAGCTCTCGCTTAAGGACGCGGGCGTCGGCCTGATCGCCGCCCGCCAGGAAGCAACCCGCGCGCGCGAAACCCTGGCTAGGATGACCGGATTATGGGGTGAGGCAGTGCACTTCACGCTGCCGGCGAGCCTGCCCGCACTGCCGGCCGACGCCCTCGAAGGCGCCGGGCTGGAAGCGCTGGCCTTGTCGCGTCATCCCATGCTGAGCTTGGCAACGCAGGACGCCGAGCGCGCCCTCCAGTCGCAAGGACGGGGCGCGCAGGCGCGGTGGCAGACACTCGGCGCAGAGGCCGTGGAACGCCTGCTGGGCGGACGCGCTGACGATGGCGCCGTATTGAGCCGTCCGCCTGGCACCGCGGCCGTGATCGACCTCCGGCGCGCCGCCGTGGGGCAGGATGCGCCCCATGCCTTCGGCAGGGTCGCCGACGCCGAAAGCCTGGCCGTGAGCGTGCGCTCGCAGGTACGCGAGGCCTACATCAACTACCGCATCGCCCACGATCTCGCCACCCAGGCGCTCAGCCGCCAGGGCCTGCAGGTCGCAAAGCAGGAGGAGGCCCTGCTGCGCTACAACGGCATGCTCAAGAGCACCTGGGATCTGCTCGACGCCGCCCGCGAACGGCTCGCTGCCAAAACCACCGCGGCGCAGGCGCTGCGCGACTTCTGGCTGGCGCATGTGAATCTGCAGGCGGTGCTGGCGGGCGCAGACTATCCGGGCGCCGACGGGGTCGCACAGCCGGCGGGCAAGAAAGCAGCGGGAGGGCATTGAGCATGGACAGACGACAATTCATCAGCCGTGCCGCCGTGGGGGCGGTCGCCGCCGCCAGCGTGAGCAAGGCCGCCCTCGCCGCCTTGCCCGAGCCGGTCATCCAGACCTCGCCCGACACTGCGCCGCCGCTGATGCCGCCAAGCGGCCGCCCGTACAACCCGGTGGTCACGCTCAACGGCTGGACCGCCCCCTGGCGCATGAACAACGGGGTCAAGGAGTTCCATCTGGTCGCCGAGCCGGTGGAGCGCGAGATCGCGCCCGGCATGGTCGCCCGCCTGTGGGGATACAACGGGCAGAGCCCCGGCCCCACCATCGAGGTGGTGGAAGGCGATCGCGTACGCCTGTTCGTGACCAACCGCTTGCCCGAGGCGACCTCCATCCACTGGCACGGCCAGCGCCTGCCCAATGGCATGGATGGCGTGGTCGGACTCAACCAGCGCGCAATTCCGGTCGGCAAGACCTATGTGTACGAGTTCATCGCGCGCCGGCCCGGCACCTTCATGTACCACCCCCATGCGGACGAAATGGTCCAGATGGCGATGGGCATGATGGGCTTCTGGGTGACCCATCCGCGCACCCGCAGCCCGCTCATCAACGAGGTGCAACGGGATTTCTGCTTCCTGCTCAACGCCTACGACATTGATCCCGGCAGCCTGGTGCCGAAGATCAACACCATGCTCGACTTCAACCTGTGGACCTTCAACAGCCGCGCGTTTCCGGGCATCGACTCGATGAACGTGCGCCTGGGCGACCGGGTGCGCATCCGCGTCGGCAACCTGACCATGACCAACCACCCGATTCACCTACACGGCCACGAGTTCGAGGTCACCGGCACCGACGGCGGCCCCACGCCGCCCGGTTCGCGCTGGCCGGAGGTCACCACCGATATCGCGGTGGGGCAGATGCGCCAGATCGAGTTCATCGCCGACGAGGAAGGCGACTGGGCCTTCCATTGCCACAAGAGCCATCACACCATGAACCCGATGGGCCATGACGTGCCGACCATGATCGGCATCGACCACCGCGGGCTGGTCGGGCGGATCCAGCAACTCGACCCCGAGTACATGCTGATGGGCGAGCGCGGCATGGCCGACATGAAGGAAATGCCGATGATGCTGCCCGAGCAGACTCTGGCGATGATGGCCGGCTTCGGCCCCCACGGCCCGATCGGCATGGGCGGCATGTTCACCACGTTCAAGGTACGCCGCAACCAGAAGCCCGGCGATTACTCCGACCCCGGCTGGTATGCGCAGCCGCCTGGCACCCAGGCCTTCGAGTGGCAGGGCAGCCTGCCCGAGCCCGCCCGTTTCAGCGCCGAACGCCTCAATGCCGGCGAGGTGTCCGGCCTGCGGCGCTCCGCGCTCGAGATGCAGGTCCGCAAGCCGGGTAGTGGCAAGCATCCGCATTGATCGGTAACGGTCTGATTAAATGAAGTGGCCGCCAACGAGCGGCCCCGTCGAGTTCGCCCCCCCAGAGAGGAGTCTCAGCAGAATGAACAAACGAATGCTCACCCCGATCGTCGCCGGCCTGATGCTCGGCATGGCCAGCCTTGGCTTGCATGCACACGGCAGCAAGGAGCACGGCGCGCGCCAGGCCGTCGTCAAGGAGCAGACCGGCTGGGGCGTCGCCGGGGATGCCGAACAGGTCAGCCGCAACCTGGAGGTGGTGATGACCGACGACATGCGCTTCACCCCCGCCGCGGTCAAGGTCAGCGAAGGCGAGACGCTGCGCATCGTGGTGCGCAATGCCGGTCAGATGATGCACGAACTGGTCATCGGCGACAGTGAGGCGCTGGCGGAGCACGCCGAGATGATGGTGCGCTTCCCGAACATGGAGCATGACGAGCCCTACATGGCCCACGTTCCGCCGGGCGAGACCGCCGAGATCATCTGGACCTTCAATCGCGCCGGGGAATTCGAGTTTGCATGCCTGCTGCCGGGCCACTACCAGGCGGGCATGATCGCGAAGGTGGTGGTCGCGTCGCCACGGCTGGCCAGTCGTGAGCACGAACGGCCCCAATCTGTGCAGTAGCGCAAGCCCCCACTCCGCCCCCACTGAGCTTCCAAGCGGCTCCCAATCAGCGAGACAAGACAATGAAGAATCTAATAGCCATCCTGGCGACAAGCCTGATCACCGCTTCGGCCCTTGCGGATAGCCACCTGCCCGCAGTGGACGCCGAAGTGCGTCGCGTCGATCGCAACGCGGGCAAGCTCACCCTGAGGCATGGCCACATCCCCAACCTGGACATGCCCCCCATGACCATGGTGTTCACGGTCAGGGAGCAAGCCATGCTGGATGGGGTCGAGCCGGGGGATAAGGTCGTGGTTACGGTCGACCAGATTGATGGCGCCTATGTCGTTCAATCGCTTGGCAAGGCGAAAGAGTGACGAAGGTTTCCGCAGATCGACGCTAACGCCAGATTTGCCCATATTGGAAGCCGTTTGGCTCAAACAGGAGCCTAGCGTGCCTTCTTCTGCCAAACCAGCGACGCCATCAATAGCAGCCATTGTCCTTCTCGGCGGCGAGCCCGTACACACCCAAGGCCCCGCGTCCTGATGAACTGGATACCACTGCTGCGCAAGGGTCTGCCGTCGGCATCGGTGGACGCGGCGACGCGCCCGACACGGATCATCCAGAGCGACCTCGCTCGCTCAACATCCCGGACCGCCCCCTGGTACGCCGCCAGCGCGAAGGTACGCTCTCGCCCGAGGAGCCGGCCAAGCTCGTCCATTATGTCCGTGCCATGGAACGGGCCGAGGCGGTTTTCGAGGATACGATCGCAACCCCGAGCTGGATTCAAGACCTCAACGCCGCACTCGGCGGCATGACACCGCCATGACTGCTCGACACGGAGATCGACGCCGATAGCGTACTCGACACCCCGGATCGTATCGGCGACGGCATATTCGACTGATGCAGACGGTCTGGCACATCACCACGACGCGCTTCACTGACACCGCCTACAGCGGAGAGGGTGCGCGCCTGTACGGCGGACCTGACGGATCACCCCAACCGGCTCAAGCGCCCCCAACGAACAACTACCGGTCGGTCCACAGCCCGGGCGTCTTACGGTCGTTCGTAATGGGAAAGTCAGCGACGGCACGGTCGTCATGATCGTGCTTCGAATCGGGCACCACCCGTAGGGAACGCCCATGAAGGGCTCACCGCTCGCGCCGCTCCTACGGCGGGTGACGCGCGAGGTGGTTCTCGGTAGGAGCGGCGCCAGCCGCGAGCTTTTCGTCGTCCACGCAGGCATCACCATCCATTCAGCGGCTCGCGCGCTTACCCATACATGGACCGTGACGCCATTTTTGCCTAGACTTGAACTTACTTGGCCTCACTGGAAAACACCCATGCCCCCCTCCGCAAACGCCGCGACAAGCTCGCTGGCAGCCATCAGCCTGCTCGGCGGCGAGTCCGTGCTACATGCAAGGCCCCGCGTCCTGATGGACTGGATACCACTGCTGCGCAAGGGCCTGCCATCGGCATCGGTGGACGCGGCGACGCGCATCACGCGGATCACCCAAAGCGAGCTCGCCCATGCACTCAACATCCCGGAGCGCACCCTGGTGCGTCGCAAGCGCGAAGGCACGCTATCGCCCGAGGAGTCGGCCAAGCTCGTCCGTTTTGCCCGTGTCGTGGAACGGGCCGACGGGGTTTTCGAGGATGCGGACGCCGCCTTGGGCTGGATGCAGAGCCCCAACGCCGCACTCGGCGGCGTGACGCCGTTGTCGCTGCTCGACACTGAGATCGGCGCTGACAGCGTGCTCGACGCCCTGGGCCGTATCGAGCACGGCGTGTTCGCCTGATGCAGCCGGTCTGGCGCATCACCACCGCACGCTTCGCAGACTCCGCCTTCAGTGGCGAAGGTGCACGGCTGTTCGGAGGGCGCTGGAATCCCAAGGGCTGGCCCTTGATCTACACCGCGGCATCACAGTCGCTCGCCCTGCTCGAGCTCATGGTGCAGGACGATCCCTTGCGGGCGAACTACGTGCTGATCCCGGCGCAACGGCCTGACGACCTGCCAGTGAGGAGCATCGAAGTCGCGGACCTGCCCGCCGAGTGGCGAACGCTTGGCGCGAGGAACGCCCTGCAGGAGATCGGCCGGATCTGGATCAACGAGGGCAGTACCGCCGTGCTGAGTGTACCAAGCGTCGTGGTCCCGGCTGAGCGCAACTATCTCCTAAACCCAGCACACCCCGATTTTTCGCGCATCCAGATCGGCACGCCGCGATCGCTGGCGGTCGACACGCGCTTGCTCAGGAATCTGAGGTAGGACGATCTGCGCATAACTGACGGACCGTCCCCACCGGCTCAAGCGCCCCACTACGATCAGCTACCGGTCCACAGCCAAGGCGTCAGACGGTCGTTCCTGAAGGGAAAGGTCAGGGGAGCACCGTCGTCATGACCGGCGTCGAATCCGGCTCCGCCCGCGGGACAGGCCGCGGACGGCATGCGCACGAGGAAGACGTCGAACTTCGTGAAGGCTGGCTGGACCGCCGACGCCCGGAACCCACGGAAAGGCTTACGGTACCTGGAGCACTGCAAGCAGAGATGAGGCGGCGCCGGATTCGAACCGGATCATAGGAGCATCGGACTGCCTCTAACCATTCCCATTGGAAACAACCGCCTCATGCGCAGAGTGTAGACCACCGTCTGATCATGGCCAGTGACCGGATCACTGTTGAACACTCCAGCACCGAGGAGATCGAGCACGCACGCTGCGCTGCTGGTTGATCCCCACGCCCGTGGGGAACGCCGGATCTCTTCCATCAGGCGCCACGAGAGCCAGGCAGCGCCCCCCATGGCCAAGGGAACCCCCCGCAGCGGTGGGAACCTGAGAGAAGTAGGGCGTCGACAGGAGGGTTGCCGAGCCGATTGCGGAGACCGCGAGCGCCTACGGCGGGTGACGCGCGTGGTGGTTCTCGGTAGGAGCGACGCAAGTCGCGAGCTTTTCAGGGCCTGCGACACGCCCCGTCGCCTTCAACCCCTCGCGGCTCGCGCCGCTCCCACGGCGGGGCGCAAGCGCGGCGCGGTTTCCTTGTGGGCGATACGCGCGCAGCGAGTCAGGCAGTCTTACCTCGTTCCCGCCGCAGCTCCCACTGCTTGACCAGCGCATACAGCACCGGGATCACCGCCAGCGTCAGCACGGTGGAGGACACCATGCCGCCCACCATCGGCGCGGCGATGCGGCTCATGACCTCGCTGCCGGTGCCGGTGCCGAGCATGACCGGCAGCAGGCCGAGGATGATGGTAATCACGGTCATCATCTTGGGGCGCACGCGCTCGACGGCGCCTTCCATGACTGCGGCGTAGAGGTCGGCGATGCTGGGTATTTCACCGTGCGCGGCACGCTCGGCGCGAATGCGCTGCCAGGCGTGGTCGAGGTAGATGAGCATGATCACGCCGGTCTCGGCGGCGACGCCGGCGAGCGCGATGAAGCCCACCGCCACCGCCACGCTCATCTGGTAGCCCAGCCACCACATCAGCCACACCCCGCCGATGAGCGCGAAGGGCACCGACAGCATGACGATGAAGGTCTCGGCCAGGCGGCGGAAGTTGAGGTAGAGCAGCACGAAGATCAGCGCCAGCGTCAGCGGAACCACAACGGTGAGCTTTTCCTTGGCACGTTCCATGTACTCGAACTGGCCGCTCCAAGCGGCGTAGTAGCCCGGCGGAAAACTCACCTCGGCGGCTACGGCCTGCTGCGCGCGCTGCACGAAACGGCCGATGTCGGCTTCGCGGGTGTCCACATACACATAGGCGACCAGCGCGGCGTTCTCCGTGCGGATGGCGGGGGCACCACGGGTCAGCTTGACCTCGGCAAGCTGGCCGAGGGGCACCGGGCCGCTGGCCGTGGGCACCAGCACCTGGGCGGCGATGCGCGCCGGGTCCTCGCGCAACGCGCGCGGGTAGCGCACGCTGACGTTGTAGCGCTCCAGGCCTTCGACGGTGGTCGTCACCGTCTCGCCGCCGAGCGCGGTCGCCACCGCCATCTGCACCGTGTCGATGGTGAGCCCGTAGCGCGCGAGCTGGTCGCGGCGCGGCTCGATGTCGACGTAGTAGCCCCCGGCGACGCGCTCGGCATAGGCGCTGGAGGTGCCGGGCACGGCACGCACCACGGCCTCGACCTCCTTCGCCACCCGCTCCAGGGTCTCCAGGTCCTGGCCGAAGACCTTTACTCCCACCGGCGTGCGGATGCCGGTGCTGAGCATGTCGATGCGGGCCTTGATCGGCATGGTCCATGAGTTGGCCAGGCCGGGAAACCTGACCGCCGCATCCATCTCGCCGATCAGCGCATCCACCGTCATGCCCGGCCGCCATTCCGAACGCGGCTTGAGGTTGATGACGGTCTCGAACATCTCCAGCGGCGCCGGGTCGGTCGCGGTGTTGGCACGGCCGGCCTTGCCATACACCGACTCGACCTCGGGGAAGCCCTTGAGGATGCGGTTGGTGGTGGCGAGCAGGCGCCCGGCCTCGGTCACCGACATGCCGGGCAGGCCGGCCGGCATGTAGAAGATCGCGCCTTCGTCGAGGGTGGGCATGAACTCGCTGCCGATCTGGCGCGCCGGGACCAGCGTCACCGCCATCGCCACCAGGGCCAGCAGCACGGTGGTGAGCTTGAAGCGCATCGCCAGCGCGATCACCGGGCGGTACAGCCACACCAGCAGGCGGTTGATCGGGTTGCGTTGCTCGGGGACGATGCGCCCGCGCACGAAGAACAGCATCAGCACCGGCACCAGGGTCACCGACAGGAAGGCCGCGCCCGCCATGGCGAAGGTCTTGGTCCATGCCAGCGGCGAGAACAGCCGCCCTTCCTGGCCTTCGAGCGTGAACACCGGCAGGAAGGACACGGTGATGATCAGCAGCGAAAAGAACAGCGCCGGCCCCACCTCGCGGCAGGCGCCGATCAGTACCTCGGCGCGCTCGGCGGCGGTGGCGTCGGCGCGCAGGGTCTCGAGCCGCTTGTGCGCGTTCTCGATCATCACGATCGAGGCATCGACCATCGCGCCGATGGCGATGGCGATGCCGCCCAGGCTCATGATGTTGGAGCCGATCCCCAACGCCTGCATGCCGATGAAGGCGACCAGGATGCCCAGTGGCAGGGTCACGATCGCCACCAGCGCGCTGCGCACATGGAGCAGGAAAACGATGCACACCGCGGCGACGATCAGGCTCTCTTCGAGCAGCGTCCATTTGAGGTTGTCGATCGCGCGCTCGATCAGCGTGGAGCGGTCATACACCGGCACGATCTCGGCGCCTGCGGGCAGGCCGGGGGCGATCTCGGCCAGGCGCTCGCGCACGTTTCTGATGACCTCGAGCGCGTTCTCGCCGAAGCGTGCCATGACGATGCCCGAAGCCACCTCGCCCTCGCCGTTGAGCTCGGCGATACCACGCCGCTCGGCCGGCACCAGCTCGACGCGGCCGACGTCGGCCACGCGCACCGGTGTGCCGCGACCGCCGCCATCGACCTTGAGCACGATGTCCTCGATGTCGGCCACGCTCCTCAGGTAGCCGCGGCCACGCACCATGAACTCGCGCTCGGCCAGTTCGATGACGCGGCCACCGACGTCGCGGTTGGATTCGCGGATCGCGCGTCCCACCTCTTCCAGGCCGATGCCGAAGCCGGCCAGGCGATAGGGGTCGACGGTCACCTGATACTCGCGCACGAAGCCGCCCAGGCTGGCCACTTCGGCTACGCCGCGGGCCTGGGTGAGCGGGTAGCGCACGTACCAGTCCTGCAGGCTGCGCGTCTCGGCCAGCGACAGCTCCTTGCCGGTGATCGCGTACTGGTACACCCAGCCGACGCCGGTGGCGTCCGGCCCGATCTGCGGCGCCACGCCGGCGGGCAGGCGGGCGGCGGCGGTGCTCAGGTACTCCAGCACCCGCGAGCGCGCCCAGTAGATGTCGGTGCCGTCCTCGAAGATCACATACACATAGGACGCACCGAACATCGAGAAGCCGCGCACCACCCGCGCCTGGGGCACGGCCAGCATCGCGGTGGTGAGCGGATAGGTGACCTGGTCCTCCACCACCTGCGGCGCCTGGCCAGGGTAGTCGGTGTAGATGATGACCTGCACGTCCGACAGGTCGGGCAGCGCATCGAGCGGCGTCTTCTTGATCGCGTACAGGCCGGCGCCGATCAGGAACACGGTGCCAAGCAGCACCAGGAAGACGTTGCGCGCCGACCAGTCGATCAGGCGGTCGAGCCAGCCCCCGGCTGGCGCCACGTCAACGGCGCCCGCGTCCTGCCCTGGCGCGCGCGGCGCGTCCGTCATGTCAATGTCCCGCATGCTCGCCTTCCACCTGCTCGATGCGGGTCACCACATACTCGCCCGGGCCACGGTCCTCGAAGCTGAATCGGACCGGCGTACCTGGCTGCAGGCCCTCGACCAGCCCCGGGTCGGCCAGCCCGAAGTCCATCGTCATGGCCGGCCAGCCCAGCGCCGGGATGGCCTCGTGGCTGAGGCTGACGCCATCCTCGAAGGCCTCCTCGAACACGCCGCGGGTGTCGTGGCTCGGGTAGTCCTGCGGCGCATCGCCCATGCCGGCGAGCGCGGCGCGCAGCTGGCTCTCCGAGTCGATCAGGAAGTTGGCCGAGACGACCACGCGGTCGCCCTCGGCGACGCCCTCCAGCACCTCGACCTGCTCGCGGCCGCGCTCACCGATGCGCACCGGCTGCGGCTGGAAGCGGCCTTCGCCAAGGGCGCGCAGCACGACCTGGCGCTCGCCGTCCTCGATCAATGCCGAGGCTGGCAGCAGCAGGCGCTCGCGCGTGGCGCCGGGCGCCAAGTCCACGGTGGCGAACATGCCCGGGCGCAGCAGTCCCGCGCGGTTGTCGAGCTCGATGCGCACCGGGGTGCTGCGGGTGCCGGCGTCCAGGGTCGGATAGACGTAGCCGATACGGCCCTCCAGCCGCTGGCCGGGCAGCGCATCCACGCTCACCGCCACCCGGTCGCCCACCTGCACGCGGCCGAGGTCGCGCTCGAAGACGTCGGCGATCACCCACACCCGCGACAGATCCGCGATGCGGAACAGCGCCTCGCCCGCCATGAAGCGCGCGCCCTGGGTCGCCATGCGCTCGAGCACGATGCCGTCGGCCGGCGCGTGCAGGGTCTGGCGCGGCGCGGCCTGGCCGGCGACTTCGCCCGTCTGGCCGAGATCGGCGCGCGCGCGATCGACGCCGGCGGCAGGCTCCTTTTCTTCGGCAACGGCGGCAGCGCCGCCGACGCCCAGCATATC